>Ga0210051_1003061_pt1 | contig 16761 bp, 18 predicted proteins | sample CryGey092014_all_FD_185464 | JGI IMG/M metagenome (GOLD analysis project Ga0210051, IMG submission 185464) | Groundwater microbial communities from aquifer - Crystal Geyser CG23_combo_of_CG06-09_8/20/14_all (SPAdes) (version 2) | ecosystem: Environmental > Aquatic > Deep subsurface > Groundwater... | reverse complement strand
CGCACTACGAAAATCCTGGAGGTAAAGATTGTTAAAACTGAATGAGGCAAATCTAGTCCTGAACTTAATTCAGGATTAAACAGCCTAAGGTATGATAAGGAGGTAAATTAAATGAAGTTAGTATGTCGGTTGGTTGTCGCCTTTGGGATTTGTCTTGTAGCTCTTCCGGCCCTTATTTTTACCACCCCGGTTCAAGCCCTGGAGCCGAGGATAGACCTCTCTGACACTTCGGGTTATGTTGGCGATGAAATTTATGTTTATGGCGAAAACTTCGTCGATGGCGATGACATCACCGTATATTACTATATAACTTCCAGTGACCGTAATATGGTGGGCGATGATGAAGTTGATAGCAATGGCGAGTTCTCCGTCCGCTTCGATGTTCCGGAGAGTTATAAGGGAAGCCACAAAATCCGAGTTTACTATGATTCTTCCTACCTCGATGCCAGTTTTACCGTTGAGCCAATGCTCAAGATAACCAGTCCCAGCGATGCCCAAGGCTTTGTAGGCACTCAAGTTACCATAAAAGGCACCGGATTTGGTGATGAAGAGGAGGGCATTGGGATAAGATACTATACTACAAGTAGCAATTATGTCGTGGTAAAAAGCAATATCACCGCTAATAGCTATGGCACATTTACAGCCACTTTCCCGGTTCCGGTATCAAGTGGGGGTGAGCATGAAATACTCGCCAAAGGCGATGATACTGATGAAGATGAGGTAAATGAAGCAACTTTTACCGTGGAATCAGGCATAAGCCTGAGTAAGTCTTCGGGCTATGTTGGTGACAGTATGACAGTAACTGGCAGTGGCTTTGACGCCAGCGAGATTGGCATCAGCGTAACCTATGATGGTACTCAGGTGGGGCCGGGCACTAATGCTGACGCCTATGGCGCCTGGACAGTCACCTTTGATGTGCCGGCAAGCGTCAAGGGTGGGCATAAGATTGATGCTTATGGCAGCTACACTTCAGCCGGTGAAATTGCTGAAAAGGAATTTACTATATCCCACAAGGCAACACTAACACCAACCGAAGGGTATGTAGGCATAAGTCTGAGTATCAGTGGCACCGCCTTCGCCGCTAACCAGGGAGTGAGCATCAAGTATGATGGCACGCAGGTAGCTACGGCTACGAGCGACAATAAAGGCAGTTTTTCGGCCACTTTCCTGGCGCCCAAAAGTATCCATGGCAATCATACTGTAACAGCCAGTGATGTTTCAGGGAATTCAGTTTCATTTAACTTCGTTATGGAATCAACACCTCCAGCCAAGCCTACGCTTAGCTTGCCAGCAAACGGTAGCAGGGTTGGTTTCATCGGCAAAGTAGCTCCGAAATTTGAGTGGTCGGCAGTAACAGACCCTAGTGGCGTGGCTTACACATGGCAGATTGCCACTGACGCAGGCTTCGTCAACCTTGTAGTTCCCGAAATCAGCGGGTTAACTGAAGCTAGCTATGTATTGCCTAAGGAGCAAGCCTTACCTTACGGCCGCTATTACTGGAGGGTAAAGGCTATAGATGGCGCCGAAAATGGCAGTGGCTGGACTATACCCTATTCGTTTAAGGCGGGGCTCTTGCCTTTATGGGCATTCATTACTATAGTAGCTCTGCTAGCAGTGCTTATTGGCGTCCTGGTTTATTTCTTTGCCATAAGGAAGAAGCCAAAGAAGGAAGTCACGTTATGACTGAAGTTCGTGAAGCAAATAGTGAATTGCAGAAATCGGTAACTACACAGCTATCCTTATGTCACCCTGAGCGAAGCGAAGGGGAAGGGTCTCGGAGATTCTTCGCGGAGTTTACCCTGTGAGATTCCGAAACAAGTTCGGAATGACATTACAGGGCTCAGAATGACAGAAAGCGAAGGGGCTCAGAATGACAGAAAGCGAAGGGGCTCAGAATGACAGCAGGGTGAGTAGTTACTAAAAATTTAGCATTTGATGAGGGAGGATAGAAAATGAAGCTAACAGTTATTGGATTGGGGCAATGTGGTTCACGGATTGCCGACCATTTTGCCCGGCTGAACAGGAAGGCACATGCCGAACGCAAGGCAACTATAGCTCCTGTGGTTATTGCCGTAAACACTGACCAGGCAGATTTGGCCGGGCTAAAGTTTATCAAAAATGATTACATGCATCGCGTACTCATCGGGTTGCGTAAGACAATGGGACATGGAGTGGGTAAACTCAATGAAATTGGGGCAGAACTTGCTAAGGAAGATGGTGATAAAGTCATGGATGCCGTGAGGGCTGAGTCGCACTTTTACGAGACCCATGCCTTCCTTCTTATCGCTGGCGCTGGCGGCGGTACCGGCTCTGGAGCTTTGCCGATAGTCGCCAAGATGGTCAGGGAATGCTATATAAGTAAGCCTGTCTTTGCCCTTTGCATTTTGCCTTTCGCGCATGAGCAAGCAAGCGAAGATAGAAGCGTTTATAATAGCGCCCTTTGCCTCAAGTCTGTTTATGACACAGTAGATGCTGTTTTCCTCGCTGATAACCAGAGATACGTCAGGAAGGATGCCAGCCTTATGAATAACATGGAAAAGATAAACCGGCAGATTGTTGAGCCCTTCTATGATCTAATGTGCGCTGGCGAGGCAACCAAAAGAAAATATGTTGGCTCAAGGACTGTAGATGGCGGCGATATAATTGCCTCCCTGGAGGGCTGGACTGCTTTGGGTATCGGTAGGAGCGAACTACCAACACTTCGTTTTCCCTGGGAAATAAAGAAGAAAAGTTTCCATGAAAAAGCTGTGGAAAGTTTCCGGGGAACAGAAGCTATGGATGCCACCTTAAGCGAGCTTTCCATTACCTGTGACCCCAGGAATGCCGGCAAGGCTGTCTACATCATTTCTGGTCCGGCTAAAGAGCTGAATATGGATATGGTTAAGAGTGTCAGTGATTATATCAGGGAGCTGGCGCCTACCGCCTTGCTCCGAGGCGGTGATTTTCCCGGGGAAAGTCACTTTATTGATATTACTCTGATATTCTCCCAGCTTTCCTTCGTGCCCAAAATAAAGGAGTATTACGAGAAAGCCACGACATGGGCTCAGGAACATAAAGGGCAGGTGGAGGAAATAAAGAAAAGAATTGTTGCCCTGGCTGATGTGGGTAGGGACCTGCCGTCCCTCGTCAGATAAGGTGGGAGGAGGGGAGGGCCTCCTTTCTTCTACGCTGGGCTGAGCCGGCCCTTGGCTTGCCTGGGATGGAAATCTCTGGCTGCCTTCACCACGAGAGCCAGGCTCACCAAAAAGTCATCATGCCCTTGCGATGGCTCAACATGGAAGTTCATTGTCTGGTTAGGGCGGTATTGTGCCCGGGCATGTTCCAGCTCAAATATAAATTCCTGATATTGCGGTGAGCTATCTGATTGATATAACTTCAGCCTGACGCTGTTTATGAAGGCAAGCAGCTCGAATCCCAGTTCCGACTTGCTCTTTTCGCTAAAAGTGAAGGGAATCACTTTGCTGCCCAATTCCTGGCGCAAGAAGGAAGCTGTCGGCTGACCTATTCCTGTGGCGTCAACTACTATCCTATGGCAGTTCCAGACGTTCTTGAGGATATGTACCATCTGGGGATAAAGCTGACTATGGGGTGTTCCTGTCCACTGGTAGTGCTCCACCACATTAAGGAAAGGCTCGGGAGAAGTCAGGGGAGGAAAGGCGGCCCTCCCCTCAACACCCCTTATTTGGCAAGGGACAATTGGAAAGGAGGCCCTCTCCTCAACACCCCTTATTTGGCAAGGGATGGGAGGGTGGCAAGCAAAACTTAGTTCGGCAATGGTAATTACAGTGGAATCCCTCACCCTACCCTCTCCCTTAAAGGGAGAGGGTTCTCCAGCAAGGTCAATGCCGGCAAGGTAGATTCTTCCCGGCTGTGGCTGGGAGAGTCTGGGGTGTTTTCCCAGTATGGCGGCAATTTGTTCCCGGGAGAGGAAGTGTCCACTACCGCTAATGGGTAACAAAGCATATTGAGTTCGGAAAAGGGGATGATTTTCGCCCAGCCGGTCTCTTTCCGCTTGCACGAATTTGAGATATGCCGGGTTATACCGTCCCACTTCCTGCCAATCGTAGCGGAAATGACGTTTAATGCCATCCTTTTTCTCTAGCTCTATATTTGTTTGCTTGGTCTCCTCGAGCAAAGTAGTATCGTCCCAGGTGGTGCCATAATGGATTGTGGTGACATTTGAGCTCGAGCCCATGGGGCGGAATTCCTTGGTATATTTCTCTTTGCTCACATCCTGGCTTTCATCTATCTCCAACAGAATGTCAACAGTGTGTCCCACTACTGAAGAAGATTCCTCGGCGGATAAAAAGATCGCCCGGGCGGAGCCAAGCTGGATGATATAGCCCATCTGAGTCTGGTAGATGCCATCAAAGCCGAATTCATCTAATCTTTCCTTTAGTCTCTGTATTGAGATGATTGTTTGAGGCTTGAAGGTGGGGGAGCACTTTATCAAATTTTCGCCTCTTGCCATATAAAGGGTTAAGAGAAGAACTTCCAGGTGTGCTGAGAGCTCGTTCTTGCCGCCCTGGCGGGCAATCTCCACCGAAAGGGTGAGCCCCTTGCCGTGAAGGACAGAATCTATAACAGCTTTAGCTATTTCTTGTTGATAAGGTCGTAGTTTCATTGACAAAAGGTCAAAAATCAAAGATAAAAAATCAAAAGTTTCTAATTTGTAACTGCTCACCCATATTGTTATGCTGACCCTGAAACAAGTTCAGGGTGACATTACTTGTTTCAGCATCTCTGTTTTGGGATTCCGAAACCCCTGAAACAAGTTCAGGGTCGGAATGACACCAGTGCAGCTGTGTAGTTACTCTAATTTTTGCATTTTGCTCTGTATTTTTGACCTTTGCATTTTAATGTTTGACTTTCGTTGCAATGCCTACCCCCAACGGTATAGCTACCTCAGTGAGCACTTTGGTGATAGCTTCCTTGAGGGACTTTTTCTGCTCCTGGCTGATTTGATACTTTGTCTTGACAAGTCGGGCTATGATATTGGCGGCTTCAAGGTGCAGGTCAATTCTGTCAGGCTGTCTTTCTACAAGCTCTCTGAGCTTGAGTCTAAGGAGGGCAATTTCCTCGTCCAGCCCTTCAACTTCAGAAGCCTCCTCAAACTCAATTCTCTCTGCTTCATCCAGAGCCCGCCGATAATATCCCCTCTGGCTACCTTTGGCGCGGTTTCTTGTTACCTTTGTTGCCATAGTGGTTAGTTGGCTTTGCTTTTGCCTCCACTTGCGTCTTGATTAGCCCGTAAACCAGGATATGCGCCGCCAGATTGTAATCTTGCTTCTGCAGAGCAAAATGCAATAGTTTCATCAGTTCCTATAATAGCACTAATGTTCTAAGTGGGCAAGGGATTTTTGTCCTTTCTTATTAGTATTTAGAAACGTCTAGTTCCTCCATTTTCCCGGTTATTGTAAATGCTACTCGCTCGCAGATATTAGTGGCCCGGTCAGCGGAACGCTCTAGGTTGTGGGCAACCCAAATGAGACGAGTTGCCCGATTAATCGTCTTCGGGTCGACCATCATAAAAGTGAGAAGTTCGCGAAAGACCTGATCATAAAGACTGTCCACGACACTATCCATGCTAACGACTTGCTTTGCCAGCTCTAGGTCGCGGGTGATGAAAGACTGGAGACTCTTATCAATCATTTCGATAGTCAGTTCTGCCATTCGCGGAATATCAATCAGTGGTTTCAAAGGCGGCTCGTCACCTATCATAATTACAACCTTGGCAATTCCTACGGCATAATCCCCCATTCGTTCCAGTTCCGTTATCATATTTAGAACAGCTACAATAATGCGCAAGTCACTAGCCACCGGCTGCTGTGTCACCATAAGCTGAATGCACCTATCTTCGATGGCAAACCGCTGCCTATTTATCTTGGCGTCATCAGCAATTATTTTGTGTGCCAGAGTCAAATCCCGCTTTTTCAGTGCCCCAGTGGCCCGGTCTATCGCCTTTGTTACCATGCTACCCATAATTAAGACATCGTCTTGAATGCCTTGCAAGCTTTTGTGAAACGTGGAGCTCACTTCCATATTTATTACCTCCTCACCAATTTAATCAAACCTCTGGTGATACAAGCCTGTAGTTGCCTGATTTATCAGGCGGGAAAGCCCAATAAATTGGGCAACTACTGCACGACTAAATGTTACACTAACTCGCATTGGTTTATCAAGCGCTCACCAAAACAGTGGTTTAAGCACCAAGGCTAGCAAGAAACCAAGTCCACCGCAGACAGGAAAAGTCAGGAGCCAGGTCAGGACAATCTGTCTGGTAACACCCCATCTCACAGCGGAGAGCCGACGGGTAGCCCCAACACCCATGATAGCAGTGATAATAGTATGGCTGGTGCTCAGAGGGATGCCCAGAGAAGAAGCCAGAAGAATAGTAAGACTGGCGGCGCTTTCTGCCGCAAAGCCGTTTACCGGTTCAAGTTTGGTAAGTCTGAAGCCCATAGTCCTAATAATGCGCCAGCCACCAAAGCTGGTGCCTAATCCCATAACTAAGCTGCAGATGAGGATCATCCATATTGATACGTGGAATTCAGGTAGCACTCCGCCCAAGAACAGAGCCAGAGCAAAGGTTCCCATGAATTTCTGCCCATCGTTACTCCCGTGGCTAAAGGCCATAAAAGCCGCCGAAAGAATCTGGGCTCGTCCAAAGAATCTCCTGATAAAGGTGGGAGTGGCGCGAGCGAACAAACGGTAAATTGTGATCATAACTATGAAGCCAGCGAGGAAGCCGAGTACTGTAGATAGTGCTAGACCCACTAGTACTCTCTGCCATCCCTCCCACAACAACACTGATGTGCCGGCAGTGGCTAGCCCAGCCCCAGCCAGCCCAGCAACCAATTCATGGGTCTCACTCGTGGGTACACCCCATCGCCATGCCACGGTGCTCCAGATAACTATAGCTAGCATAGCCGACGCTACCGTATGCAGACCTATGACTTCCGGTTTAACTATGCCCGTGCCAATTGTAGTCGCCACCGCGGTACCTGTAACTATCGCCCCTAAGATATTAAATGCCGCAGCCATAGCTATTGCTCGGTGAGGAGAAAGGACACGAGTAGAGACTACTGTGGCGATAGCGTTAGGGGCGTCGGTCCAGCCGTTGACAAATTCGGCTGCCAGAACCAATAGCAGCACTATAGTCAAGGATACACTTATATCCATTTATCCAGTCAGGTTAAGCTACGAGACAAGCTTAGCATAATGGCTCAGGCATACTTCAGAGCCACACCTTCTAGGATGTTGGCCACATCTTCACACCTATCGATGGCAGTCTCCATATGCTCGTAAATCTCGCGCCACTTGATAAGGTAAGAAAAATCATTTGCATTAGCAAAAAGCTCGGCGATTGCCGAACGATGGACGCTGTCCCCAAGGTTCTCCAGACGGTTAATTTCCGTGCACTGCTTGAGAAGCCGATTTTTGTCAATGCCTTTGTATAACTCAGAGATTGCCTTTTCGATTTCAACGGCTGCTTGCACTACGATATCAGCAAGCTGCTTTGCACTATCGGTGGGATGCTCTACCCTGAAAAGTAGCATAGAATCTGCTGTCGACTGTATGAAGTCAGTTATATCGTCAAGGGCATTAGCCAACAGGGCAATATCCTCGCGATCGAATGGAGTCACAAAGGTACGGTGCAATTGGGCGACAATTTCGTGAGTTATGGCATCGCCCTGGTGCTCTAAATCGGTTATCGTTTCTACTCGTTCCTTGATATTTTCCCAGATATATACCAAATCTCTTAGCTGCTGAGCTATCTTGACCGTATTCTGAGCACCCTGCTCAAAGAGAACGAAAAATTTCCTTTCTCTGGGCATAAGTGACAACTTGAACAATTTCGAAACCTCCTTTGAGACGCGAGCAATCCTACTCTATACGGTTGCTGGGTCTAGCTCAAAACCACCATGATTTTACATGCGAGGTCAGCAATAGTCAATCAGACGATTTGAATGGTCTTGTCATTAAGCACCCTGGGACAGGGTTCTCCTTCACCTTTACTCTACCTATTAGTAAACCCTGATAACTGTTCACCCACTTTGTCATTCCGAACTTGTTTCGGAATCTCAAAGGGATGCTGAAACGAGTTCAGCATGACATTTAGCTGAACGGTTACAAGCCTTGATACTACATCATTACAAGTTTTATGGCACTCATGACTCCTGCTGATACCAGCGGGATAGTGAGATTGTCATTGTTCTGCCCCATTTTCCTCCCACTATGCCGGCAGCAGGGTCACCTACTGCCAGAAAAGTCAGCGCCATAATAGCGATGTTATGGTGGCAAAAGGTAAAAACTATGGTGGCAGCGGCGAGAATGTAAAAACTGGCGGTGAGCGTGGAGGCTTCCTTTTCCCGGAGTAAGGCTCGGAAGCAGGTAGAGAAACGGCGATTCAGCGCCGGAATCCTTAGCCGCAAGAGCTCGAAAGCGAGGAATGCCAGAGTAATTATTATCAACGCTGGCAGGAATATATCCCGTGGCGACAGCAATCCAGCAACCGGGAGAGATAGTCCGCCTAGAATGTGAAACAACCGCCGTGGTAATTCTCTTTTACTATTCAGAGTTGTTCCTTAATCCAGTTAATCGAGATTTCCCTTTCCAGCCTCTCAAATTGTGGGTCGCCGGTCACCACTTGGCTCCTATTTATCATAGCAAGGGCAGCGGTAAAACAATCCCCAAAAGCTACAGCATATTTAGCCTTTAGTCTGGCAGCATAGTAAGTTAGCGACCTGCTGACTTCAACAAGGGTGATGGGGAGTTGGTCTATCACAAGCTTACTTTCCTCGGCAGAGCGCTCCCCTTTTGAACGATACAAAATATAGTAGACCTCGCCCCAGTTGACCATGCTCATTAGGAGTGCTATCTTGCCTGATTCTGCTTGAGCCAACAGTTGTGTTACCTTTTCTGCACCAGGCTCGTCCTCAAAGTAAGCTATCAACGCATAGCTATCTAGGATTAGCTTCTCAGAATTCATCGTTTTGCCTCTTCAGCCCTATCCATGAGAAGAGCTTTAAGTGCCGATTCACCACCTTTGAACATACCTCTTGCCTCTTCTACAGGATTAGAGAGAAGCGGTTTGAGTACAATTTCTCCGTCTCTTTCTATGACCATAATTCTGGTTCCCTTAGTAATGTGACACTTCCTCCTTAATTGGGCTGGTATCACTATCTGCCCTTTAACAGCCACTTTGACAATATTCATGTTATACCCTCCTCTAATTATCATACCAGTTCAATAAAATTATAACAAATAAGAACCGTTAAGCAAAATTAGAGTTAACCGCATAAATCATTGCGCAAGGTTTCTCCTGTCATCGGGAGCCGAAGGCATGGCAATCCCCACAGAGATTGTGGAGCTTGTTCTATCGTCTGTAATTGTTTGTCGTTCATGATCAGTTGCATGTCCCAATCATAAATGAGTTGCCTCATCTTCTCAGACTCATTTTGTATTGGAAGAGACTTTAAATCCCCCACCAATCCTTGAGCCTGGCATCAACCTCTTTTTCATACCCCTGGTCACTGGGAATGTAATAGTGCTTTCTCTGGAGGGAAGGCGGCAGGTTTTGCTGCTTGACAAAATGTCCCGGATAATCGTGAGCATATTTATAGCCTTTGCCATATCCCATTTGACGCATTAAGCCACTTACTGGATTACGCAAGTGGAGTGGCACCGGCTCATTTCGGCTGTGTTGGACATCTTCTTGAACTTTGGAATAGGCCTGATATAACGAGTTACTTTTGGGAGCTGTGGCGAGATAGACCGCTGCTTCAGCTAAAGCCAGGTTGCCTTCGGGTAGGCCCACAAAGTGCATTGCTTGCTGGGCAGCTACGGCTATCACTAAAGCCTGAGGATCGGCCATACCGACATCCTCAGAAGCAAAGCGCACCAGGCGGCGGGCAATATAAAGAGGGTCTTCACCGGCTTCAAGCATGCGCCCTAACCAGTACAGGGCAGCGTCGGGATCGGAGCCACGCAAGGATTTATGCAGCGCTGAAATCAGGTCATAGTGCTGGTCACCACTCTTATCATAGAGTAGAGCGCGGTGCTGCAACGCCTCCTCAATGGTCGGCAGGTTTATTAGCCGCTGTCCATCACCGTCAGGTGAGGTAGCAAAGGCTGCCATCTCCAGAGCATTCAGGGCTACACGGACATCTCCGTCGGACATGGTCACCAGATGGCGCAGGGCTTCCTCGTTTACCGCAACCTTGCCCTGAATCCCCTGAAACAAGTTCAGGGTCAGGGCTCCCAGCCCTCTTTCCTCATCCTTGATAGCTCGCTCTACAATAAGCTTGATTTCTTCATCGCTCAATGGATTCAAACGAAAAACCCGACAGCGCGAAAGGAGCGGTGAGACAACCTCAAAGGAAGGGTTTTCTGTGGTTGCCCCAATAAGGGTTATTGTGCCATTTTCCACGAAAGGCAATACAGCATCCTGTTGCGCCTTATTAAAGCGGTGGATTTCGTCAATAAAAAGAATTGTTTTCTGTCCGGATAACTTTAGCCTCTCCTTAGCCTCACCAATAATATGTCGTAAGTCAGCCACGCCGGCACTTACGGCACTTAAAGGGCTGAAGTGTGATTTGGTGATATTGGCAATAATATGAGCTAAAGTTGTTTTGCCACTGCCCGGCGGTCCCCACAAGATCATGGAGGGTAGCTGGTCTGACTCAATACATTTTCTAAGCACTCGCCCCTCGGCAACTAAATGCTCCTGCCCGACGAAATCGGCAAAAGTCCGTGGTCGCATTCTTGCCGCCAGAGGCATGTTGCGAGGTAGCTCTTTTTCCCCCTCCGGCAGATCAAAAAGAGGTATTTTCTCCATTAAAAGAGTCTATCAATGAAGAGCAACAACTATGTACTCAAATTCTTCCTCTTGAACTTTGTCTAATTCGCGCTGTGCCCTAGGGGTAAGCTCAACCTGATACACTCGCTTTCTTCCTAGATAGATACTCTTCCAGCTCTATTGCTGAGCCAGGTTGATTTTGATATCGGGCTAGTTCCTCCTCCATATCTTTAATGTCTTCGATGTCTTCCCCATAGACAATATCGACAGCCCTACGAATTAGTTCAGCAATAGAAGTATCATTCTCAAAAGCTAGCTTCTTTAGCCCTTTATGCGTCTCTTCGCTAACATAAATCATAGTCTTTTTCATTTTCGACCTCCCCCTTGATACTTAACATTACCATAACAGATATATGTCATAATGTCAAATCTTACTTGAACCTCCTCACCTGGAAGCGATAGAGCTTAATCGGCTCGTCAGGGGAAATTCCCGCCTTGAGGCGGCAGATGGCGATTTGTTCCTCAGCGCTGTCCACGCCTTCCAGGTCAGGGAGTAAAAGCCCTCGCCGGAAACCGCTTTCTACAATGACCCCGTATTCCTTGGGGTCAAGTTCTTTTATGTCCTTAACCGGTTCAGGTTGAGTGAGGATATCCACGCTATATTCCAGCTCGGCGAGTTCGGAAGTACCTACTGGAGGAAAACGAGGGTCTCTCGTAGCCGAACTAATAGCATTGCTCATAATCTCTTCAGCGACGTTCTTTTTGGTGGGCTCAAAGGTGCCAATACAGCCTCGCAACTGACCATGTTTATGAATGGAGACAAAAACACCTGCCCGCTCTTTCATCTCTGGAGTAAGCTCTTCGGGCTTGGGTATCTTACCTTCACGAATGTAGTTTTCCACCGTTTCCTTAGCTAATTTGACTATGGAATGAATTTTTTTCTCCATATAAGTCCTCCTTATCCTACTTTAGCCTTGTCCTGAAATTAAGCTCAGCACCACAAAACTGGCATTTTGAGCCTTCCAGCCCTAGCACTTGGGTATCATACCCAATACGGCGAACAATGAGTTTACCGCAGGAATAGCATATAGTATTCTCGTATTCATGTCCCGCCACATTGCCAAGATAAACAAACTTTAATCCCACCTCCTTTCCAATCTGGTAAGCCTTTTCCAGAGTGGTTACCGGAGTGGGTGGCAGATGAAGTAAATTACGCATGGGGTAAAAGCGGGTTACATGCCAGGGAGTAAGCTCACCTAAGTTATCTTTAATCCAGGTGGCAATGCCTTTAAGCTGTTCCTCATCATCGTTCATTGTGGGAATGATGTTGGTTACCACTTCAACATGCATATCCCATTTCTCTTTAGCTCGCTTGGCCATATCCAGGATAGCTCTCCAGCCGGATATTTTGGCTAATTGGCGGTAAAAAGCATCACTAAAACCTTTAATGTCAACTCTCCAGGCATCAAGGTAGGGACCTATAGTATCCATAGCCTCGGGCGTGATATAGCCATTGGTAACATAAACAGTATACAGACCATTTTTCTTAGCCAGTTTGGCTGAATCCAGGGTATATTCAAGCCATATTGTAGGCTCGTTATAAGTCCAGGCAATGCCGGCGCAATTATACTTTTTGGTCAGCTCTATTTCCTTCTCGGGCACTAATTGTTGCGATGTAGGCGGGAGATCCACACAGGAAATCTCCCAGTTCTGGCAGTGCTGACAGTGAAAGTTACATCCCCAGGTGCCCAAAGAAAAAGCGTAAGTGGCCGGGAAGAAATGGAACAGGGGTTTCTTCTCAATATGGTCGGCTGCCACCGAAGATGTCTCAGCATAATTCCGAGCATATAACTTACCAGCACGGTTGAGTCGCATGCGGCAAACGCCAAGCTTACCGGGATTGATAATGCAACGCCACTGACAAACCTGGCATTGCACCCTTGAGTCAGGAAGTTTTTCGTAGAGTATCGCCTCTTTTTCCACTAATCCACCCTTTGATATTATACCATCCTAACTTATCGCGTCATAATTGTTTCGTAGTAGCTCGTTGCTGTAAACCTACCAGAGAGCTTTATGATAGAATGAAATGGTAGAGGAAGATAAGGACTCTTGATTTAAGATTTCTTAAAGTAGAATCTGAAGGAGGTTGGAGCTAATGATTAAAGAGTACATAGAGGCTGCTTTAGAGAGGGCAAAATATGAACTTATTGATGATGGAGAGCCTTACTATGGGGAAGTGCCTGACCTCGCGGGGGTATGGGCAACAGGTAAGACTTTAGAGGAGTGTCGCCGCAACCTTACTGAAGTCATTGATGGCTGGATTGTGATAAGGTTGAGAAGAGGACTGCCAATACCCCCACTTGGAAGTTGTCGGGTAGAAGAGCTAGAAAGGCTGGAAATCAGTGGCTAAGTTTTCCCCAGTCTCCTGGACAGAACTGGTGAGTCGACTTTGCCGGCTTGGTTTTGATGGCCCTTACAGAGGTGGAAAACATCCTTACATGATTAAAGGGGAGCTAGTCTTGACTATCCCCAATCCACACAGGAAGGAAATAAGGCTTGACCTCCTTCAGAGAATCTTAAAGCGTGCCGGAATATCAAGAGAAGAATGGCTTGAGGTAGAGTAAGACCATAATCTTGACAAAGATGCTTGTCATTGGGGTTACCGGCAATATAGGCAGTGGTAAAAGTACTGTGTGCCAGATTCTAGCTCGGCTTGGCGCTGTAATTATTGATGCCGATAAATTGGCGCAGGAGACTTATAAGCCGCATAGTCGGACATGGAAAGAATTGATTGACACTTTTGGTAAAGGCATACTCAACCCTGATGAAGAAATCAATCGCCAAAGACTGGCAGACATAGTGTTTTCGCAGCCTGAAGCTCTAGCTCGCCTCAACCAAATAGTGCATTCTGCGGCGTATCGGCTGGCGAAAGATAGAATTGAAACTTACCGCCAGCAGGAAGCTAAAATTGTTGTCCTCGAAGCGACGCTGCTCATCGAAGCTAATTGGTTGGACTTAGTGGACAAAGTCTGGTTAGTGGCCGCTCCCCAAGACATGGTGGTCCAGAGGGTTAACCGGGATAGGGGCGTAGATGAATCTGAAGTTTTAGCTCGCCTCAGGTCGCAGATGCCGGCAGAAGAAAAGATGAAATATGCTGACGAGATAATTTACAACGATGGTGATATAAGCCATCTTGAATCCAAGGTAACCGAACTCTGGCACAAGTATTCCAGGGAGCCTTAGAATATTTCCTTTGGTTTACTTTGAGCCCTTATACCAAACCTTGACATAACCCTTTCATTTCCTTCAAGGTTTCCTTTGCCCATTATCCCTGTGGAATTTGTAGGGTGCAGGCACCCGATACTACCACATAGTAGTATTTGCCTGGCTCAAGCTGAGTCAGAGTGTTGCCAGCAAAGCCAGGAATATAGTAAAGCCATGTGCCAGTAGTCTCATCCAGGTAATAAATACCCCACAATTGAGCACCAGCAGACACAGTTATCGCGGAGCAAGCAGCAGCCACACTTAAGAAGGGTCTCCCCGCACCAGGGTAAGGAGCAATCAGAGCCTGCCCACCAAGGGGACAATTCCACATGACCGGTTTTGCTGGCAAGGCAGTAGTGAAGTCCCATACCGGTCCCGTAGTTGTTGCTGCATGATTGTCAGTAGCCACTATCTTCCAGTAATATTTGGTGCCATAAGCTAATGTTCCTGGGTCATACGTTGTTGCTGTTCGATGGTTGGAAACTAAAGGTGGGGTTACGCTGGTGCCAAAGTAAACATCGTAGGTTACCGTATCTCCGGCATTGGGGTCGCCACCAGTCCAGCTCAAATGAGGATTAACGGAGACACCAGCGGCATGATTTGTTGGTGAGGGATTCGAGGGCATGTTAGGAGGATTGTTCAGTGCCAGACCAGTAGTGAAATCCCATACCGGTCCCGTAGTTGCTGCTGCATGACTATCAGTAGCCACTATCTTCCAGTAATATTTGGTGTTATAGGCTAAGGTGGCAGGGTCATACGTTGTTGCTGTTTTATGGCTGGAAACTAAAGGTGGGTTTGCGCTGGTGCCAAAGTAAAGATCATAGGTTACCGTATCTCCGGCATCGGGATCACCACCAGTCCAGCTCAAATGAGGATTAACGGAAACTCCGGTGGCATAATTTGTTGGTGAGGGATTCGATGGTATATTCGGCGGGTTGTTGATAGTTAAGCTCACCGGTACTGTCCTCGGGGTATTAGTTGCTCCTGGGGCAGAGATGGTGATGACAGCGGGATAGCTGCCACTAGACATCCCTGCAATGTTCACTGTGGCAGTGACAGAGTCGTGTTCTCCGGTGGAGCTGCCGCTGGGTGGTGATAGGGTAAGCCAGACAGCATTGTCACTGACTGACCAGTTAAGTGTGCCGCCGCCTGAGTTCCAGATCTGCAATGTTTGATTTGGCGGGTTAGACCCACCTACAGGGGCACTGAAACTAAAGCTTGCAGGGCTAAAAGAAATGGTTGGGGTCGGAGTGGTTGTAGCCAGCCGAATGACAGTAACCCCCCAGTGTTGCAGTAGCATCGGACTGTAAGTTCCACCCCAGGTCATCTGATGGTTACTGTGATCCCATGTATCGTGTATATAAACAATGTTGCCGGCTGTGTTGTATCCGTAACCAAGCATTGTATGTCCCACAACCTGAATAAGCACAGTCCGCCCGGCATCAATTTCAGCCATAAAGTCATCAAAAGTAAAGCCCTTGTTCGAGTCAGTGCCTTGGCCTTTGATATATTGGGTGAAGTTTGTTATTACGCTATAGCCGCGCGATTGAGCAAATAGTCTCATGCCATGGCAGCCATCCCGCTGACTAGGTTCCCCCCATGTATAATCATAGAGGGGGTCACCATTCGGGTAGAAAAAGAATCTAGTGCCGCCGTCACTATTGCTAAAGCTAGATTGGCTAGTTCCCATAAAATCACCTGTGCAGTCGTCATTATGTCGTGTCCAATTGCCACTAATATAAGGGTCTGGACCGGCATTGCCATAATCTATCCAGTAGTCATCCACATACCCCTTTAACGTGCGTCCATCTGTGCCCTGATGGGTAGCACTTAGCGGACACTCGTGGCATGTCACACTGGGATACACCGTCTCACCCCATATCGAGTTATCCAGAGGACATACTCCGCCATTGGTGACACCTGTATACATATTGCTGTAGCCAGTCCTGTCATAATAGCCAAATAGCATAGCCGCCGAGGTTGCAGAGCACCCATAGCTCCAGTCAAAGGCGGGCACATTTGGAAGAACGGTTATTCCCATAGCAGTATTAGGTTCAGGAACAGTCGCTACCGCGGCTTTGATTTCCGGTGGCCGCCCAGGAACAATGACCTCGTCTATCTCTCGTCCCTCGTCATCAACGAATGTTCTCACCAGATATGGATGGGACAACCTGTTCCCTGACTTGCCAATATCAGTTTGAGGAATTTCCTTGTCAGCAACGGTTGCTGACATTGTTGCCGTCTCTCGTGGTTGGAGCGTTTCTGCAGCCTGAGCTGATGAATCACTGACGCTGGCAAGAGGCGTTAGAGCGATAGCGAGAAGAATAATGATGATACAAATTCTTCTGAACCATGTCTGCCGATTAGAAATCATGCTTGTCACCACCTTCTTTTATTCGGTTACCAAGATTGCTACGATCAGCTATTTGCAGTATAGATTACGTAGCTAAACTCAGTCAATAGGTAAAAAGTCCTAGTTTCGCAGCCATAAGCCTGCTGGGCAGATTAATGCTTCTCTAGATATACCTGGCTCAGGTCAGGGATGCCCAGGGGACTAAGCCGGTAACCCTTGACATAAGGTTTACTCAGGACATAATTCTCACCAAACCACAAGGGAAGGCAGGGGGCTTCGTCAACTATTTTCTGCTCAGCCTGCTGGTATAGAGCTAAGCGAGTGGCGCTATCTTGTTCTATAG
>Ga0210051_1003058_pt1 | contig 16780 bp, 17 predicted proteins | sample CryGey092014_all_FD_185464 | JGI IMG/M metagenome (GOLD analysis project Ga0210051, IMG submission 185464) | Groundwater microbial communities from aquifer - Crystal Geyser CG23_combo_of_CG06-09_8/20/14_all (SPAdes) (version 2) | ecosystem: Environmental > Aquatic > Deep subsurface > Groundwater... | reverse complement strand
TCTTCTGCTTCCTCTTCCTTTTCTTCTTTAGACATTCTTGCTCATCTCCATAGAGGGCCGCATCTTCTCAGCTTGTTTAAGCTGCGGGCACTCCTATTGCCGCTTGCTCTACCTTCGTGATCTCTTCAGCGTAGTGCAGGAAGGTGTCCACTGACGCGACTACCACTCTTGCTTCGATTGTTAGGATTTCGATGCCAACAAGGGAAACCCTTGCCCAAAGGTCGACGACTATTCCCTTATCGAGTATTCTGTCAAGAACCTCAGCAAGGCTCGAAACGTCTGGAGTTTGTGTTACCATTTTTTCTCACCTCATTTATTTTTTCAAGAATACAGTACTGAATATTACTATTTAAGAAATATTCAACTTGGTGTAACCGTTTTCGTATCGAAAAGCGATATATAACAAGACGGCTTACGCTTTGCGGTATATATCAAATCTAGAAACAAAGCCTATGCAGTCTTTTTGCCATCTCTACACTCGGTATTGCGCGCGGGTAACCTAAACATGTTGAGTGTGAAGGAGAGGGCTTTTCAGTGTGGCTGATTTGTCGAGCAACTTTTGGAAGAGAAAAAAACAAGCTCCTAGTTAGAGGCGTCAAAGGAGTTGAATGGGTTTTCTGCCCCGCCATCAAAGGCATAAAAAGAGACAGAGTCAGCATTGAACAATGTCAGAAGTGCAAATACCTCGTCTGCTTTGAACAAACTCACGCCCCTGAAACACGTTCAACAATGAGAAAATTCCTCTTAGGAGCAACCCCATCAAAGGCCACCTTCCACGTCGCGCGACCACACCGCAGATCGAGGATCACTCATCCACACGTTGCATTATTTCCTCATATACCAACCTTGATAAATGAGAGGCAACCACTCGTTGACGTTTTTGAAGAGGAAGACCACCTAATAGTTCTAGCAGAGCTACCCGGTATAGATGAGAAAGACGTGAAAATAAAAACAAACGAAAACACTATAACGATAACAGCGGAAAATGCAAAGAAAAAATACTTAAAGATAGTCAGACTCCCAACGCGCGTCAACAAAGACACAATCCAATACACCTACAGAAACAACATTCTACAAGTAAGACTAGAAAAGCTCTGAGCCACAAGGCACCCAAGGACACAGTTAACCAAAATCAGGGACAAAGCGAGGTTCTTTTCCATCTTAGAAACTTGACATAGAAAGAAGTCTATTCGGATTATAAAGAAGTATCTGGAAAAATTATCCAGATACTCATTAAAATAGGACATTGTGAATGTATCTATTGGTTAGGTACCAAAGTTGTGTGCCAAGCGGGTTGCGTGGTCACCATAGTGTGGCAACGTCCGTGCCTTAAAGGCACACAACACCTAACTATTCACTTTTAAACCAGTAATATGCTTTAGCAAACTTGCCTTTTCTTCTTGCTTCTCTATTTATCTTACGATTATCAAAAAACAAATGTGATAGAGGTGTAGGTGGCTTTTGATTATTCCGAATTTTCATTCCTATTACTCCCGCAAATATATCTGCAATTTGAATAGGTTCAGATTCATGAGATTTTAATGGTGCATGGAGTGGTGTGCAAACTTGTATTCTTCCATCTTTTTTTGACAATGTTGTAACTAATGCCCTAACGATTTTATCAGGATTTAAGGGTCGGAAGTCAGCATCAGAGTGTATTGGTGTGTTATTACACGCCGAAAAGAATTTCTGCCTAAAGTCTTCCCTTACCTCTCTTGTTTGAGATGGCATTTTTTCATAACCAGAAAAACATCCTTCAATTAGATCTCTAAATCCATAAATAAGAGAACCGACTGGGGAGACCAATACATTAGTATTAATGATAAGTAACCCACAACAAGAAATGCTTAGAAGTAAACTGAAATTATCAGAAATCTTCGTTTTATCTTGAGAATCCAGTTTATTCCATTTAAACTCTATTGGGCTTTTTGCCTTAGGCACACCAAGATGTTTTTCAAGAAAAATGGTTCCAGCACCGAAATTATCAAGAACACAAAAGACAATAACTAAAGAATCGTCCAAACCACTTGTGTCAATTCCTACAGCAGGTAAAGAAAGAATTGGAATCAACAAAGTCTTTCCATCCATATCTATGTTCTTGATTGCTTTTTGTGAAACTCCTTGGGCAATCCAACCTCTCTCTTTTCTGTACATCTCCGTTCTTGCATTAACTTTGAAGGCTCTTTCTAATTTAAGTAGAAGTCTTTCATATTCTGATTTAGGTTTTTCAATCTTCCTAAGGAAATCATAAGGAGACACCATTGTGGGTTTTAACTTGAAAGTTTCATTTTTGTGATCAAAAGGCAAGCCTAAGAAGGCTTTTCGTGTAATATCAATAAACACATTGAAATTGCTTTGACTCAAATCGCTCGCCTTCATTATGTTAAGTAACGTTAAGCCAGCTTTGTTTAAAAGTTGTTTTCTTAAGAATGCTAATTAAATGAAGTGCCTAATACTTAAGATGGGCTACGGAAGTCTTTGAAGACTGTTATCTTTTGGAAAAGGATATTTGGATCGTACGGTAGACCGGGTTATAAGCGTGTGCATGTGCGCGTTTCTGAAAACATCTATTCCCCAAATCAATTCATTACATCAGCATAAGACTGCGATTCAAAATGCCAATAAAAATTTGCGATAGGCCAATGTCTCTACTTTGGCAACAAACCTGCCACAAGCTGATTTATTGCCTCAGTTAACCTGCGAAGCCCCAACTCTACCTCCCCTCTAGACACATGTAATATAATTTGAGAAGCCTCTTTCCTCAGAGACGCCATCCTACGACAATTTCTACAGTTCCAATCCTTCTCATCATAATCTTGACATGACAGAAGAACATCCGCCATCTCCATCAATTTCTGTGCATTAGTCGCTTTTACAGCCACATCCTCGGCTTTGTTAATCTCCTCTGTTAACTGCGTCATCACCCTTTCTATCTCCAAATACCTTGGACAACTCATCCTTTGAGGACGCCTAGCAACTCTGAAATCCTCTGGGTTAATGGCTATTTCTATGTCCACAGAATCACAAATCCTGTAATATTTTCTCGCCGCACCTAACGGACTCTTTCTCCAGAAGCCCTCTATTAAACCAGCCCCCTCAAGAACGCTGAGGTGCTTGAGAATGGCTGGTTGTGTCACGTCCAGCTTTTTGGCTATTTGAGAGATGTAGTGAGGCTCTTCGGAGAGAAGCGTAAGTATCTTTCTTCGGTTTTCGTTGCCGATTATTTGCAGAACTTTTTCCATTGAATTCATACGTGTGCACTTCACAAATACAGTTACTACAAAAAGGTTTATATACCTTTTGTTATAAACCCTAAGTTAGTGACCTATCGTGCCAACATCAAAACACCTAACGTTAAGTAATTTGTTCATCTGCACAGTAAAGGCACCGATAAAATGCGTATTCCGAATCCGACTGTCAAATAAAAACAATACATACGACAAATTCACACATGCTAAAAATGACAAAGGTCACGAACCTAGGCGACAAATACACCAATCAAGGTGAAACACTTGCCAAAACGCAAACATAAACCAAACGTCTTAACCCTCCGAGTCGCGGAAGCCTCGCACAGAGACTTCGGACGAGGAATAGCCAGAATAGACCCGGAAGACATGAAAAAAATAGGCCTAGAAACCGGCGACGTTGTCCAAATCACCGGAAAAAAAAGAGCAGCCGCCAAAGTCATGCCAGCATACCCAGAAAACCGAGGAAAAGGTCTCATCCAAATCGACGGAATAATAAGAAACAATACATTCACAGGAATCGACGACAACGTCCACATCGAGAAAATCGAAGCCAAAAAAGCCGAAAAAATCGTTTTAGCTCCCATAGAGCAAACCCAGCCACGGCTCGGAGACGCTTACGGAAAACACATCAAAAGACTCCTAGAAGGCTTACCGCTAATTGAAGGAAACCAAATTAGGCTGAACCTCTTAGGAACAAGCATCTCCTTCGTCGTAACCCAAATAGAACCAAAGAACGCCGCTGCAATAGTTTATCCCACAACAGAAATAACCATTCAAGAAAAAGCAATAGAAACCCAACGAAAAATCGGCGTCACATACGGAGACATCGGCGGACTCGGCGAACAAATCCAAAGAATAAGAGAAATGATAGAACTCCCACTACGACACCCAGAAGTATTCGACAGACTAGGCATAGAACCCCCAAAAGGCGTATTACTACACGGATCCCCAGGAACAGGAAAAACCCTAATAGCCAAAGCCGTAGCAAACGAAACCTTCGCCACATTCATAAGCCTAAGCGGAGCAGAAATCCACGGCAAATATTACGGAGAATCCGAAGCAAGAGTACGTGAAATCTTCAAAGAAGCCGAACAAAACAGGCCGTGCATAATCTTCATCGACGAAATCGACGCGATAGCCCCGAAAAGGGAAGAAGTACACGGCGAAGTTGAAAAAAGAGTAGTCTCTCAATTACTGGCACTAATGGACGGATTAGAACCAAGAGGACAAATAGTTGTAATCGGAGCCACAAACCGACCCAACGCGCTTGACCCTGCCATTAGAAGAGCAGGAAGATTCGACCGAGAAATAGAAATAGGAGTACCCAGCAAAGCGGGAAGATACGAAATCCTCCAAATCCACACCAGAGGAATGCCGCTAACTGAAGACGTAAACCTACAAAAACTCGCCAACCTAACCCACGCATTCACAGGCGCAGACATATCAGAACTCTGCAAAGAAGCAGCCATGAAAGCACTGCGAAGAGTCCTGCCCGAAATAGACTTCGACGCAGACTACATCCCAATAGAAGTACTCAACAAACTCGTAGTAACCATGAACGACTTCCTAGACGCCCTAAGATTCGTAGAGCCTTCAGCCATGAGAGAAGTACTCATCCAAACACCAAACGTCAAATGGAACGACGTAGGAGGACTCGAAGAAGCCAAACAAGCACTAAAGGAAGCTATCGAATGGCCACTGAAATATCCCAAGCTGTTCGGAGAAGCCGGAGCAAAGCCTCCAAAGGGCATACTGCTCCATGGACCTCCCGGTTCAGGCAAAACCCTCCTGGCCAAAGCAGTGGCCAACGAAAGCAGAGTAAACTTCATCAGCATTAAGGGCCCTGAACTCATGAGCAAGTTTGTGGGCGAATCAGAGAAGGGAGTAAGAAAAACATTCAAAAGAGCAAAACAAACCACACCCTGCATTATATTTTTCGATGAGATTGATGCCCTAGCCCCTCGACGCGGAAGCGGAATCGCAGATTCCCACGTTTCTGAAAGAGTCATAAGCCAAATTCTCACGGAAATGGACGGCCTCGAAGAACTCCGCGGAGTCGTAGTTCTAGCTGCAACAAACCGAATGGACTTAATCGATCCAGCCCTGCTAAGAGCCGGAAGATTCGACCAGATCTTACATGTCCCACCCCCAAATGAAGAGGCAAGATTAGACATCTTCAAAATCCACACCAAGAAAAACCCTCTCGCCAAAAATGTTTCCTTACAAAAACTCGCAGCAGAAACTGACGGATACATGGGATCAGATATAGAAGCAATCTGCAGAGAAGCCACAATGCTGGCCATTAGAAAATACATAAAGACCCGCACAAAAAAAGAGGCAAACAGAAAATCCCCTAAACTCCAGATAACCATGGAGGACTTTAGAAAAGCAATCCAGCGGGTCAATGAACACAGAAAGGACCAAGAATAGGTAGAAGAGACAGGTTTTATGAGCGACATTGAATCAATCAAGGAACAGATCAACCAAACACTCAAGAATATCCACAGAAAAATGGTTGAATCATTCAACATCGATTTCACATACTTCAAAGACATCAAAATAATCAAACGACTAGAACTTCTCAAAAAAATAACCCAACGCATGCGGAACAACCTCAGAAAAAACGGCATGACATACAGCGACACCCAGTGGAAACAAATCTCTGAAACCCTTTCGAAAAACCAAGTGCCAGGATTTTTCGAAAACTTTGCCTTTTACAACCCAAAAGATGAAGTTTTATACATGAATAAAAAAATGATAAAAAACCACCCAGAAAAGCTAATTCCTGTAGGCGTTCACGAACTCTCAGAAAAACTCCTCTCTACATATCTTTCGCCACCTCAAGAAGCACCCGTGCAAGCTGTAACAAAAGCATACATTGAAGCCAAAAAGACGAACAACATAAAAAAACTCTATGAACTTTTGAGCACTTACATAGACACTATTTTCAAGAGCATTTTCAAAGAAGGATGCTGTGAGGCAATAGCACTTCAAACCTTGCGCAACATGGGCTATGAAACACTAGTAACATCTTTGGAAAAAGAGTTGCAGATAGGACACTCAAAATGCATAGACCTACTCTTTGACATAGATAACGCACGAAGAAGAGGAGACATGGTTAAAAGAGATCAAGTGCGTTCCCGCTATAGAAGACGTAGAGTTCAGGCAATAGATGAAGAGAAACTGGTTAAAGACGTGCTCAGGAGTGCACAAGTAATCAAAGGCGTCTCCTATTACCTAGGCTATCCACTTGCAAAGGCTGTTTTAGAGAAACACGGGATTGAAGGCATAAAACTTGTTCTGGAAAAATGCCCACCGCTTAGATCCCAATATTTTGCCAATCCACAAACGTATCTAGCTCAGCTAGAAAAAATCACACCAGTTATTGAGCAAAGGAGGTGAAACAATATGGCAGAAAAGAAGAAAAACGAAGTAGAAAAAAACTTAAAGGAACTCAGGAAAGAGATCGTTGAGAAAGGAAAAGAAATTGAACAATTAAAGAAAACGGTAGAAGAGATGAGAACACAAATCCAAGGAAAAGAAAAAACTGACGAAGCAGTGGAGCTAGGCAAGGTATTTGATGATGTTTCAGAACTGCTTGATGTTGGTTTCAACATATTCGGCACATCCGGCAAAATCCCAAGTGGAAAATCCAAAGGCAAAGGACTAGCAGGACTAATCAATGATCTATCCAAGCTTGCAGAAAAGTCTCAGACGTACCAAAAAAGAGTTAATCTCGGAAAAAGGGGAGTAGTTGACTTCCGTGTAAGTTCCCGTCCGATAAAAGGATCCTACACGACAAAGCCAAAGAGCCGCCTGAAGATAAGTAAGCCTAAGAGCAAAACCCCACCTACACGTACACCCAAGCCTCTACCAACTGCTTCAATAGAGGAAAGGGAGCCAATCGTCGATGTCTTCGAAGAGGAAGACCACATAAAAGTGATGGCTGAGGTGCCTGGCGTTGAAGAAAAAGACATCAAACTGCACGTAAAAAACAATCTCTTGATAATAAGCGTCGATACTTCAGAGAAAAAATATTACAAGGAAGTCAAGCTTCCAACATCTGTCAAAAATAACTCTGTTGAATCCACGTATAGAAACGGCGTTCTGGAAGTCAAGGTAAGAAAAACAAAGGACACTGGAGAAAAGGATGCCTAAACGAAGTGAATATAACATATGATGCTCTTCATTTCAAAGTCATGGCCAAGCCCAAAACATAAAATCACCAATACAACAAACATCAACTTGGGAGGTGACTATGTTGAATGATGAAGTAAAATACGTTCAGCTTGAAAAATTAGAAGACATTATTAAGATGCTGTCCGCGTCAATGAGGCCTCCACCGCTTCACCATAAGGAAATAAAAGATGGGCACATTTACTTTCTCCCAGCATCCTTGGCTCTAGGAAAGGCAGTCATATACTTTGTCAAGACGAAGGAAAAAGTGGAAAAAAAATACATTGTACTGGACATGGTTCGCAACAAGATTTCCCTCAGCGACGAACTCAGTACAAAACCAAGCCTAAAACACTTCTCAATCATGGAAGTCAAAGCGCAGAACATCTTGCCTACGGACGTACTTTGACGCCCACACATGACGTACTACTCTGTTGATAGCACTTTTTGATGTTTCAGTATCTGACACAAACCTTGCCTCCCAGTTCTTCGACTGCGGCTCTTAGTTTTTCTATTGCTTGTCTCACTTCATTGTTTACTAGGTTTTGCCAACGTTCAGAGCGATAAGGAACTTTCACTTCAATGACACAACAGCACTTCTTATTCATTACACAGTAACTCCGGCGACCTTAGTTTGCAAAAACGTTGTTAAACCGTAGTATTTAACGTATATGAACCCAAAGTATGGATTCTCTATATTTGAAAGTCGGATTCTGAATATTACTTCTAGGCAACCTTTCCATGTGCGTGTCAAAACTTTATTCCTTTTTACAGCAAGATACTGCTGGTTGCTCAAGAAAAACAGCGGATTTGCAGCTACATTATTAGATCTCTTTATTGCGTGCTTTTTCCTTCACATTTAAAAGTCTCTCAAGTGTTTTCACTTCTTTTCTAAGCATGGCTACTTCATTTTCTAACTTATGAGCACTTGTTTCAGCCTTTTCCTTGAGGCTGTCTATCTCTGCTAAAAGACCCAATTTTTCTTTCTCTAACTTCTCAATTTTCTCCCGCAGATTTCTTACTAGTTCCATAAACTTCTTCTCAGCAGGCTACTCTACCCAGTAGCTTTCACCCTCACGATAGATGACGCAAGAATTGTTACAGTGGGGACAATTGAAACTTAATGCTTCTGTGAGAAAGCCCTTTTTCTGCAAGAGACTTTCCTTCTCCTTTTCTAACTTCTCAATTTTCTCTCGCAATTTCATCATAGTTTGAATTGATACTTCTTCGAAGACCTCTCCTGTTGTTTTTTTCTCTGTTTTCCTTTTCTCAAGGCGTCTTGTCATTTTCTTAATCTCTTCAGGCTTTAAGGTTCCCTTGCGCATCTTCTTCGCTTTTTCCTTAAGAACTTCAGCAGCGTTCTCGAAATCTTCTGGAGTTTCTAGCTTGGGAGCTTTGGGTGCTATCGCAGGCAATACTTTTTCAGCTGCCTTAATGCGTGCTTCATCAACTCTTGCCTTAAGCTCTCTTTCACGCTTTTGAGTTATTTTTCTAGTTTCAGATACGGTCAGTTTCCTCTCAAGAATTTGATTCACAGCGAGCACTGCTTCTTTGATATTTCTATCTATCACACTTTCCAGCGCTTTTATATGGGACATGCTGATCTGTTTAGCCCACACGGCTTTCTGAACGTCTTCGGGAAACTTGAATACGTTAAGATTTGCCAAGACCCAGTGAAAATCAACATTCAGCTGTTTGCTTATATCCAACGGCGTCATGCCGTCATCTGCAAGCTTCTTGAAATATCGCGCCTCTTCTTTCGCTGTGTAGTTTTCGCGAATCTTGTTCAACTTGTAAACCAATAACCTCGCCTTCGCGTCGTCTGCTTCGATCACTCGGACAGGCACGTTTTCCCATCCAAGCTCCTTGAGGGCCCTCCACCTTCTTTCCCCATCGATTATTTCATAAGAATCGCCCTGGCTCCGAACTACTAGATCGTTAAGAAGACCGTCTTTCTCTATCTCCCTCTTTAGATCATCCTGATCGAAGATTAATCTCAGCTGGTACGGGCTTGGTCGGATTAAATCTATATCTGCTTTCACTTTAATCGATTTCTAATATTTATTCATCAAGATTTTTTATTGGTTATGGTTGACTTCGACTCTGATACTGACAACTGATGTTTTTTATCTTCTCGGTTTTAATGAATGTTAAGGCTTCTTCAATCTTATACATAATTTTAGTCTATTAGAAAGAACACCAAATTTGAATTTTTATAGCCTTTAGGCAGAATCTCAAGTCATTGAAAAGAGAATAGGCTTATCTCTTCCGTGCCAGCTCATAAATCGTCTTTGTTGCCAGTATTATCGCAGCCGGAGCCACGAATGATGCTATGTTGAAAACAATGGCGTTTATCACTGTTCCAAGCGTGGCCACCGCTTCATTGATAACCAAGAACCAACCATCAGAACTTGCAACTGTAAACGCTATCGCCGCCAACAGAAACGGCGTAACTTCCTCCTCAGTGACAGTAGTAAAGCCCACTATCACGCCTAGAATCACCAAAGCCAATGCAACCCATCCAGTACTAAAAGCTGCAAAACCAACCGCTATTCCAGCAACGATTGCTATCGCGATGCATGCCAGGAACGCATATTCACCTAGTTTTTCAAGCATCTCCATTTTTTAACCTCATTTCACATGGCGTGCCTTATTATTCAAGAAATATTCAATAGAATGTAACCGCCTTCGTATCGGTTTCCGATATATAAAACACATTTCACCCCATGGCATATTTCAACCTCGTTAATTATATCTAAAGAAAGTTTATCATTCATTCAAATTCAGATATGCGCGTAACCAGACAAACTTGTGGCATCATTTCGCAATTTTGGGAAACTGCTTTGGTCATCCTACAAAATTGAAATTAATTCTTCAGAGCAGGGTGAGAAAACCGATATTACAGATCTCGATAGTTGGTGCGTTTGGAAATATAGGTTTTATCATAAAATGGTGATGCCAAACTTGTGAATAAATAAATGCGTAAACGATGTTTTGGTGAATATTGTGCTTTCAACGACGAATGCGATCGTTGCTATAAGCTTAAATGATATTGCAAAATGTGAAAAAACAACTTCTAACTTGATTCTTGTATGTCGAAGGAGGGTTCACTTGTCTTGCTTTGTCCTTGTTTCGTGAAGTTCGTCAACGATGATGATGAACCCTCGGAAGAATAGTGAGGGCTAGTCTTTGTTGTTCAAAATTTATATTCTAGTTAGGGCACCTTTGACGTTTCCGACTTGGGCATGTGCATGGGATTCTTTTTTCTGGCTGTTAGCCGAGAGGCAAGGTTAGTCTTATATGTGATTTATGCAATCTGAATTAGCCAGATCTAGATTGCTCAAATTTACAAGCTGAATGTGGATCATACAATCGCGCGTGATTTGCTAGCCTACTGACCTTTCGAGTCATGCCTAATTCACTAATATCATAGTTTCAGTGAAAATTATATCACTAACAAAGTATATACAACATCAGTGAGGCCCCTTAAGAATGTCTATCGCCCAAAGATATGTAGTCCTTTTCATTGTCTTCACCATTATCGGGATCATATTTTTGGCGCCCGTATTTCGACCTATCAGATATCAAATACCTAATGGAGCGATCGAAGTAGGTGCAGGTCGAAGTCAACATGCACGCTTTCTGAGGATCAAGGAAACCGAAATAGTCGTCTCTGTTCCTCATAGCTCCATAAGGTTTGAAGTAACCTTCAATTTCACTGATCCTGAGGATTATATCATTTACGCATTAATACCATTCACTGCTGCAAGCGCTGATTCTTTCTTTACTTATCAAGATTCCTCTGCTCATTATGAAAAGAACTCTCAGGTGGGTAACCTTTCTCTTGAAGGACTCCATATCAATAACTCTCTCTCCTCATCTGGCGCAAAAGTGGTTTTCAAGCCTAGTAAAGCTTTTGCGTTCAACATAGGAGCAGACTTCTCGCTTGGAATAAGTTTTCACATAAATTCAAGTCTGGTCGCCATAGATATTCCACCATTTGGATCTCAAACAGTTATACTAACTTTCTTTGGGCACACTGCCGAAACCGTCGACAGTACAATGGAAACGTATAGGCCAGGGTCCTTTTTGACTATTGACTACCCATTTATTGTGCACGTTGAAATCCCACCTGGCTTTCATATCTCTGCAGATACATACCCGCCCCCAGCTGAATATTATGTTAGAGGTGACGTAAGATGGGCCATGTTTATGCCAGATTTTCTTGAAGCGAAATACCACAAGCTGCTTCCTGTTCATTCAAAAACCCTAACTCCAAGATAGCGAGAGATATTTTGATTTTCCTTGGAGGCGCGTCAGTAGCCATTGGTGGTTCATTCTTGGCAGAAGCTACAAAAGAAAGAGTCAAACACAAAAAAGCTAATCTCCTTACAAGATCAGCTCGATTCTTATGGCAACCAGCAAAACCGATGACCCCCACAAGAGTTCAGAAGTAGCAGTCACTTTTTCCTAGAGCGCTGTACTACTTCCAATTCTATTCTAATTACCTTGTTGACCTGTTTTGTGTCACAAGTCACCATCATTGTTAAACCTTCATGATTTGTTGTTGTAGACCCCCTACCCCTATCAACAACAACACTTAAGCCAATTTCCACATAATTATCAAACCTCCATCACATGTCTTCTTTAGCTGGGTAAGGCTAGGCGACTACGCCCGACCTCTCAACAATTTTGGTAAATGATAAAAATCAAAAATGCCGAAGATCCTATCTGGGGACTACCCAGCCTTCTGGACTGCTTCGATCTTTCGGTTTATACTCTTTTCCAAGTCATTTTATCGCTTAAGGAGGCAACCAGACCTTTTCTCCATCTTCCGTGAGCCGTGGTAACATATTTGGAAACTTTTTCAGGAACCATTCAGCCTCTTTTTTAATCTGTGGGCCGTCTTCATCTTCATAAAGCTCATGCCAATCCTCAGGCTTTCCATCTCGCATTCTTGCAGCACAAACCAAAACTTCACCAAGATAGATGGTGTTCAAGTGTTCCGTAAGAGAAAGTAGACGTATTGCTAAAAGGCTGGCGTGTTGGTTGTAACCCGCCTTCTGTTTAATGCGGCATTCAGCTAATCGGGCTACCCGCGCTTCAGGTAGCGCTTCATCAGCGTCTGTTTGCCCTTTCCACTTGCAGGACGGCCGTTTCACCGTTTCGCATCCAGCATTCTCAACAACTTAGCATGCTTCATTGGCACTTGCTGGGTGGACGTTTCGTTTCTGCTCCGGAGCCAAGGCTCTCGCCTTACGTCCTTGCGGACGTTGCAATTCTACACGTGGGGCGGAGTTTCCTCAAGCCTAACTTAGGCTCGAAAGCCGCACATCAACTCGCCAGCCCAAATACAATAATGCACTCGATAGCAATAAAAATTTTGGAAGCTTTATTTTGTTGCATGTTTATCTATGGTTTAGATGGTTGAGCTATGTCTAAACGTGTTATCTTAGTGACGGGAACACCTTGCGTTGGAAAAACCTCTGTTGCCTGCTTGCTTGCTTCTAAACTTGACGCTTTTTACGTGAACTTAACAGAGCTGGTGCTGCACGAAAATCTTGTTTTAGGCAAAGATGAGGAAAGAGGCTCTATAATCGTTGACGAAAATCGCATGAGACGCAAAATCCGTGAAATCGTTGAAGATTGTGACAAGAGCGAAGTCATTGTTGATGGTCATTATGCTGTCAGCGTTGTTCCAAAAAAGCTTACAACCCATGTTTTTGTTTTGAGGCGTGATCCTGTTGAACTGCGAAAGTTTATGGAGCAATGCAGTTTTTCTCGACGTAAGCTTTGGGAGAATTTGGCTTCTGAAATTTTGGATGTCTGCCTATGCGAAGCCTTGAACGTTTATGAAAATGGAAAAGTTTGTGAGTTGGACGTTTCGGGTAAAAGTGTGGAGGAGACTGTCAACGAGATTTTGAATGTATTGAATGGTTCAGAGGAATGCCATGTCGGCGTTGTAGATTGGCTTGGCAAGTTGGAAAGTGAAGACTTGCTGGAGGAATTTTTAAGAATTTAGTCATAGTTTTATCGTAAGCCTAGGGACATTCGCTGTTTTGTTAGTAATGTTATTTTCCGTCTGTTTGCATAAGACTTTGCGTGGCCGCTGAACTGGCCACCAATTAATACAGGATTTTTGAACCCTACGTCTTCAGAAGCCTTATCGAGATTTATTACAACGTTGACACCTATTGTTCTCTTCCAGTCCCTAATCCAAACTCCCTGAACCAAACGGCTCTTCTGAATTATCAGATCGAACTTTCTTGATAATCCTCTGTAACCTTCCAGCGTTGTTTCACTTTCAACTTTGTACCCATTCTTCCTAAAGTATCGCCTAGCCAACTCGATTAAATCCAACCTTGTTTTGCTCTTCGCTTTTTCGCCGCTGCTCATTTATTCTCCTCTTACACTACCGTTATTTACTAGAGTGTGGAAAAGGTTTTCGGATAAGTGAAAACTTTGGTCTCCTTTGTAATAGTTGTTTGCAGCAAATGCGGCGGCTTGTTAGCAGCTAAAGCTGAACAGAAAACGAGAACCTGCCCATACTGTGGATTCAAAATCCTTTTGGAAAAGTCTAAACATGTTGCCAGTGCCAATGACGCACGCGAGGCATCTAGGATATTAAAGATTTTAAAAAGGAAAGCAGCAGAAAAACGGCGAAGCTAACCGTTGCGAACAAGCATATTGTAGATTTTTGCTCAAGTTTAGGGTTTACCAAACATTTTTAAGCAATACCTAAATTTATCTTCTTGGGCGATGCTCTTTGAGTGTTAAAATAAGCCTAACTCCAAAAGAGGGCAAATACTTAACGTTCATGTATAGAAGCCAAGTTGAGGAAGATGAGAGAGCCACAACCACAATTCTGGCGAAATCGTTTAAAGTTAACCCGGCAACTGCTACGGAAACTGTTCAAAAACTTGCTGAGAAAAAACTGGTTGAATATACACGTTATTACGGAGCTAAACTTACTGAAAGGGGAATCGTTGAAGCCAAAAAGCTGCTTAGGAAACACCGAATCTTGGAAGTTCTGTTCGTGAAGCTTTTAAGATATGACGCTGAAAAGGCATGCGAAGAAGCTTCCAAAATAGACCACTATTGTTCTACAGACTTAATCAATGCTATTTGCCGAACTTATGGACATCCCGACACATGTCCATGTAACAAGAAAATCTTCAGCGACTCGAACTGTAGGAGGCAGGAGTAACCTGAAAAAATATGTGTCAAATCAGATAATCGGTGACTTGGATGGTTGAGCCATTCTGGGCAGTTGTAGCCAGCCTACTAGCCTGTTTGACTACTACGATAGGGATTTATACAATAAGAAAATACGAGGAATGGGGTAAGAAGTCAGTAACTTATTTCATGTGTTTCGCTTCTGGAGTACTTATATCCGTGTCATTTTTGCATATAATCCCTGAATCCTTTAAGATGAACGCGAACGCAGCGCCTATTTTTCTGTTAGCTGGATATCTATTCCTTCATGTAACCAACCGACTTCTCAGCGGCTACGTGTGTGACAAGCTTGGTAGTATAAAGGGAAGCTTAGGACCTATAGCCGCGTTGGGAATAAGTCTTCACTCCTTTGTGGATGGCATCATCTATTCGGTGACTTTTAGCGTGAGTGTGTTCACTGGAACGTTGGCTGCCTTCGGAATGGTACTTCATGAATTCCCTGAAGGTGTAGTCACTTTTCTGCTTCTGCTAGCAAGTGGTTTTGACAAGAAAAAGTCCACGATATATGCGTTTTTGGCAGCGGCGATATCAACGCCGTTGGGAACGTTACTATCCTATCCACTAATAGGCAATCTAGAAGAATCAGTTCTAGGGGCTATGCTTGCATTTTCGGCAGGTGCACTACTCTACGTCGGTGCTACACATCTCCTACCTGAAGCAGAAAGGGAAGGTAAGAAATACAGCATCCTTGCACTGGCTATTGGGATATTAGTTGCAATACTCATAATCCTATCAAAAAGTTAAGTGAAGCTAGACCAAAGGCATATGCCGATTGACAAGATTGTCTTCGAGTCTGAACGTGAAACGGCCACTAGAGCATCCCCAGTTGTTGCAGCATTTGGCACGCTTTACATGTTTTTTCAGTTGTCGGTTCTCCACATTTGCTGCATTCATTCAGTTCTTCTTTTTTGACAATCTTTTCTATTGCTGGTCTAATTTTCTTGATTGACTTGAAAATTGTGAAATTTGTTCCAGTATGTTTGTGTTCCATTCTGTTCAGAAAAAGGCGTATGGGGTTTCTCATGGCTTCTGAAGCATATGGACACGGCATGTCTTGAAATCTTATTTTTTTGGTATAGGCGTAAAGAGTTGTTTCCCTTTCCGGAATTTCGCATAAAGGCTTTATTCTCTGCACAAGCTTCGGATGCACCTTATCTGTGAGCGGCTTCTCTCTTGCCATTCTTAACGGGTCACCGTGAAGAATGTTCAACAGAATAGTTTGTGTTTCATCATCCAATGTATGCGCAGTTGCAACCTTATTCGCTTTAACTTCTCTTGCAGCAATGTTTAATGCTTTCCTTCGTAGAACACCACAGTAAGCGCACGGTGTTAGTCCACCACTCTCTTTTCGTTTCAGACGCTTCACGATCTCGTCTTGTGCATAACCGTAAAGCTCCTTAAAAGAGACTATGAAGTGTTCTACATTGAGTTTTTTACAGTTTTCCGCCGCCATTTTTATGGCTTTATCGCGGTATCCTCTAATTCCCTCGTCAACCGAAACCGCAACAAACGACGCGTTTGGAAAGTTGCGCTCGATTTTGACTAAAATATGCAGTAAGCTTAAGCTGTCTTTACCGCCTGAAACTGCGATGGCTATCCTATCATTATACTTAAGCATGTCATACTTCGCAATGGTCGCCCTGACTTTGTCCTCAACAGATATGCTGAAACATTTTTTGCAGAGTTTTTCTCCGGAGTATGGTCTAAAAAAGAAAGCTTCTCTTCGCTTGCAAACGGTGCAAATGACAGCGCCCATTGAACGTTCCCATCAACTTAAATTGTTTCTCACCAATTACTAAATCAAACCGAATACAATAGTTTTTTGAAAGAGGCAGAGTTATGGCTAGGAAACCCTTGAGGCGTTTGGAATATAGAGAGGTTACTTACGATGCTGAGCATTGGGCTTTGCTTGAAAGGTTTAGAGTGGAAGCTTTGCGAATAATGGAAGCTTTAGGGTGTTTTCACTTGGAAGCCGTTGTGCATGGTAGCATTGCGAGAGGAGACGTTACTCAAAAGAGTGACATAGATGTTTTCATACCGCAACAGCCATCATCTTTCATTGTGGAAACGGCACTGGAAAAAGCCGATATTGTAGTGAATAGGCGTTTGGTTGTTCAAGC
>Ga0210051_1003057_pt1 | contig 16784 bp, 13 predicted proteins | sample CryGey092014_all_FD_185464 | JGI IMG/M metagenome (GOLD analysis project Ga0210051, IMG submission 185464) | Groundwater microbial communities from aquifer - Crystal Geyser CG23_combo_of_CG06-09_8/20/14_all (SPAdes) (version 2) | ecosystem: Environmental > Aquatic > Deep subsurface > Groundwater... | reverse complement strand
TCCTCCTAAGGCGACAAGATGCAGAAAATGTGGGTACAAGGGACTCAGGGTTAAGGCGAAAGAAGGAAGAGGGGCATGAATATTGATTCAACAGGTTTTGGAAGGATTGTTATTGATGGAAAAAAATGCAATGATGTTTTGATTGTTAACAATGAAATTTTGGAAAGAGACTGGGGTTCAGGTTCACACAGGATAAGCACCGGTGAGGCTGAAAAACTGCTTGTAGACAGTCCTGATGTGATAATGGTTGGTACTGGTCAGGCAGGTGTGCTGAAGGTTGATAACAATATTATTGAAAAACTCAGAAAGAATGCTGAGTTGCTCATCTTAAAAACTCCTGAAATAGTGAAAAGGTTTAATGAACTTTCAAAAGATAAAAAGGTGAATGCGCTTATTCATACAACATGCTGAACAAGTAGTTAGTAGTTAGGGATTAGGGGTTAGGGGCGAACAAGGAGTTAGTAGTCAGGAGTTAGTAGTCAGGGATTTAGGGGAACATCGTTCCCTAGCTACTGGCTACTTGCCCCTAACTACCAAATAATGGTGGAGATATGAAAATCGTTGTAGCTCCAGGCTCATTTAAAGGAAGTTTAACAGCATTTCAGGTGTCAGATGCGATAGAGAAAGGTTTCAAAAGAATATTTTTAGATGCAAACATAGTAAAGATTCCAATGGCTGATGGTGGTGATGGAACATTAGAATGCCTGGTAAAATGTACAAATGGAAAAAGAATAAATAAAACAGTAACAGGTCCACTTGGAAAAAATGTTAGGGCATATTATGCTGTGCTTGGGGATGAAAAAACAGCTGTTATTGAGACAGCAGCATCTTCAGGATTAAAGCTGTTAAAGACTGAGGAATACAATCCAATGCTCACCACAACGTACGGCACAGGTGAGATGATTAAATCAGCACTAAATAAAGGATTCAGAAAAATAATTATTGGTGTTGGCGGCTCTGCAACAAATGATGCTGGTACTGGCATGGCTCAGGCGCTTGGTGTGAAACTATTGGATTCTTCTGAGAAAAACATACCTTTTGGCGGGATAGGTTTAAAAAAACTTGATAAAATAGACATATCAGGAATAGATAAAAGGATTGCAGAAACTGAAATAGTAGGGGCGTGTGATGTGTCCAATCCTTTAACAGGCGTTTATGGTGCTGCAAATGTGTACTCCAGGCAGAAGGGCGCAACACATGAAATGATAAAAAAACTGGATAGTTACCTGGAACATTTTGCCAGGATTGTTAAAAGGGATTTAGGGAAAGACGTCAGGGAAATACCTGGTGCTGGTGCCGGGGGCGGCATGGGTGCTGGCTTGATGGTTTTTCTAAACGCAAAACTAAAACCTGGTGCAGAGATTGTTGCTGAAAAACTAAAACTTTCCGAACACATGAAAGATGCTGATTTGGTAGTCACTGGTGAAGGCAGTTTGGATGCTCAAACCATCTATGGTAAAACACCAATTGGGGTGTCTAAGATTGCAAAAAAATTTGGAATACCTGTTATTGTAATTACAGGACAGATAGGTCAAGGGGCAGAAAAACTTTACAACATGGGGGTAGATGCAATGCTCAGCATTGCCCAAGGACCAATCTCGTTAGATGACTCAATCTCAAACGCGGAAAATCTTATTATCTCTGCATCAGAATCTGTTGCCAGATTAATCAAAACTGGATTGATGATGAGAAAATGAAACAAGCAGATAGCAGTCAGTGATTATCAACCAAAAACTCAGAAGTAACCCTGCTTGTGCGGGTCTTGTTTTTCCCGAACTGTCCGCACCTGCGGTGCGTACGGTTACGAATTTATGCTAAATTCGTAACAGGTGGGGAAAGACAGTGTGAGGGCGAGCATATGGAGGGAACTTAGAAATATTTAAATACCGTTACATACATAGGTATTATTAGAGTTCAAGCCTGTAAAGTATGATCCCTATGGGACGTTGCAATACAGGTGCTTGTAGAGCTCCCTCCTCGGCTTTATGCCGAGGTGATATCATATTTTCCTAAAATACAGTTTATTAAAGTCAATTTTTGTACTTTTCTCACTGACAACACCCAATATCACGTCAATTGCCTGCACACCCATAGACTCAGTTGCTCTTGCAACCTTACCCACAATCTCAAGAATCTTACCATTATCTTGTTTCAATGTAGCCTTTAAACAATTTCTTCCTTTTATGATTTTTAGATGTTTACCTACCAACCTGAAACCAATCTGAGTGATAAGATTTCCTAAAAAATCAGCGGTAGTATTAAATTTATTTATAGTATAATCATCATCAACATCAATACACAGATCCCCTCCTTTAAACCTTAGCCAGGGTTCCAAGCACTCTGCTAACATCTTTGGAACCTTAGTATGAAAGTAATCCTTTTTTGAAATGTTCAGCGGCTTCTTATGAGTTAGTACATTGATTTTTACATCAGATTGATTAATCAGATCAGCTATCTTATGTTTAGTTTTGTTTCTAACCTTCCTAGATATCTTACTCCAATGAAAAGGTGGATTTACCCAATGATTCTAAAGATCTTTTCCATTTTTGCATAAAAGTCTGAGAAAATAAAATATTTACTTGACATCATCCCTGTTTCTTTCCTTTGATGGGAACTATCAATAGCCACATACATAAAAACAGTATATGCTACTTGGTTATTAAAATATATCTAGAATAGACTGTTTGTTTTTTGCGAACTGTCCGCACCTGCGGTGCGTACGGTTACGAATTTATGCTAAATTCGTAACAGGTGGGGAGAGACAAAATGGGTGCGAGCAGGAGGGGGGAACGAACAAAAATTTACCCTTTTTGTTATGGCGTTGTTTTCTACTGCTCATCATTGTTGTTGCTCACGACTTCGAGGTCGACGGGTGGGCGGATGGTTTATGTAGGGGTCGCGGAAACGAGGCGGGCTAAAATACGAGCGCTGAATGAGTGGGAGATGCATCATCCGTAACATACTGATAGGAGTGGTAACAATCGCAAAAAGGTTGCTTATTTCGGTCTATTTATTTTGTCGAATACGTTTGTAGAGGAGAATGCCCCATGCACCCATAATTCCAACTATTACGACTATCCCAATCCACCAATTTCCCAAGGATAGCATGGGTGCAGGGATAATGTAATGAGTATTTGAATCGCTGATGGCTATCGAGTTCTCTTGAATTTTCAGTGAGAGTAATGCCACATTACACAGAACCATGCTTCTTTTTATGCCACCACCTACAACTTCAAATTCATAATCTATGTTTACACGAACAGTTCCATCAGATTTAAGCTCAGTTATTGGCACTTTACCAAACAGAAAGTGAAATTTAACATAAACTGTGTTTATATTTTCAGCGTATATTTTCAACTCGTTTATTTTATAGTCTTCTGAAAGCGAACAATCTCTCAAAGCAAAAAATAATTGATCAACGCTTCCTTCAATAGTAATTTCTTCGGCTCTCTGGAGTATAGTGAGAGTTTCTGGCCTTTTTAAAAATATATGAATCTCTGCAGGAGAATCTGCACTCATATTAATCGCGGGTAACATTTTCCCGAATGATAGTTTTTCAGGATCAATATGTATATCACGTTCAATTTTTAAATTAACTGTTTTCGGTATCTCCTGAATCAACACATTCATACTGCGTAAGCCATCACACTCTTTCGTTAGATTTAAGAATAAATAATCAGCTGTTTTTGTAGATGTGTAATTTATGATGATACTATTATTTGAGATTACACTCGATGCAGTGACTTGCAAGGGGACATCGGAGAGAAACATTTCAATCGTACTGCCCTCCTTCTTTGCTCTGAGATAAAAATTCCCCAAATCATTACTTGCTGAAAAATCAATATACTGATGTAATTCTGGTAAGGCTAAATTTGGCATTACATCAATTGTTGCGTTTATCTTCTGAGATGTGATATTCTCCATGTAAATTAGCGCTTCCTTGTCTCCGGTTATATTTATAAGAAGCCAATCATAGTCAGGATAGTAATTTTCAAATTTAAATGCAACTCTGATTCTTTCATCTTCTTCTGTAAGTGATATATCCCCTTTTTTAGGCAGAGTCATATAAATTTTCCCAGAAATATCGTCATCTTCTCTGAATAACGAGATGCCATGTGTCCACTTTATATCAGTATCTGGCAGAGCGCCTTGCGTAATATTCCCTATAAATGTAGTACTATTTGAAAACTCATACGAAAGATCAAATTCTGTTGAAAAGCCTACGAATTTTTGAGTTATACTATCAATCATCAGGGTCATTTGGTCTATAGGAGATATAAACGCAGATATAATATTCGGCATATTAGCAAGACTTGGATTATAGATTTCAGGTAAAGAAACTGAAAAATCTCCAAGTGTAAATGTGAGTGTTTTAGGCATGTCTTTGATAAGCATCCGCCCATGGAAGCCGGAGTTGTTTGAGTATACCAATCTCAAAGGCTTCTCGCTACTAAAATTCACGCTAATCTCGCTACCAAACGATATACTCTGGAGATTTTTCATCATGAGCGCTGCGGACAAAGAATCTTGGGTCTGATCGAACAGTAAATAATCCCCATATGATTCATTTAGTATTTGTGGCACACCTATACCACCACTCATAATAACCCTTGCATCTACATTGCCATTTAAATTCAATTGAGAACCTGCAGCGGTTCTTATCATACCGAATCCGGAAATATTCGAAAGATTCGCATATAAATAGTTCTCTCCATTATGTATAACCTCAACACTTTCTACTGCGGTGTTGGTATAGTAGCTGATATCCTGAGATAGAGATATGTTCAGATTCTCGGGCAGGTTTGAAATTCTGATAGCCGTTTCATCATTACCTTCAACACATAAAATTCTTAGCGGTCTGTTACCTCTAGTTATCATTTCCAAGTTGCTTTGGCTTGTAGTACGCATTTTTTTAATCTCCAATATACGTGCTGATATTGAACTGTCCAGAAAAGCAATAAAATTTCCATCCACGGTAATATATTGGTTATTGTTTATTACACCAAACTCAACATTCATATAATCATCCGCAGACAGGTAGAAATCGTTATTTTCAGAGAGTATAGTTTGCGTAATGCTTCTCAGTGCAGTCTCAATTCTGGAAAATGGTGCTGTAACTTGCATAACTACATAGTCCAGCACAGTAGTAATAGCACTTTCCTTTGGCTCTATCTCATTTTGAGTTTCAGGCGGCAACTTAAAGGTACTTTCAACCGTAAAACTTGTAGGAATGTTTTCAAGCACAAGATATGTTTTTCTATTAACATCAAGTTCCCAACAGGAGTATGTAAGTCTTGGTATGCCATCATTTGCACTATAGGTTGTACGCGAGTAAGCGCCAAAATCTTCTGTAAGAATGTTTAGATTTGTTGGGGCGCTTGAGATATTTATTTCCGCGCAAAGTTTTTCCCCGCTTATGTATGAGCAGGAAAGATTGGTTTTACGCTCAATCTTCCAGTTAAGGATCTGCGTTGTATCAGTATCGTCGTAATAAATCTTTGCCGATTTTGGTGCTGGAGTAAATGTTATATTCGCCCAGCATTTCTCTGCGAGGTTGCCGAAGTTCATAGAATATTGTATTTTGATTTCTGTTATAACTGGTGTTCGTCTAGGCAGCGCTGTAAGTATAAGTTTATACTGAACATACATGCCCTTGTTAATTAGGTAATCTTTAAGTATATCGTATATAGGGACAGACTGTCCAGACAAATAATTTATGCTAGACCATACTGGTACGAAATTGTCCCATGTTGTGTTATTAACAGAAGTTCTAAGAAAAACTTCGATTGTTGCTCCGGGAAGATGTCCCACAGAATTACCATTGGGATCTTCAAAATGATATGTGACCTCAATATTTTCAAATTTTACTATGTAGCTTAAATTATATACTTGAGAATAGAATACTCCATGGGGATAGTAATATGATCTAGGCGGATCAGTAATATTTATAGTAAATTTTTCTAGTTTAATTTTGTTCCCAGAAGTGTCAATTCTTTTGCCACCGCTGTCGCTAAAGTTGAGAGTAATACCATAAAAAGTAGGCGTCACACCTCCTGTAGCGACTCTGGGCTTCGTAGTAGTCAATTCTACTCTGTATCTGAAATATCTGCCGTTAAGCCGCCCTGTGGTGTTGTTATAAGGATATACCATATACCAAAAGTCGTTTATGGATGGCCAATCCTCGTTATCGCCGGAGGTTTCAACCCATACTGATAAAAACGTACCGTTGGGCACATCTACAGTTACATTTGCATCGCTTAAAACAACCCATGAATTCGTATCGTAAACTTCCGATATATATGTGCCGCGAAGATAGTAGTAATATTCGTTAAAATAAGGAACATCCCGTTTTGCAAGTTTAATACTTGTATCTGATACTTCAACTCTGTTTGCAATTATTTTATTAAAACGTAGAGTGATACTATATATTTCAGGGGTAGCGCCAGTTGTTACTACAGGTCTTTTAGTAGTCAAGACTATTTTATATTTAAAGAACATCCCTTCTAATGGAATAAGGTCATAATCAACACTGAGAGTACCTGTAGTATTATCACAATAAAGTATTGGTTTCTCTACCCATGAATCTCCATCCCATGATGCGGCAACCCATACTCTATAACTTGTGCCAGAAGGCGTGACGCCGCTAACGGTTACATTATCTAAAGTAACATATCCATCACCGCACCATACCCGGGATGTAAAAGTGCCACGAGGATAGTAGAAATTGATGCTCTGTCCTCCGATATTGGTTGTAAATGTCGATAACTTAAGTGCACCATCAGCGGTAGTAACTCTTGCTCCTCCTTTGGCTACAGTGAGTGTTATATCTTTTAAATTTGTTGATCCTCCCGACAACAATTTAATTTTATACTGAAAAGATGTGCCGTGAATAACTTCGGTAAGAGCGGCATCAGCAGGCCAAAAGACCGCATTTTCAGAACCTTTGACAAAAACTGATGTTCGTAAAGGGGTATCAGTTGTCCAAGTTACACTCTTCAAAACCGCATATCCACCAGGGTCTAAGGCTTTGGATATAAATTCTCCATCTTGAACCTTATTATCTAAGCTAATCTCATTGTTGTCAAACACCACGTTATCCTTAGAACTCCAATTATTTTCAAAATCTTCACTCGTGGTGTGAAACCAAGTTGTTTCGAAGTAAGGTTCTTCACTTAAATTTCCTCCGCTAAAATCATCACTCCATACAGTATTAGGTTCATCACCTATTTGGCTACCTTTAAACGGTGGCTGTGACCAACTTAAATTTCTGGGTGGAACGTCTTCCCCTTCTCCTGTAAATGGCAATCGATACCACATATAATCTGTCCACCACGTTATATTTGCATATCCAACTATTGTTTTAAACTCTGCTACATTTTCATCCATATACCAGCCTACTACGTATGGCGGATTGATTGTTTCAACATAACCACCTATCAAGCCTCCTTTTGTAACCTCTATAATATCTTCACTTAAAGCAGTAAACCGAAAATTACTCGGTAAATTAGAGAAATGAAAACCAACAACCCAAATATATGTTTCGTTGTCGTAACTGCTTGGTTTAACGAAATAAATATCAATCGGCGATTTATCGTTTATCCTTTGAATTTCTATATCTATACCCCCCTTAGAGGGCATGCCTGTGGTATTTGGATTAATTCTCACATTAATATCATCTCCGCCACCGTCTACATCAACCGGATTCCACTCTGATGTCCGTAAATCTCCATAGGAACCGATAAAAGATCCTAAACTATTCTTTTGTGCAAGAAGTTCAGTACCTACAAGACCATCTTCATCTGTGCGCTCGTACCCTTGGTAGTAAGTGAACACATAATACCGTCTGAATCTATTTGTAGCAACACCGAAGAAATCATCCAATCCTCTTGTAGTTAGAAAGTCTGTAAGGCTTGCATGATTGAAAATTTTTAAACTTTCCACTGATTCAGCAGGCATTGGATTTAGAGTGTATCCAATATTTTCTTTTTGTACTGAATAAACGTTCCAATCAAGGTTATTGTAAAGATTATCAACATCTTGGGCTATTTCGCCATCCGAAGATCTGGTTGAAACCTCATTTATCACATCGTATAATTCATTGCGGATACTATAATCTGCATCAGGTGCTTTTATATCCTCTCCTCCGCTCATACTAATCAAAGAAATACTCTGGAGAATTATTGCAATTACAATTATAATTCCGGCAACCATTTTGAATTTTTTGGTAAAGAAACCCTCCTCTAATTTTGGGGCATATCTTTTTCCTGGTAATACCTCTGGTTTACGTTTTTCTTTTCTTTTAAAGATTGGCGGTGAAGGTTTTTTGAGTTTGTAGAAAGATGATGGTTTGGGTATCGGCTTAAACTTAACAACTTCCTCTTCCCTTTTAAGAGCAGATGGTTCTGGTTTTGGCTTAATGCCAAGCAAAGTTTTTGGCATAGGCTTAAACTTAACAACTTCCTCTTCCTCGGGTTTTTTAGCAGATACTTCTTTGTGAATAGGAGTATCTCCATAGATCTCACTTGCAGCATGAGGACAATACTGCGCAACCTCCCAGTTTCTCTCTTTACAAACAAAGCAAAACATAGGCTCACACTTTTTGAGGCATGGTGTAATAGGGAGGTTTTTTAAAAATCTCTCGATTTTTTCATCCTTGCCTTTTCCTTTTGTTTTTTTCGCCATGATATCATAATAATGCTTTAAGAACATTTAAAATTAACGAAGTAGATACATATTTTGTGAATAAAGATATAAAGGCAATGCTTTTAGGCTTAGGAACGATAGCATTATTAAATTTACTAGTCTTTATTCCTATTGCTGGTTTCTTTTTAATATTCACGTTTGCCCCGTTTTTCGCAGGATATGTCACCTCAAAGCAAGGGGAGAGAAAATGGAGGAATGCCTTTTCTGTAGGATTAATATGGAGCTGTATCCAAATTATAATTCTGATCTTCTTGCTAAGTATAATTCTTCCATGGACAAAAATAAAAATAGAAGGGACAGAGATGATTGTTATATCTTTGATATTTGTATTTAATGTTGTTTTTTCTGCGATTGGTTGTAGATGTAGTTGAGCATACACAAGCATTCTGCTTTTCTTCTAAAACACCCTTTACACCACACTTGAGGCATTCATTAAGTCCACACTTTCTATATACCCGCATATAATAACTCATTAAGTTATTATATACTCCCTCTATACTCCTTCTTACTTCACATCAACCTTCAAAAACTTGCTGTCCTTGTCAACCCCTTCAGTCACAGACACCACAGTTATCCGTATTCTGGCGCTCAGTCCAGCCTGCGAAACACCAAAAGCAGAACAGGCAGGCTTTATGTTTATCATGAAAAGTTTATCAAAAAATAAGGCAAAAACCATAAACCCTTAAAACCCTTTTCATTTATGAAACCAAAAATTTATGTGACAAGAAAACTGCCAAAACCTGCGCTGGATAAACTCAAAAAATTTTTTGATATGGAAATCAACACTATGAATAGGGCTTTAACAAAAAAGGAACTTGTTGACAATGTTAAAGGCAGGGATGCGCTTCTATGCCTGTTATCTGATAAAATAGACTCTGATGTTATAAAAAGCAACCCTGATTTAAAAGTGATTTCAAACTGCGCAGTAGGATTTGACAACATTGATGTTAAAACCGCAAATAAATACAGGATACCTGTGTGCAACACACCAGGGATTTTGACAGAAACAACAGCAGACATGACATGGGCACACATGCTTTCTGTTGCGCGCAGAGTTGTGGAGTCTGATAAATTTAACAGGGCTGGCAAATTCAAAGGATGGGACCTCATGCTTTTTCTTGGCGGGGATGTTCATGGAAAAACCCTTGGAATTATAGGTGCAGGCAGGATTGGAACAGCTGTTGCAAAAAGGAGTATTGGGTTTAACATGAAGATATTGTACTGCGATAACAGGCGTAACAAAACAATTGAATCCTCGCCTGTTAATGCAAAAAAAGTCACGTTGGACAGGCTGCTTACCCGCTCGGATTTTGTTTCCCTCCATGTTCCTTTAACAAAAGACACTGTTCACCTGATTGGTGAGAAAGAATTGAAAAAAATGAAAAAAACCGCTTACCTGATTAACACATCACGAGGACCTGTTATCAATGAGAAAGCGCTTGTGAAAGCATTAAAAAACAAGGAGATAGCGGGCGCAGGTCTTGATGTTTATGAGAATGAGCCAAAGATGACAAAAGGACTTGCTGAGCTAAACAACACTGTTTTAACACCTCATACTGCCAGCGCATCATTTGGAACAAGAACAAAAATGGCTTTAACTGCGGTGGAAAATGCTGTCAGGGCTATCAAAGGGAAAAAGCCGCTGCATGTTGTGAATCCGGAAGTGCTGGGAAATTAAATTCCAATAATTATTTAAACCAGCATGCATATAACAAATTATGCAACCAATGCCGCCTCCACCTGCGCAGCCAGGCAATATATGGTATCAGAACTTTTACAGGATAAGAAAGAAAGTATTGACTGTTGGCAACAAGTACTGGATTGAGGATTACAATGGGCATATTTTAGGTTTTTCAAAGCAGAAATTATTCAAACTGAAAGAGGATATAAGAATTTATTCTGATGAATCAATGAGTCAGGAATTGTTCAGGATTGGTCAGCAGCAGATAATGGATATGTGGGGGAATTTCGCAGTGATTGACTCATCTACAAATGCGCATTTAGGATATATTAAAAGGAAGGCATTGATGTCAGGGTTTATCAAAGATGAATGGGAAATCTACAATGCTGCAAACCAGCAGATTGGGAGAATATATGAATCAACAGTAGGGGGTTTGCTGAGAAAACGCCTGCCAGGTGGCTCACTGATACCTGAGAAAACAACACTTGAAATTTACGGAAGACCTGTTGCTGAAATTAATCAGAAGTTCAAAATCATAGGTGATATATGGGAACTAAACTGTCAGAATGTGCCACAGGAATTGGACAGGCGCATACTGCTTTCCTGCATACTGCTCATGGGAATGATTGAAAGGGGACGGAAGTAAAAATTTACTGCTGCGGTCACTACAATAATTTAGGTATTATATTTTACAGCTTCTCGATTTTATTAGCCAAATCTATTAATAATTCTACAGCAGATCTTAACTTGCCTTTTTCTTTTGTGATATCCTCTTTTCTGCCAGGATAATATGTTGCGCACTCACAAGTAAGGTATCTGTTAGCAATCTTAATAGGAGAAATATAGCGTTGAAATCCCTGGATAAATAGTTGCCGCACATCAGCATTTATAATGTGTCTTATCATCATTTCATTGTCTCCTTTTACCAGGAAATGTTTATCGAAATAAGGGTCATTAAAAATTAGCTTTTTCTTTCTTCCGAAAGGTAGGAGTCTACACTTTACTTCTATATAGCCGGGAGAGCCAGCATGGTAAACATGAATTATTGCCAAAGGACGATTGTGGGTGTCAACCTTGAGATTTATCTCTCTTCCTCGATATATCCCAGACAGATATGGTTCCAAATATGGGAAAAAACCTTTTTGTTCGTATTTCAATCCTAGGTCTGATGCCAACTCTTTAAATATTCTACATCCAACACTATCCTTTAATGCCGACCACATTTTTCTCTCACTTTTCTTCCTTAGTTTTTTTATTGCCTTTTGTAATTTTTCACTTCCTCATTTATAAGCTCTATTGCCTTCTCAGCCTTTTCCTTTTTATCAACAACAAATATTCCAACATCGTTTTCTTTTACATCCAGTGCAGATTCAACAGCATTTTTTTCCTCAGCTGAGATGCCGTATTTTGGCAGTTCGTCCGTTGATATAAAACCTTTCACACCAAGATTTTCGCTCAGCTTTTTTGCCAAAGATTCTGCCTGCTCCTTGTTGTTCACCAGAACACCTGCAAAATTCTCTGCTTTTACCCCTAGCACAATACTGCCTGATTCTATGCTGTTTTTTATAAAACGCGCATTCGTGTTTTTAAACAATCCTGTTAATTCCTTCATATTAATAAAATGGTTCTAAGATTTATTAATGTTTTGCCCTGTCTGACTGTTTTTCTTTCTAGGGCATTCCATGTTTATGCAAAAGGTCATTGGTCCTCTTTTTGTTATGAGTTTTACTGTTGGTGCGCCGCAATGCTCACATTTTTCGTTTAGCGGAATGATTTTTCCGTTCTGCGGTAGCGGATATGAGTTTGTGCATTTCGGGAAAGAGATGCAGCCTGCAAACCTTTTATCCCTTTTTGACCTGATTATAATCATGTTCTCACCGCATTTCGGGCAGACACCGACGATATTCTGTTCCCTTAAAGCTGTCCTTATCTGTTCACCAATTTTTTCACCGTTTTTTTCAAGTACATCCATCACATTTTCAAGCATATCCTGACTTTCTTTTACAACATCATCAAGACTTTTTTTCCCTTCCGCTATCCTGTTCATCTCCTCTTCCAGGGTGCTTGTCATGTCATGTTTTGTTATTGGTTCAGCATAACTTTCCAGCGCTTCAGAAACAGCAAAACCTGTTTTTGTCGGAACGGGCTGTTTGCTCTGAATGTATCCTCTGTTGTATAGTTTCTTTATGATTTCATGGCGTGTGCTTTTTGTCCCAAGCCCAAGTTTCTCCATAAATGGGATTAAACTGCCCTGAGAATATCTTTTAGGCGGCTGGGTTTCTTTTTTAAGCATCTCAATTTTGATTACATTTACAGTCTCATTTTTTTGCAGTGATGGTAACAGTGTTTCCTTTGTTTTGATGTATGGGTAATATTTTCTCCATCCCTGCTCTATGATTCTATATCCTGATGAAATAAACCTTTCATTGTTCACGGCAAACTCAATGTTTAGGGTTTCAGAAAGCGCGTCAGGGGATAATGTTGCAAAAAATCGCCTCACAACAAGTTCATAGATTTTATGTTGCTCAGGGCTTAATGAATTTTTTGGTGTTGACACAGGATATATTGGTGGATGGTCTGTTGCAAGTTTTTTGCCTTTTGTAGGTTTTAAAACCTTTAATGACAAAATCTCATTTGCCTCAGAAAACATCTCTGAAAGTTTTTTCAAAACATTTTTCAGGTTCAGTGTTTTAGGGTAAACGGTATTATCTGTTCTTGGATAGGATATCAACCCGCCCTGATACAGGTTCTCAGCGATACCCATCGCATCAGATGCTGAAAAACCTAAGGAGGTTGCAGCCTGTAAAAATGCTGTTGTGTTAAAAGGTGCAGGCGGCTTTTCTTTCTTCCGCGTTTTGGTCACATCCAGAACAATGGCTTTTTTTGCCGATTTGACATTTTCAAATATCTTTTTCGCAGGCTCATTTTCCCAAAATCTGCCTTCAGCATGTTTTGCAGAAAAATGTTTTTTATCCTTTTCAAAAATTCCCTCTATTTCCCAGTAGGGTTTTGGTTTAAACATTTTTATTTCTTTTTCCCTGTCCACTATAATCCTCAGTGTTGGTGATTGAACCCTTCCAACAGAAAGAAATTCTTTTCCAAGCTGCCCTGATGCAAGCGAAATAAAACGTGTGAGAGTTGCACCCCATGCAAGATCAATAATCTGCCTCACCTCAGCAGATTTTGAAAGATTATAATCAACATCAGAAAGATTCTCAAATGCATCTGCTACCTCTTCGTTTGTCAGCGAACTGAATCTTGCTCTTCTAACCTTAATATCTGGTTTAATTTCTCTTAAAATATTGACCGCTTCAACTCCTATCAGCTCCCCTTCCCTGTCAAAATCTGTTGCAACGATAACCTCATCTACATCATTTGCCAGTTTTTTTAAGTTGGATGCTATTGCTTTTTCATTTTCTTTTTTACATGGTGCTACCCTGATCAGCTCCCTTGGTTTTGTTCTGTTCCACATCGCATATCTTTGTGGATAATCTAAACTTATTATATGTCCTCTGAGTCCAACAACCATGGATTCATCATTCTCAAAAAAATATACAGGTATGTTATTTATCCTTTGAATCTTGAACCTGTTGTCCGATAATATTGTTGCTATCCTCATTGCTGCTATAGCTTTTTCACAGATGATAAGTTTCATTTGCTTTTTGTAAAGGGGATGTTGTTATTTAAAACCATCGTAATGATTTGATGATTCACAGGAGGCAAAGCCTCCTCTTCTCATCAACAGGGTTGATGATTCACAGGAGGCAAAGCCTCCTCTTCTCATCAACAGGGTTGATGATTCACAGGAAAATATCATTTTCCTGCTCTCTCCAATTTTCCTTCGGAAAATTGTCGACTCACGGGAAACGTTTAAGTATTCACAATACTTTTCAATGTTGATGGGGAAAGTGAGAAAATACTCGTACAGGGAGCCGCCAACGCCTCAGGGTTTAAAGGGGATGGAAAAAGGCACGTTAAACCGGTTTGATGTTGAGATGTTCTCAAACCTGAACACAGGGGCACTTGAGCAGTATCTTGAGGAAAAGAACAGGGTGGAGGGTTTTAAAGGCAACCCATTTCAGTGGAAAAAAATCGCTGTAGGAGTAATTCTTGGAACATTCTTTGCAGTATGTACAATGTATGTAGGATTAAAAGTTGGAATAGCAATAAGCGGAGGATGGTACATCATTTATCTTATGGGTTTAGCATTAAAATGGGATCCAAGGGAGATAAATATTACTGCTGGTGCGAACACCGGTGCAACATATATTGCCACCGGTTTTATTTTCACGTTTCCAGCATTATATCTATTAGCAATGCATGAGGATTATACTATGGAGGGAGGCACACATCTTATCACAAGCATCCCTCCGTTATTTGTTGTTTTAATGGCAACAATCCTCAGCGGATTCATAGGCGTGCTATATTTCATCATATTCAGAAGGGTATGGCTTGTTGAGGACCCATTACACGTCCCAGGCGTAGAGGCAAACATAAAACTACTTGAGATGTCACATGACATTTCCAGAGGGGCAACTGAGAGGGCAAAAAAGGCAATAAGATTTGTTACAGCATCTATTTCAGCTACAATGTTTTTCATATTTCTTAGGGACTGGCCATTATGGGGTGAAACAACAGTGCTTGACAAACTTTTCGGCGGTGAATACTATGAGTATGGTGAGATTATTCAACCATATGAGACTGCAAAATACACCCATCTGGGTTTTGGTCTCATACCAATCCAACTTGGTGTAGGCTGGTTTATGAAATTCAGGGTGGCATTACTTGTCTCCCTTGGTACGCTACTTCAGTGGTTTATAATAGTTCCTTTAGCTGTTTCCATTAACACACCAGTATATGATGCATCCGCAGACGCATATTTTAGAGTTGGGGACATGGGTCCTGCCACAGCATTAGTTGCATTTGCAAAGATTGGAAGACTTATAGCGATTGGTGCAATACTTGGGGGTGGCATTACCGGATTGATAAAAATGGCACCCGCATTCAAAACAGCAACATCTGATGTTTTTAAGATAAAAAAGGGTGAAAGAAAGGACTACATAGAAGGCAGAGGATGGTATGAATGGCCTGTTTCACATATAAAGGCAATGGCAGTTATATGCCTTATATCTGTAACAGTAGTGTTCGTAGCAGGGGGATATCCATTCCTGCAGTCATTAGTGTTGTCTGTTGTATTGGTTGGTACAACATTTTTCTTAGGAGCGATTGCTGTTAAGGTCATGGGTGAAACAGGCTCTGAGCCTGTTTCAGGTACCTCATTTTTGGTTTTACTTCTCCTAATATTTGTTTTCATGCTCCTGGGCACAGATGTAAACACTACTGCAGTAATGGCAATCATTGGAACAACAGTTTTCGCCGGGGCAATCTCAATGTCCGGGGACATCATATGGGATTTTAAATCAGGGATATATTGTGGTAACAGACCATATCATTTGATGAAAGGAGAACTTCTTGGTATCGTACCAGGTGCTATTGCGGGTGCAATTGGTGCAGTAGTACTCTCAACAGGTCTGGCAACAGGGAAACTGAAGTTAATCGCACCTCAGGCACACGCATTTGCAACAACAGTACTTGTGGTTTTAAGCCCTCAAACAGGAGCACAGACCGTGCAGCTACTTGCACTCGGCTTTGGCATAGGTGTTTTTGCTGAACTTATGACTGGAATGGGGACAGCATTTGGGCTTGGTATGTATTTCCCGTTGTCTTTAACCCTACCTATGCTTCTTGGCGGTGGTTTAAGGGATCTATGGGAGAAGAAATGGCTTGAGCCAAAGGTTAAAAAGGAAAAATGGGATGAAAAAACTAAAACATTGAAAGTGATGGATACATACATGGTTGCCACAGGCCTGATTGTTGGTGAAGCAATAATGGGCACAATTATTGCATTTTATCTCATGCGCGATATAATTGGGATATAATATGAAGAAAAAAACAAGGGAATTGTTAATGAAGGTAGTAGCAATACTAATAATTCTTCTAATGATAATAGCAATATTTGTGCAGCTAATAACAGCCCAGTAAGTTTTTTTTATTCAATCCCCAATTTTCTCCATTTCCTTTTCGCGGTTACAATCTCAGGCGCAAGGAAAGCATACTGAAATCTTTGACCAAGCGTAAACTTCCAGGGTTTCCTTGGAAGTTTTTTCACCAAACCATTCAGCACCTTTCTAATATCATTTATGTTTTTCTTGTTCACATCATCTATTTCAATAAAATGCATGATGCCTGAATGCGTCATTTTTGCATCATATAAATCCATAATAAACTCTGATGGTTTTTTAACAACAAATCTGAACGCATAGGCAAACTTTGGCATAGGCATTACCACCATCAACCTGGTGTAGTGCTTCTGGGTTGTTTCCCTCTCAAATTTAAACTT
>Ga0210051_1003051_pt1 | contig 16795 bp, 17 predicted proteins | sample CryGey092014_all_FD_185464 | JGI IMG/M metagenome (GOLD analysis project Ga0210051, IMG submission 185464) | Groundwater microbial communities from aquifer - Crystal Geyser CG23_combo_of_CG06-09_8/20/14_all (SPAdes) (version 2) | ecosystem: Environmental > Aquatic > Deep subsurface > Groundwater... | reverse complement strand
TCCTGACCGAGCCACCCGTGGCTCGGTCAGGAGACCGGCCACAGCAGGTGATCTGCCCCCGCAGAATTGAGAAGATGCTTTTTAGCGCAATGGTGACAACTTTGTTACGTCTATTGAATGTAGAGACCAACATGACACAATCAGAGTTCATCGATGAAAACCGCCGTCTTTTTGCTCCGTCGCCGGATACGTTGGCCGGCCGCAACGCCGACATCTACTTTTTGCGCGCCCGCCAGATCATGGATGCCGAAGGGGTGACGCCGGTGGTGACCATGGAGGTTTTCCCCAACGGGGACGGCTTGCTGTGTGGGATGCGCGAAGCGTTGGCGTTGTTGGCGCGCGGATTGCCGCCGGATGCCGTGGTCGAGGCGTTGCCGGAAGGGGTACCGATGCAGGCCAAGGAGGTGGTGCTGCGCATCCGCGCGCCGTACCCGGCCTTTGCGATCTACGAGACCGCGATCTTGGGCGCATTGGCCAGCGAGAGCGGCTGGGCCACGGCCGCGCAGGCCTGTGTGCACGCGGCGGCGCCGATTCCGGTGATCAGCTTCGGCGCGCGCCACGTACACCCCGATGTGGGGCCGCGCATGGAGTACGCGGCGATCGTGGGTGGCTGCGCCGGGTGCGCGACGCCGTTGGGCGCGATGCTGGCCGAGATCCAACCCAGCGGTACCCTGCCCCATGCGCTGATCCTGTGCATGGGCGACACGGTGGCCGCGACCCAGGCGTTCGACCGGGTCATCGACCCGGCTGTCAACCGGATCGCGCTGGTGGACACCTTCAAGGATGAGGCGGAGGAGAGTCTGCGGGTGGCGCAGGCATTGGGGGATCGCCTGTGGGGGATCCGGCTGGATACGCCCTCGGAACGTGGCCGCGTGACACCGGCGCTGGTCACCGAGGTGCGCGCTCGCCTGGATCAGGCCGGGTTCCAGCACGTCAAGATTGTGGTCAGTGGCGGCATCGACCCGGCGCGCATCGGCCTGTTCAAAGCGCGCAACGCGCCGGTGGATGCGTATGGCATCGGTAGTGCCATCTCCGGCGCGCGAGCGATTGACTTCACTGCCGACATCAAGATGGTGGGTGACGAGCCGCGGGCCAAGCGGGGGCGGATCCCGGGAACGACCTACAACCCGCGACTGGAGCGGGTCGCCCTCTCTGACTGGCGCGAGGTGCGTTAGATGGAAGGTTTACGCACTGTGGGCGCCATCCCAGTTTTCATCGGCGCGGATGGCTCGCACATTCAGGAATTGGCCGGGAACAGCACCGGTTTGACCAGCCACAGCCTGGCCGTGATCACGCATCCTGCGAGCACCGAGAGCCGGGATCATCACCACACCATCGCGGACGAGGTTTACCTCGTCAGATCGGGCCGAGCGCGCTTGCGCGTGGATGACGCGGTCCAGGCCATTGGTCCCGGAGATGTCGTTGTGATCCGGCCCGGGCAACGGCACAAGCTCTGGAATGACGGGCCAGCGGAGCTGGTCCTGGTCGTCAGTTGTGCGCCAGCTTACCAGGTCGATGAGATCGCGTGGGATGAATAACATAGACCCGAAGAGTCTTTCCGAAACCCTTCGGGTCTATGCGCTCAGACTGCCGGTCCCGTGTCGCCACCCCCGCTCCCGCCCCCTCCCCCACCGCTCCGCGAGCCGGGGGTGAACAAAGCGATCAGCCGGTCGAACTGCTCGTAGACGAAGTTCTGTCGGAAGCCGCCCAGTACTGCGGTCAAATAGGGCAGCAGCCGGGCGGCTGTGCTGGCGTTGCTATCGGCCAGGTTGACCTGGAGCACCAGGAAACCGCCAGCCAGGATCAGATAGACGATCCCACCCAAGACCAGCCCCATGATCGGCTGAACCAGGTACCACATCAGGTACTGACGGTCGAAATCCTGCTGGTCTGAGACGTGCCACCACAAGTGATAGAGCGCCCCGATCACCCCACCGATCCCGCCCCACATCATGGTGTTCCAAACCGGGAAGACGTCGTTCATCGCTGTCGTGGTCATCGTGCCGAGCTGGCCGATCCAACTGGCCAGCGGTTGGGCAAAGACCAGTCCCAGCAGGAAAAGCATGATCCAGGCAACCTGATAACCCAAGACGCGCGGCCCGTAATAACGCGATTGCTTGCGACTCTCGCGGATGCGATCGAGCATGGTCCGCACCTGCAACGTGCGATACTCCGCTGCGACGTACTCTTCCGGCGTTTCGAGCAGGGTTTGCCGGGCCTCCCTGAGCAGACTCAGCGCCTTTTCTGCCTGGGCGGGCGGGCTGCTGAATTCTGTGGCCACCTGTTTGTAGAGCTCGTCGATCTGCTTGTGGATCGCCTTCTGCCACCCCGCGTCGAAGGCCTCGTTTAGCCGGTTTATGATGATGGTCTTTTGGTCGTCGGTGCGTTCGACAGGCGCTGGCAGCGGCTGTTCTTCGGGCAGAGCACCCGGCCCCGACGGCAGCACGGTCTTGGTGGCTGCCAAGTCGAGCAGTTGTTCCTCGGCCGGCCGCAGCGCAGCCCCCGCAGTCGCGGGCGGCTCGGTTGCCGGGGCCGTGTCCATGATGATGGCGCCGAAACGTTTGGTGACGGGCAATGCGCCGGTCTGAGGTGGTTGTGCGCTGGGCGCGGGCGGCGCTTGAGGCTGGGGAGGTAGCGGAGGACTTTCGGGCTCCGGTTCCCTCGGCTGAGCTTCGTCGGCCAGGGGTGGCATGTCAATGGCCTCCTGTGCAGGGCTGCTGGGTCTTGGCTCCGCGGCCGGAGGGCGGACAGTCCCCGCGTACGCGGGGACGGGCGCGGCCGGCTCATCCCGGAAGACGAACGGCTCGGCCGGGATCTCGGTGGTCCGGCCTGCGGGTTCCGCGCTCGCGACCGGCGCACCCATTTCGGCGGCTATCACCTCGTTGTCCAGCAGCGCAGCCAGATCCGCAGCCACGTCCCGCCGGCTTTCGGTCGGATAGCGGCCGCTTTCGAACAGCGCGTCCAGTCCACGGCCGCGGGTGGCCCCTTCATGTGTCGGTGTTGTCATGGGTGATCACCTCTGCAAGTGTGCGGTAGGTGTCTGCGCCCTCGTGATCCGGGGCAAACTCCAGGATCGATTGGCTGAGCGCCGATGCTTCCGCAAACCGGATACTCTTCTTGACGACGAATTCAAAGACGCGCTCTCCGAACAGAACGCGAGCCTGGGTCAGCACCTCATCCGCATGGCGGGTCCCCGTCTGGTACATCGTGCCAAGGATCCCTTTGATTGTCAAGCGCGGGTTGAGCCGGGCCTGGACACGCTTGATCGTCCGCACTAACAGATCAATGGCCCGCAGTGCGAAAAACTCGCATTGCATAGGGATCAGCACGGTGTCGGCGGCCGTCAGTGCGTTGATCGTCAGCAAGCCCAGGTTGGGGCCGCAGTCGATCAATATATAGTCGTATGCCGCGGCCAGCGGGGCCAGAATCTCCTTCAGGATCGTTTCTCGGCTCATGGTCGCGATCAGTTCGATTTCGGCCGCGGCCAGGTCGATGTTGGCCGGCAGGAGATCCAGGCCCTGGCGCACATGGCAAATCAGTTCGCCCGCCTTCTGCGCCGGGTCGCCCAAGGCGTTGTAGATTGTGCGCGCCAGGGCGTCCGCCTGGATGCCAACGCCGTACGAGAGGGCGGCCTGGGGATCCAGATCCACCAGCAGGACGCGATAGCCCAATTCAACCAGGGCCGCGCCCAGGTTGATGGTCGTGGTCGTCTTGCCGACACCACCCTTCTGATTCGCGATGGCGATGATGCGACCCATGCCGGTTGCCCGTGATTGACCTGGGTTCGCCGTGGCTCCGTCGAATAATGGCCACAGCCGGCCCAAAGAAACTGAGAAGCTGCTGAGCGATCACGTCGGCGGTTATTATAGCATACTCTGTTCAGAAAATACACAGCGAATGGGGAGAGCAACGAATTGCATTCCCCTCGTTTTTCGGGGCATGCTGTGGTCGGCTTCGCTCTGAGACTCAACTCGAAGAGTTTGTGACCGAGCCATGGTGGTCATCCGTCGTGCGCGCTGGCTGCGCGCATGCCCGGCCAGCGGTAGTAGAGGGCGTTCTCGAACCCGATGCGGGCCAACATCCGGCCCACCGTGCCGTCGACGATGTCATCCACCGTGCGGGGGCGGCCGTAGAACGCCGGCGCTGGCGGGAAGATCACGCAGCCGATGCGCGCCGCCTGCACCATTAATTCGAGATGCCCCAGGTGGAGCGGTGTCTCTCGCACGGCCAGCAGCACCGGCCGCCCTTCCTTGAGCTGCACGTCTGCGGCGCGGCTGATCAGGTCGCTGGCGAAGCTGTGGGCGATGGCCGAGAGGCTCTTGATGCTGCACGGCGCTACGATCATGCCGGCGGTCTCGAAGGAGCCGCTGGCGATCGCCGCGCCGATATCGCCTGGGCGATAGACGACGTCGGCCAGCGCTTCGACGTCGCGCGGGTCCCAGTCGGTCTCCTGGGCGATGGCCATGCGGGCGGCCTGGCTCAGCACCAGATGCGTCTCCACGTCCGGCGCAGCTTTCAGCACCTCCAACAGGCGGATGCCGTAGATCTGCCCCGACGCGCCGGACATACCGATCACCAGTCGTCTCATTTCGTCCCCCAATGCACCGCAACCGTCCCCAGCATAGCGGTCTGAAAACGCACGTCGCGCAGCCCGGCCGCTTCCATGACCCGCGCGAGTTCGGGCGGCCGCGGGAACGCGACCACCGATTCGGGCAGGTAAGTGTAGGCGTCTCGTTGGCCGCTGATCAGCCCGCCAATCAGCGGGACGATGCGGAAGAAGTAGAGGTGAAACAGACGGCCGAAGACCGGCGTACGCGGCAATGTGATCTCCAGGCAGACGACTCGACCGCCGGGCCTAACCACCCGGACTTGCTCGGCGAACGCAGCCGGCACGTCGGTGACATTACGCATCATGAAGCCTGAGCACGCCGCGTCGAAGGTCTCATCAGCGAAGGGCAGAGTCAGCGCGTCTCCTTCGACAAAGCTCAGAACAGGTCCATCGACGAACGGGAAGGTCAGCCCGGCGTGTTTGCGCCGGCCGCGCAGCAGCATCTCGCGGGTCAGATCCAGCCCCACCACGCGCAAGGTGGGATCAAACCGCAACGCTTCGTAGCCGATGTCGCTGGTGCCGGTCGCCACGTCCAACAACCGTCCGCCGGTCGGCAGCGCGCACAACCGCACCACGGTTCGACGCCAAACCTGATCGCGCCCCAGGGTCATCAGCCGGTTCATCAGATCGTAGCGCGGGGCAATCGCCGCAAACATGCGGCGCACATAGGAGCGCTTTTCAGATGTTGGGGGGAGGACGGAGGGTGCTGGTGTCAAGATGAAGCTCCCGGTTGTGTGTAACGTAAAAGTAAGAGAGCCTTTGCGTTTTTCGTCTTACTGAACGAACATCCACGGCGCCAGCCGCCGCTCCAATCCATCGACGACGAAGTAGAGTAGCAGCCCGAGCAAGCTCATCGCGATCACACCGGCGTACATTTCCGGATAAGCCAGCCGGCCCCAGCTTTCGACGATGATGTAGTATCCCAGCCCCGAGGTGGTGGCGAACGATTCGGCGAAAAAGAGCACCGCGATGGCGGTGCCGATACTGATGCGGAGCGCGGTCAGCGCCGCGGGCAGGGTGGCCGGCAGATAGACAAAGCGGAACAGCGCCCGCCGGCCGGCTCCCAACGATCGCACGGAGTAAATCAGCTCAGGGCGCAACGCGCTGGCCTGGTCGCGTACCACCACCAGGATCTGAAAGAACAGGATGATGAAGATGATAAAGACCTTCGACGTGTTGCCGATGCCCAGGAAGAGCAGAATGATCGGTAGGAAGACGATCTTCGGGATCGGATAGACGATGTAGACGATGGGCGAGAAAAGGCGATTGAGCTGAGGGCTCTGGCCCAGCAACAGCCCGGCCGGCGCCGCGGTGAGCACGGAAACCACGATGCTGGCGATGACCCGCCAGCCACTGACCAGAAAGTGCCACCCCAATCCGCGCGGGATCTCGCGGACGAACGCGTGGAACACGGCCCACGGCCCCGGCAGCACCGGCGAGTGTACGGCCCATGCCAGCAGTTGCCAGGTGATGATCAGAGCCAGGATCGCCAGGAGCAGCTCACGCCGTCGCATCTGGCGACCTCGCTTTCTTGTCTTCTCCCGCGGCGGCCAACTGCTGACGCAGTTCGGCGCATTTCTGCCAGTAGGCGGGGTGGCCGCGATAGTTCGGGCTGCCGACCGCGGCGTTCTCGATGACGCGGGCCTGGGTCGTGGGCGCCTGGCCGAGCACCAGGATGCGCCGTCCCAGGAAGACTGCTTCCTCGATATTGTGCGTCACCACGACAGTCGTGACCCCCGTCTCTTGCCTCAGTTCCACCGTCAGCCGTTGCAAGTCCTCCCGGGTGAGCGCATCCAACGACGAGAATGGCTCGTCCATCAGCAACAGGTTGGGCTGCTGGAGCAGGCTGCGGGCGATGGCCGTACGCTGCCGCTGGCCGCCGCTGATCTGGCTGGGGTATTTGTCGCGCAATGTCGCGATGCCCAGGCGTGTCAGCCAGGCGTCCACCTGCTCGGGGACGATGTCGAGGCGCGGGTAGGGGCGTGGCCCTTCACCGGAACTGGCCTTGCCGCGGTAGAACCGGCCCATCCGCATCACCAGCGCGACGTTTTCCCATACAGTGGCCCACGGCAGGAGCCCGTAATCCTGCAGGATCAGTCCGGTGCTGGCGCGCGGCCGGGGTACCGGCTGACCAGCGACCAGCAGACGGCCGGCCTGCGGTTGGCGCAATCCGGCGATCAGATAGAGCAGCGTGCTCTTGCCGCAACCCGATGGCCCGATCACCGCCCAGGCCTCGCCGGCCGCCGCGTGCCAGGTGAAGTGCTCGAATATGGGCGGCTGGTCAGGATAGGCAAAGGTGAGGTTGGCGGCATCGATCATAGTCGAAAAAACGAGAAATGGCACAGGTTGTTATGGGGAGCCAGGAACAAGTAACGAGTAACGAATCCGTATCTTCTCAATTCTTCGGGGAATCGCTCGCTGTGGCCGGTCTCCTGACCGAGCCACCGTGGCTCGGTCAGGAGACCGGCCACAGCCACCCCGGATTATTGAGAGGATACACGAATCCAGTATCAAGGTCCTCACCGTCATCGGTCTTATTCATCACTCGTGACTCAGTAAGTTCCAGAAAAATACTTATCCCAAAACCCCCTGAGATCCCCGGGAAAACCGGCGAGCTTGGGACATTTATTTTTCTGGAACGGCCTCATTATTCCTCCACCCTCACTTCGGCAAAAACGCGGTGTCCACCATATCCGCGTACGGGATGTCCCGGCTGATCAATCCTTTATCGCGCAACCAGGCGACGACGTCGGCGATTTCCGCTTCGGTCGGCGTCCCAGGTCCGGGAAAAGGCGGCATTTTGTAGCTGTCCTGGATCGATTCCGGCACGCGGCCCTTCTCGATCAGCAGCCCCTGGTATTTCTCCGGGTGCGCGTTGAGTTCCTCCACGGCTTTTTGCCAGGCGATCAGGAACTTCTTGACCGTGTTTGGCTTGCCCTGCAGCGTATCGATCCTGAAACTGAGCACAGACTGGGAGTACTGCGGGTATCCGGCGTCGTCCACGACCAGCCTGGCCCCGGCCGCGATGGCGCCCTGGGCCAGCGGATCGGGCAGAGTGGCGGCCGGGATGTTGCCGTTCATGAGTTGTTCGAAGCGCACCGGGATGGCGCTGACCTCTTGCACCGCGATATCAGCGGGGTTCAGACCCTCGGCCGCCAGGACGCGATCGGTGAAATACTCGATCACGGTGTTCTGGCTGATGCCAATCGGCACGCCCCTCAGATCGGCAGGGGTTTGAATAGCGGTCTGCGGGCCGGCGAGGATGCGGAAGACCGGCGCATCGGGATAGGAGCGCCGCGCGGTGTAGACTGCCTTGACCTTCACCGTTTCCTTGTTCAGTAACCCGTTGGACATCAGGTCGGTCAACATACCATCGACCTGATTGGTCTGGATCAGCACATCTCGTTCCTGTGCGCTCTTCACCGCGACGCTTTCAACCTGGATGCTTTGTTCGGCGAAGTAGCCGTTCTGTTCGGCGATGAAAACCGGGATCACGTCGAGCACCGGAAGCAGAGCGATTTTCAACCTGGTGTCCTCGGCCGGAACGGGTGCGCAACTCGTCGTCGTCGTCGCCAGCAACACCACTGCCAAGCTAATTGACATAACTCGAAACAAGCGTTTCATACCTGCACCCCCAAAAAAGGTATTGCCCCAAACCTATTTGCGTTTCTTGGCCCCACTGGACGGTTTCTGGGCGGGTGTCTCATTTGGCAGGTTGCCCGGTGTGGGCCGACTGCGCCGCCAGGGCACGATGGGCGGCTCTTCCTCTTCGTAGTCCTCCCAATCGTCATCGTCATCGTCATCGTCGTCCAGATCGAACCCGCTCCAGGGGGTGGTTGGCTGGATGAGGCCCTTGTAGATTATCCACCCCAGGCCAAAGGTGATGGCCAGCGCGATCACCGATCCCTGCCACTGAGACAGGTCAAACCAGTGGTGCAGCAGCCAGCCAACCGCGGCAATGCCGAGCGCGCCGGCGGTTGCCGCGACCAGGGCAATCCCGAGGACGAGCATCGCGATCAGTAGACCTGCTAAGAACCCTTTCATCTTGGTTTTCTCCTCTATGTTTGATTATAGCGCCGCGGCCAGGCCAGCCCAGGCCGCGATGAAGATTAGCACGCTGATGTACCCGTTGACATCGAAGAACGCCAGGTTGACCCGGCTGAGATCATCAGGCTTGACCAGGCTGTTCTCCCACCAAAGCAGCGCCGCGACCGCAACGATCCCGATCCAGAACGGCCATGCCAGCCCCAGGGTCCAGCCGGTCGCGGCCAGCATCGCCACGGTCAACGCGTGGTTGATCCTGGCCCAGCGCAGCGCGGTGGCGTTGCCGAAGCGCGCCGGCACTGAATGCAGCCCCTCGCCCCGGTCGAACTCGGTATCCTGGCAGGCATAGATCATGTCGAAACCCGCCATCCAGAATGTCACCGTCAACCACAGCAGCCAGGGCGCCGGATGCGCCAGCGAGCCGGTCACCGCGGCCCACGCGCCAGGGACGGCCATGCCGTCGGTGATGCCCAACACCCAGTGGCTGGCCCAGGTGAAGCGCTTGGTGTAACTGTAGCCGACCAGGAGGAGCACCGCGCCGGGCAGCAGCGTCAGCACGAACCGGTTCAACTGCCAGGCGGCCAACGTCAGGAGGACCAGCGTGGCGAACGCCATGCCGGCCACCGCACGTGGGGTGATCCTGCCCTGTGGCAGAGGCCGGTCCTGCGTGCGCGGGTTGCGCGCATCATAGCGCCGATCCACCCAACGGTTGACCGCGAAAGCGAACGTGCGGGCCGCGGCCATCGCGACGGTGATCCAGATGAATGCCGGCCAGCCGGGCCAACCGTGTGCAGCCAGGACCATGCCCAGGTATGCGAACGGCAACGCGAAGACGGTGTGCTCGAACTTCACCATCTCCAGAAAGACCCGAGCCTGTCTGATTATACCACAATCGCGCCGATCACGCCTGAAATCAGTACGCCTCATTCCAACCCATACTCCGCCCAGCGCCGCGCGATCAGGTTCTGTACCGCGTCGGGCATAGCGACCGGTTCGGGCCAGGGGCGCTGGTAGCCGTCCTGTGGTCCCTTTGCAGTCGCGTCGATGCCGATCTTTCCGCCGTATGCGAAGCGGTAGGACGCGTGGTCGAGCGCGTCGGTGGGTCCCTCCTGAATCACCACGTCCCGCGCCCAATCCACGTTGCCCAACATCTGCCAGTAAGCTTCGCTGGTATCCTGCACATCCACATCTTCGTCGAACACCACGATCGCCTTGGTCAGCATCATCAGACCCAGCCCCCACAGCCCGTTGAGCACCTTGCGTGGGTGGCCGGGGAAGCGCTTCTTGATGCTCACGAGAACCAGGTTGTGGAAGATTCCTTCGGGGGGCATGGCGATGTCCACGATTTCGCTCATGAAGAGCCGCATCAGCGGCAGGAAGAGCCGCTCGGTGGCCTTGCCCATCCAGTAGTCCTCCATGGGCGGCCGGCCCACCAGTGTCGCCGGGTAGATCGGGTCGCGGCGGTGTGTGAGTGCGGTGACGTGGAGCACCGGGTAGTCGTCCACCGGCGTGTAGTAGCCAGTGTGATCGCCAAAGGGTCCTTCGGGTCGCGATTCCGCCGGATCCACGTAGCCTTCGATGACGATCTCGGCATCCGCGGGGGCTTCGAGCGGCTGTGTGACGCACTTGACCAGCCGCGCCGGTGCGCCGCGCAGCCAGCCAGCCAGCATGAGCTCGTCGATGTCCGGCGGCAGCGGCGCGGCGCCGCTCCACATCACCGCGGGGTCGCCGCCCAGGCTGACAGCGACGGGAATGCGCTCGACCCCTTTCTGGAGGGCAGCCCGCTGATGCTCGGCACCGCCCTTGTGGAGCTGCCAATGCATGCCCAGGGTGCGGCTGTCATGCACCTGCAGGCGGTACATGCCGACGTTGCGGGCGCCGCAGATCGGATCGCGGCTGATCACGGTCGGCAAGGTAATGTAGCGCCCGCCATCTTTGGGCCAGCACCGTAAGATGGGCAGCCGGTCCAGCGTTGCTGCATCGCCGGTCAGTACGACCTCCTGGGTTGGCCCCCGGCGTGTCAGGCTCGGCCCCAGGCCCACACCCCGCAGCACGCCCCACAGCTCGCCGGCTTTGTCCAGCATCGCCCCCAGCCCGCGCGGCAACTCCGGCTTCAGCAGGCTGCCCAGGTGCGTTGTCAGCTCGTCCAGGTCCTCCACCCCCAGCGCCCAGGCCATCCGCCGTGCCGACCCGAAGGCGTTGATCAACACCGGCACATTGTAGCCCTTGACGTTCTCAAAGAGCAGCGCCTTGTTCGCCACAGCCGGGCCTTTGCTCACCCGGTCCACGATGGCGCTGATCTCCAGATCGGCGCTGACGGGCGCCTTGATGCGTACCAGTTCCCCGGCCGCTTCCAGCCGGGCGATGAACTCGCGGAGGTCACGATAGGCCATGTCTTACCCCGCGCAACGCGCCACACCCCGCCAAACAGGCGGGGTGTGGGTCATACCGAAGGTTGCTTGCAAAAGGACTATGTGTCACAAAGCCAGCCACTCTTCGACCAACATGCCAGCCTCCCGGATGATCGCGACCATGGTCTTGATCGGGATGTCGCGGCCACCGTGAACGGGAACGGATATCTTCACCCGCGTCTCAGGATGGCGCATGTAGACATGTCTGCCGCCGCCGAAAGGTCCCTCAAATCCCAAGCGCCGTAACTTGTGTATGACCATCAGAGGCTTCTCCGGGCTCAGTCTAGGCATAGACCAAGTCCGCTTCTACGAGCTGGTCTTGCAGGTAGTCCAGGGAGTAGCCCTCTATCTCGGGAATCTCATCGCCGAAGCGCAATGCCGTTACCAGCCAACCGTGTACGGCTTCCTGAGCCATTGCAGCAGCCTCGACGCGCGTAGCGCCCCAAGTCAGACAGCCAGGAAACACCGGAATCTCGACCGACCAACTGCCATCTTCGTTTTGCTCGAAGACGGCGAAGCTCAACGCTAGCCGAACGTACTCATCCCAGGTGAGCAGCTTCATTGTTACCACTCCCAGCGGTTTTTGATCTCCAGGACCTCAACGTGATTGTACGCCAAGACAGAGACATTGTCAAACACTATTTCCCGGTCACGATCGCGCAACTGAGCGCGTTGGGGGCTTGCGGCTGACGGCGATTCGCCATCAGCCGCCCCCTGGTGCTAAAATGGCCTGATTTTGCGGACTACCATTAATCCTTCTCGTACGGCACACCATCGGCCGCGGGTGGGATCGCGCGGCCTACCACGCCCGCCAACACGACCATGGTGACGATGTACGGGGCCATCAGCAGGAATTCCGATGGGATCGGCACGCGCAGAATCTGAAGTTTGACCTGTAGGGAGTCGGCGAAGCCAAACAGCAGAGAGGAGAAGAACGCGCCGACCGGATTCCATTTCCCGAAGATCATCGCGGCCAGCCCGATGAATCCCTTACCCGCGGTCATGATCTCGTCGAAACGGCCCACCGAGCCGATGCTGAAGTAGGCGCCACCGACGCCCGCGATGGCGCCGCCCAGGATGACATTCACATACCGCATGAGGTAGACGTTGATGCCAAGCGTATCCGCCGCCTTCGGATGCTCGCCCACCGCCCGCGTGCGCAGCCCCCACGGTGTGTAGAACAAGAGCACGTGGAGGGCAACGACCAGCAGAATCATCAGATAGACGATGATATTGTTCGCGAAAAAGATGGGACCGAGGATTGGAATCTTCGAGAGGAGCGGGATGGCGATGACCGGGAACGTGCCCGAGTTGTTCAGCACGTCGGTATTTCGCTCCAGGAAGCGTGAGGAGATGAAACTGGTCGCGCCTGTGGCGAAGATGTTGATCGCCACACCGCTCACGATCTGGTCTACTTTGAATTTGACCGCCAGGAAGGCATGGATGGCGGCCAGTAACATCCCGGTCAGGATCGCGACCACCAGGCCAACATACAGGTTGCCGGAGATGGTGGCGGAGACCACCGCGGTCTGGGTCGCCATCAGCATGATGCCCTCGATGGCGATGTTGACCACGCCGGCGCGTTCGCTGATCACTCCACAGAGGGCCGCCAGGGCGATGGGCGTGGCGCGGACCAGCGAGCTGCTCAGCATCCCCACCAGGTTGAAAGTTTTGCCGCGCGCAGCCCACAACAGGAAGGCCGCAATGAAGCAGAACGCCACGATCCCGATGACGGCGCCGACCGAGCGGAAGCCGCGCGCCAATTGCCAGGCGCCGAAGAACACCGCCATGCCGGCCAGCATGTAGATGGCGGGCTGTGTGGGCAAGACAAGGTCAGGGATCTTGATGGCTTGAGATCCGAAGCCAGGATTGAGGCCGAACTTGGTCTCCAGGCCCGGCTCCAGCGCGGCGCCGAACAGCCCGAAGATCGCCAGCCCAATTAAAAGGAGCACCAGGCCCGTGACGCGATGGCCGGTGACGTCGGCCCGTTTCGTCATCTGTGCGGAAGCAATCGTCATAGTCATCCCCTTCAATCAGCGTTCAGGCATGGCGGGTGTCAGGCGCCCCACCCTCGCGTCAGCACGAGCTTCTCCTCGCGGCCGGCTCGGATGCGGAACAGCCAGCGGATGATGGCCGGCGCGGCGACGAATACGATCACCAACCCCTGGATGATGGAGATGATGTCGATGGGAATCCCCGCCAGGGACTGCATCCGCGTGGCGCCACTGCGCAGCGTGCCGAACAACAGCGCGGCCAACACGACCCCTGCGGGATGGCTCTTGCCTAGCAGGGCGATCGCGATGGCGTCGAAGCCGTAGCCGGCCGAGAAGCCTTGCCCCACCCAGTGATCGATCCCAAGCACCTGACTGGCGCCCGCCAATCCCGCCAGCCCACCGCTCAGCATCATGGTCAACACGAAATTGCGCGTGATGCTCATGCCCGCGTACCTGGCGGCGTCTGGGTTGGCGCCCACGGCCCGAATTTCGTATCCGACCGTCGTCTTGTAGATCAGCCAGTAGATCAGCGCAGCCACGGCCAACGCCAGAAAAAAACCGACGTTGAAACGGATCGGCAATGCAAAGAGCCGGGGCAATTCTGCTGAGGCCTCGATCTGCGGCGTCACCGGCCGATACCCCGGCGCCTTCATCGGTCCGTTCAGCAGCCAATCGCTCAGCCGGAACGCAATCCAGTTCATCATGATCGTGTTCACGACCTCGTGGCCGCCCGTGGCTGCCTTGAGATAGCCGGGGATCGCGCCCCAGAGCGCGCCGGCCACCGCGCCGCCCAAGACCGCCAGCGGCAGGTGGATGAACCACGGCACGCCGATCAGTTTGTAGCCGACGAAGGCGGAGCCCAAGGCGCCGACGAAAAACTGGCCTTCAGCGCCAATGTTGAAGAGGCCACACTTGAAGCCCACTGCAACCCCCAGGCCGGCGAAAATATAGGGGGTGGATGCCACCAGGCTCTCCGTGATCGGATAGATGGCCTGCAGCAACGGCGCCGGGTCGCCCACGGCGAAATAGGTCTGCAAGCCCTCGATGATCTCGCGTGGGCTGCCGAAGGAGCCGGACAAGAGGGAGCCGTAGGCGGATGCTATCGAATGCCAGACAGCCTTGAGCGCCTCACCGGGCTCGCGGAAGAAATTCCTGAACGCGGCCACTACCACGGCATCGGTTACCAGGATCACGATGCCCCCGATGATCAGGCCGGTCAAGACGGCCAGAAGCGGGATCAGGAACGTTTGCAGGGACGGAACCTGCGCCCGCTGCTTCGCTCTAGCTTTGGGTGCGGGTGCGCCGGGGGCGGGTGCGCCGGGGGCGGGTGTGCTCCCAGAACGCAGTTCGGGTGTCGCTTGTGTTTGCTCCAACGTAGCTTCCTCCTGACGCGCTGCTGCTTTCACGCCCAACGAGGGACGAATGCCGGCCGATGGGGCCACGAACTGCGATCAAAAGACCCGTTCGATCTCAGCCTCCGCGGCGCCGACCCCGACGGCCGCGCCGGCCTCGGCCGGTTTGACGCCCGCCATCAACAGGCCCAGGTATTTCCTGTTGACTCCGGCTGCCGGCACGATCTCGACGATCTGGCCCTTGTACATGACGGCGATGCGGTCAGCGAGGGCCAGGATTTCGTCCAATTCAGATGATACCAGCAGCACGGCGGTCCCTTCATCCCGCTTCGCAATGATGCGACCGTGGATGTACTCGATCGAGCCGACGTCGAGCCCGCGCGTCGGTTGTGATGCGATCAGCAGCTTGATGGGGCGGGAGAACTCGCGCGCAACGATGACTTTCTGCTGGTTGCCGCCCGACAGCGTGGACACATCCACGAAGACGTTTGGTGTGCGCACGTCGAACTGTTTCACCAGTTCTTGCGAAGCGCTGATGATGGCATCTTCCTGCAAGCTGATCCCCCTGGCAAATGGAGGGAGGTAGTAGGTGCACAGCACCAGGTTGTCGCTCACGGGAAAGCTCAGCACCAGGCCGTGGCGCTGGCGATCCTCGGGCACGTGGGCCACGCCCTTTTCCAGGATATCGCGAGGGGTCAGGCGGCCGAGCGGCTCCCCGAGGATGCGAATCTCGCCGGAAGCCGGTGGCCGTAGGCCGGTGAGCGCGTAGACCAATTCGGTCTGGCCGTTGCCCTGAACGCCGGCCACGCCCAGCACTTCCCCGGCACGCACGTCAAACGATACGCCCCGCACGATGAGATTGCCGCGTTCGTCCAGCGCATGCAGGTCGTCGACCTGCAAGACGACGTCGCCGGGAGTGGCCGCCTTCTTCGAGACCACCAGGTTGACATCGCGTCCCACCATCAGGGCCGCGAGTTTCGCTGGATCTGTCTCAGCCGGTCGGACCGACCCTGCGACCGCGCCCAACCGCAACACGGTGATCCGGTCAGCGATGGCCATCACTTCCTTCAGTTTGTGCGTGATGAAGATGATCGACTTGCCTTGCGCAGTCAAGGAGCGCAGGATTTTGAAGAGCTCCTCCGCCTCTTGCGGGGTCAGGACCGCGGTCGGCTCGTCCAGGATGAGGATGTCGGCCTGCCGGTAGAGCACCTTGATGATTTCGACGCGCTGTTGCACACCGACCGGGAGGTCCTTGATGTAGGTGTGTGGATCCACTTCCAGGCCATACTTCTCGGAGAGCTTCTCGATCCGCCGGGCCGCCTCCTCGCGGTCGAGAAACGCCCCGCCGCGCGTCGACTCGACCCCTAGCATCACGTTTTCGGTGACCGTCATGACCGGCACGAGCATGAAGTGTTGGTGCACCATGCCGATGCCGCGCGCGATGGCGTCGTTCGGGACGTGAATGTCCACCGGCTGGCCGCGCACGCTGATGTGGCCCTCGTCCGGCTTGTAGAGCCCGTAGAGGATGTTCATCAGGGTAGTCTTGCCGGCGCCGTTCTCGCCCAGGAGTGCGTGGATCTCGCCTTGCTCCAGGGTCAAATTGATGTTGTCGTTGGCCAGAACGCCAGGAAATTTCTTGGTGATACCGCGCAACTCCAGAACTGGTGTCATGCCGTTCTCCTGGGGTCGTGCGACGGAGCGGTGCGCCACGTCGCCAGCAGAGAGGGGAATCCCATCGGTGTCTGGCGCTCCGCACGAGCGCCAGACACCCGGAACAACTGTGATACAGATGGAAAGGGGGCCAGAAGATCGCTCCCTGGCCCCCGGGTTGTGTCGGCCTACTGCAGGGCGCCCTCGACGGTGATCTTGCCGGCGATGAGGTCCTGCTTGGCCTGCTCGACCTCGGCCTTCAGCGCATCCGACACCTGGGCGTCGTAGTCATGGTACGGTGCGATGCCCACGCCGTTGTCCTTCAGGGTGCCGACATAGGAGCCGCCCTTGAACGTGCCGTTCGCTACGGCCAGCGCGGCGTTGAAGACCGCCACGTCCATGTTCTTGAGAACGCTGGTGAGGTAGGTGGTCTTGAACTCTGGCGCCGAGACATACCAGTCGGTGTCCACGCCGATGATCATGCAGCCGCGCTCTTTACACGCGGCGGCCGAGCCCAGGCCCACGGGACCCGCCACCGGCATGATGATGTCGGCGCCCTCGTCCATCAACGACTCGGCGAACTTGCGGCCGTCGTCGGTGGACTCGAAGTTGCCCGTGAACAGGCCGTCATCTTTAGCTGTCTCCCAACCGAGGACCTCGACGGCGGCGCCGTGCGCGGCGTTGTAGTACTTCACGCCGGCCTCGAAGCCCTTCATGAAGATCGTCACGGTCGGC
>Ga0210051_1003039_pt1 | contig 16827 bp, 16 predicted proteins | sample CryGey092014_all_FD_185464 | JGI IMG/M metagenome (GOLD analysis project Ga0210051, IMG submission 185464) | Groundwater microbial communities from aquifer - Crystal Geyser CG23_combo_of_CG06-09_8/20/14_all (SPAdes) (version 2) | ecosystem: Environmental > Aquatic > Deep subsurface > Groundwater... | reverse complement strand
TACGGGTTTCGCCTATGCTGCTTAAAAACTTTTTCTACCGACTGCACAAAAGATATTTAATCGGCGATTTCCATCCGCTGATATTTATGTATATTTTCGGCCTGATTTTAATGTTTTTCGGATTTATTGTCGGCTTGTATATTGTTATTGGAAAATTAGCCGGACAACTACCGACGGGCGCAACTGCAATTTTATCCGCACTGCTTTTAATTTTCGGCGGGCAACTGTTCCTTTTCGGAATGCTGTTTGATATGTTAGAAGGTGAAAAATGAAATTGCTAAAATTTATTGAGTTAGAAAAAAAATATTTGGTATTTATATTTTTTGTTGCCCTAATTGTTCGTCTTATTTATATTATACCTTTAAGTCCAGAAAAACTTTCTCCCGATGCATATGACTGGATGGGTATTGCATGGAGCATAGCCACCGGACATGGCTGGGGAGACACATGGCGTCCACCCGGGTATGCGGCATGGCTTGGAACTATATTTTTTATTTTTGGTAAATCCATTTTGATTGTTAGAATAATAAATTCAATTCTTGGTAGTTTAACCTGCGTTATTATTTATTTCATAGGTAAAAAAATATTTTCCTCAACGGTTGGAAAAATCGCCGCATTTCTTCTGTCGTTTTATCCTTATTTGATTGCTTATACAGGCGATTTACTGTCTGAAACATTTTATACTTTTTTAATTTCTGTATCTATACTTTATGTAATTATCTGCAGCGAAAATCCGAGTTTTAAAAATATAATGATTGGTGGAATACTTATCGGGATTACTGGACTTACGAAATCAACAATATTACCTTTTTTCCTTTTTGCATGTGTATGGCTATGGTGGGTAACAAAAAATTTAAAAACAGGTTTTCTCGTTGGAATTTTTACTTTAATTACAATATCTCCATGGACAGTTCGTAACCACCTGTATTGTAAAAAGGTTATACCTGTTTCAACCCCGTGGTTGTCATTTTATGGATCCACCTGCGATGAAGCACTGTATCTGGAAACCATTGGTGAACATAATACTCCAATGACAGATGAAATGGTCGCTCCGGCAATCCCTAAAGGTTGGGAATATATTATGAAATTACCACCTGCAGAACGCAACAAAATTTGTAAACAGAAAGCATTAAAATGGCTTAAAAATAATCCTCAAAAATTTTTCTGGCTTATAAAAAAACGGTTAATTCATTTCTGGCGATTATATCCAACGATGGCTTATAAATGGCAGAAACGAGTGGCAATGGTTACATCAGGAATCTATATACCACTTTGTTTTGTTGGAATAATTCTGTCAATTAGAAATTTCAGAAAAACTTCGCTTTTAATATTTTTATTCATTATTTATACACTTGTCCATCTTTTTTTTGTTGTTGTTTTAAGATACAGAATTCCTATTGACCCATATATAATTATTTTTGCTTCTTATACAATCAATTTTTTTCTTCTTAAATTACAAATAAACAATGGTTAAAAAAATAGCAAATGGAGAAAGAGTAGTTCCAGAAAATATCAAAACAAGATATGAATATATGCTTTACATCAGACATTTATTTGCCTATGAAACCGTCTGCCAGATGTTGCCAGCTGAATTTACAGTGCTTGAAATTGGATGTGGAGAAGGATATGGGGCAAATCTTTTAGCAAAATATTCTAAAGAGGTAATAGCTATTGACAATAACAGTTTCGCTATACAGCATGCTACTAAAAAGTACAGTTCAAATAATTTAAAATTTTTAAGTTATGATGGTAATAAATTACCATTTGACAATAACAGATTTGATGCAGTAATCAGTTTTCAGGTAATAGAGCATATAGAAGATGATATTAAATTTATTTCAGAGGTTTATAGAGTGCTAAAAGACAAAGGAAAACTTATTTTCACAACTCCAAATAAAAAATATCGTCTAAAACCCGGGCAGAAACCCTGGTATCAGTTTCATATTAGAGAATATGATAAGGATGAATTTGAGGATTTATTAGAAACAATCTTTAATAAAGTAAAGGTCAGTTATATAAATGCTCCTCTTGAAATATACAATACAGAATTGAAATTAGCAAAATTAGCATCTTTAGTACAAACCTGTGACTTACTGAATTTGAGAAAACTTATATCATATAATATGAAAAGAAAAGTTATTCAAATGTTTAGTTTTATAAATAATTTAAAAGATTATTCTCAAAAGGAAAGGAATTTTAAAAACAAATATAACACAAAGGATTTTTTTATTTCCAACGATGAAACAAGAGGTTTAGATTTGTTTGCTATATGTGAAAAAATATGAAGATATGTTTTATAACTTCTTCATTTCCGAGATATATTGGTGATACTTCCGCACCCTGGCTTCTAAAAACAGCAAAAGAATTGAAAAAAATGGGTGTTGAAGTTTCCGTATTTGCTCCGTCTTATAATGGAATAAAACAAAAACTTATAGATGGGATTCCTATTTACAGATTCAGATATTTTTTTAAATCTTCCGAAAAACTAACTCATGAAGAAAGTTCTTCTGCGCGGCTTAATGAACTGAAGTATAAAATTCTTATTATTTGTTATATATTCAGCGGTTGTCTTAATTCTTTCTTTTACTTTCGTAAAAACAAATTTGATGTTATTACAGTCCACTGGCCATTCCCACAGGCAATTTTTGGAATTATTGGCAAATATTTAACAGGTGCTAAACTTGTTTACCATTTTTATGCTTCGGAAATGTTGCTTATTAGAAATAGATTTATTAAAACATTGTTTAATTTTTTTATGTTGTTTGCTGACCATATTGTAACAATTTCTTCTTTTACTGAAAATCTCATCAAGAATGAATTAAAATTTAAATCACCAGTAAGTATAATTCCATTTAGTTCATCTCTGCCAGATAATATTATAACTGAAGTTTCATATCCTAATGAAAATAAATCTAAAATATTGAAATTATTATTTGTAGGTAGATTGATAGAACGAAAAGGTATACTTTATTTTCTTGAGGCTATAAAAAATTTAACTGAAAGGCGAATTCCCGTATCAGTAACAATAATTGGTGAAGGTTATCAGAAAGAATTGGTAAAAAAGTTTATTTTAGAAAATGGGTTGGAAAAATATATTATACTAAAAGGAGAGGTTCCTATCCCAGACCTTGTAAATGAATATAAGGAATGTGATATTTTTGTATTTCCATCAATTACAGATAAAAGAGGAGATACAGAAGGATTGGGTTGTGTAATAATTGAAGCGTTAATGTATAAAAAGCCTGTTATCGCCTCTAATGTTGGTGGTGTTGTTGATATAGTTAAGGATAATGTTACTGGCTTTTTAGTTCCAGAAAAAGACCCCTTAGAACTGGTAAAAAAGATATTGTTTATCAGGGATAATTATGATTTTGCTAAGCAAATAGCAGAGAATGGATACAATTATGTAATTAAAAATTTTTCCTGGGATGTTATAGTTACTAAACTTTTAAAAGTTTATCAAAGATGACTTCAAAACATAATATCTTTCATTTGATTACGAGTTTAAATATTGGCGGGACTGAAAAGTTTTTGCTGGCGGTTTTGGAAAATCTAAAAAATAAATATGATTTCTCTGTCGGTTACTTAAAAGAAAGGGGACAAATCGCCGATGAGATTGAAAAACTTGGAATTCCTGTAATAAAATTTAATTTTTTTTCGCTCATAAAATATCTAAAAGAAAAAAAAATTCAAATCATTCATACGCATCTTTACCGTGCAAATATTCTCGGTCGGGTAGCTGGACGAATCGCCGGGACGCCGGTAATAATTTCAAGCCAGCGAAGTATAGACGGCTGGAAAAAATTTTATCATATCTGGCTTGATAAAATAACTTCACACTATTGCAATTTAATAATTGCCAATTCTTACGCCGCAAAAAATATTTTAATAACTCGTGAAAAAATACCATCACAGAAAATTGTTGTTGTATATAATGGCGCCCTGTCTCAACCGCTAACCGCTAACCGCCAACCGCTAACCGCTTCATTTTTTACTGTCGCTTACATCGGCCGACTCCACAAAGAAAAAGGTGTTTATTTAATTCCGGAAATCGCAAAAATCGTTTATGAAAAAAACAATAAAATAAAGTTCTTTATTTATGGAGACGGTCCGGAAAGGCAGAGTTTAGAATTAAGAATTAAGAATTTAGAATTAGAAAATTCCGTTAAATTTCCCGGCTGGCAGACAAATTTAAAAGATGTTTATGATTCAATTGACATTTTGCTTCTTCCGTCTGAAGAAGAATCGTTCCCGCAGGCGGCACTTGAATCGATGTCATATGGTGTACCCGTCATCGCATCTGATGTCGGCGGTATTTCGGAAGTTGTAGAGCATCAAAAAACCGGGCTTTTAATAAAATCAAAATCTCCTGAAAGTTTTGCGGATACAATTTTATCAATTTCCCAAGACCATTATTGTTATCACCATTTTTCCGAAAATTCAAAAACAAAAGCAACTGAGTTCTCTGTTGAAAAAATGATAAACGCTATTGATAAAATTTACAGCAATTATGGACTATAAAAAATTATTAAAATTTATTAAACAATCCTTAAAGCAACGCAAAAGCCCTCCGACTATTAGAGAAATCGCTAAAAAATTTGGATTCAAATCCTTATCTTCTGTTCAATACCATTTGAAAAAACTTAAACAGACAGGCAAATTAAGTTTCAGATATTCGCAAACTAAAGTCAAAAGGCGGGTGGCCAGAGGTCTCAAGCCATTATAGTACATTTGTACTATAACTTCCGACGAGCAACTTATAAATAATTACAATATGAATTTAATTTGGTTAATACTTTCAATATCTGCTGTAGTTAGAATTTGGGGAATAAATTTTGCGGTTCCTCTGCGATACGGGCATATTGATGAATCTGTTGTTATTTTTTATACGATGAGATTTTTTACCGGTGATTTCAATCCGAACCCGTTTTTTGATTATCCGACCCTTTATTTATATCTGCTTTTTTTTTGCTACCTTTTATATTTTATTGCCGGCTTCATCTTCGGTAAATTCGAATCAATTAGCAATTTTATTGCATTTTATAACTCAAACCCGGTGCCTTTCATTTTAATTGGCAGAATACTTACCGTTGTTTTTTCAATTGTAACGATTTACTTTGTTTATATTTTTGCCAAAAAACTTTTTGATAGGAAAACTGGACTTCTATCCGCACTTTTTTTATCGTTAAATTGGCAACATATTTTAAGTTCACACTACGCAACGACCGATATCGCTGCGGTATTTTTTACGCTACTTTCCGCATTTTTTGTCTGGGACATTTATACAAAAAATGACTTAAAATCATATCTTCTGGCTGGATTTTTTTGCGGGCTTTCTATCGCTACAAAATATTACGGCGGAATTATTTTTTTAGCAATAGTTTTATTCGGATGGAAAAATAAAAAATATGTCGGATTCTCTTTTCTTGCGGTAATAACGGCTTTTTTCATCGGTTGTCCTTTTGCTTTTATAGATTACGCCGGATTTTTGAGTAGATTTTTTGACAGATTATCTGTGATTATCGGATTAGGAAAAGCAATTCCCTTTTCTTCAATTTCAAACAATTTTGATATTTTCAACAGCTTAGGTTATTTTTTCTCATTATCAACCATTGCCGGATTTATTTATTTAATCTTAAAACACACAAAACAACATATATTTTTACTTATAATTATTTTAATTTTTTTGCTATTTTTTGGAACATGGCAAACTTTACCGGGCCGCTACATACTTGCACTTTATCCGTTTTTTGCTATAATATCTGCAACGGTAATTAGTAGAATTAAAAATAAGTATTTGTTTTCATTTGCCATAGCATTGTTTTTAATCACTACTCTTCCGAAAATTATAAAAACAGACACTTTACTGTCTCAAAAAGACACAAGGGTTGTTGCAAGAGAATGGGTTATTGAAAATATTCCGGGAAAATCAAAAATACTACGGGGACCGTTTTGCCCGGAATTCCCAAACGATAATTATATTACAACGATTGATTGGCATGATAAAATAAAAACCGGGGGATTTCTTGAAATACAAAAAAAATTTGATTTTGTAATTACAAGTTCTCTGCATTCGGATCCGGAAATATTTACAAAAAATTTAGGAAAATATGGAAATAAAATTTACGAAATATCAAAAGAATCGGCAGGTGAATTCCAAAACCCGACGATAAAAATATATAAACTAAAATGATAAATAATAAAAAAATCGTGGTAGTGATGCCGGCATACAACGCCGAAAAAACGGTTGAAAAAACTTTCAGGGACATTCCTAAACATATAGTGGACAATATAATTCTTGTTGACGACAACTCATCGGACAAAACGGTTGAAATTGCAAAATCACTCGGACTAAAAACTATCATTCACAAAAAAAATATGGGCTATGGAGCAAATCAAAAAACATGTTATCATGAAGCATTAGAAAACATGGCAGATGTAATTGTTATGATTCACCCTGATTATCAGTATGATGCACGGCTGACGCCATATATTGCCGGAATTGTTGCCGACGATATTTGCGATGTAGTTTTGGGGAACAGAATCAGGACGAGATGGGAAGCACTTTCGGGCGGAATGCCGTTATATAAATATGTCGCGAACAGATTTCTTACAATTCTTGAAAACTTTTTACTCGGTCAAAATCTTGGTGAGTTCCATTCCGGTTTTCGCGCATACTCAAAAAAGGTCTTGGAAACAATACGATGGGAAGATAATTCCGATGACTTTGTTTTTGACCAGCAGTTTTTGATTGAGGCGGTGGCTTGTAAATTAAAAATCGGCGACATACCGGTGCCCGCAAAATATTTTTCCGAAGCATCATCCATAAATTTTTTAAGAAGTTGCAAATACGGGTTTTCTGCTTTATTTTTTTTGTTAAAATTTTTATTTCATAAATACAGATTGTTTCATCAACAAATTTTTACCAAAAAAAGTGAAACCACAGATTTACACAGATGAACACAGATGACCTGAAAGGTCATTCTGGGCCGAAGGCGAAGAATCTCGGTATTAAAGACGAGACCCTTCGTTTCACTCAGGGTGACACTTCGTGTCATCTGTGTAATCGCCGTTAATAATCTGCGTAATCTACGTTAAAAAAATGACAAGGAAAATATTTTATACTCTTACATTTTGCTGGATAGCAATCATTATTTCTTCATATTTTTTAAGATTTCCACTGCCTAATTTTGCGCAACGTTTTTCGGAATTGTTTTTTTTAATTGTTTTGCTTTTAATCTCGTTTGAAACTGGAAATTTTCTGCTAAATAAATTTGATTCATCTTTATCAACATGTCTAACAATACCTTTTTCTATTGGATGCGGGCTCGCATTACTTTCAACAATTACATTTTTTCTCGGCATCTTCGGATTTTTATATAAACCGGTTTTTTATATTCTATTTTTAATTTTACTTATTTTCTCACTAAAAAAAAATTTATGCCGAAAAAACCTAAAAATACCCGAACCAAAGTTTCGGGGAATGTTTTTAACCGTAACTTTCTTTATTTTTTTTGCAGTTTCTTTCGTCGGTGCGTTAACACCGCCGACATTTTACGATTCCTTGGTTTATCATCTTGCAATCCCCTTGCAATATGTAAAAAATCACCGGATAATTAAAATTGAATCAAATCTTTTTTCAAACTTTCCGCAAAACATTGAAATGCTTTATACTATGGCAATTATTTTATGCGATGATATTCTTGCCAACCTTATACATTTTGTTTTCTTTCCTCTGATAACATTATCAATATACGGATTTTTACGGGAAAAATATGACGGTAAAATATCAATTTTTGCATCTTTGATTTTTGCGATAACTCCGGCAGTGGTTATGCTGGCATCCGGAACATACATTGATTTAGGGCTTACATTTTATCTTTTTTTAAGTTTTATTTCTCTTATGAAATGGACGGAAACAATACAAAACAAATGGCTGGTTTTATCCGGATTGCTTGTCGGATTTTCCCTGGGAATAAAATACACTGCCGGAATTTCCACGATAATTTTTATCTTAATAATTTTTTATACAGCCGTATCAAAAAGAGAGAATATTTTTTCAAAGATAATATTATTCGTGTCGTCTGCATTTCTGGTTTTTTTGCCATGGCTTGTTAAAAATTATATTTTTACAGGAAATCCGGTTTTTCCGTTTTATATCTTCGGCAATGCACCTGATTATATACAAAAATATCTATCTCATGTTGCTCAACACGGAACATCAGGATTTGCTGATTTTGTTAATTTACCATGGAATGTAACAATGGAGGGAGTTAAATTCGGCGGGGGCTTTGATATTATAGGACCGTTTTATCTTGTTTTTTTGCCGGTTTTGTTTCTGATAACAAAAACGGACAAACTTACAAAAATATCATTTATTTATTTAATTTTATATTCCTTTTTCTGGTCTGTATCTGCAAAGGTTTTGCGTTTTCTTATTCCAATATTTCCGATTGCAGCGGTTGTTTTTTCTGTCTGCATTTTTAAGTTTATCAATGAACAGAGCATTGTTAAAAACATTGTAAAAATCATTTTGTCTGTTATAATAATATCTAATTTTGCCGTCCTGATATTTATACAAAATTTTATTTCTCCTTTGCCTCAATTATTCGGAAATATAACAAAGGATGATTATCTTTCTTCAAAGGTTCTTAATCCGAATAATTTTTATCCTGCCGTGAAATTTATGAATGAGACATTTGACGCTAATTCAAAAACACTTTTTGTAGGCGAAGCAAGAAATTATTATACGAATTTTCAAACGGTGGCAAGCAGTCCTTTTGACCCTGACATTTTTACGGAGATGGCAAACGATTCAAAAACGGCGGAAGAACTTTTAATTAAATTACAACTTTTCGGCTTTACAAATATATTCTGGAGTGAACAGGAATATGAACGGCTTAAAAACGGGTTCCGACCGAACGATTTTACGGAACAGTCAATTAGAATTACAAATATCTTCAAAAAAAAATACTTAAATTTATTATATGAAAATAAAGGACTTTTCGTCTACAGTATAAAAAAATGAACGTATCATTAATTGTAGTTATTTTTATTATTTGCGGGATTTTTATTTATAAATTAAATCTTCGGAAAAAAAATTCTGAAAAAATTAAAAGAATTAAACGGTTGATTGATGCAGAAAAAATGCCGGGGAAAACAGAAATAATTGAATATGAAAATGTTATAAATAAATTTACGGAAAAATCTAAAAAAGCCGCCGGGCTATATCTTATAGCAGAGTATTACTTTAGAAAAATAGATAAATCAGAAACGGAACTGAAAAAATTAAAGGATATATATATTGAATTAACGAAAAAATATCCGCAGTTTGAAAAAATGGACGATGTCTTATTCAAACTCGGCAATCTTCATTTTTTTGATTATTTTAATTTCATGGAATCAATAAAATTTTATGAACAACTGTCAAGAGAATATCCGTCAAGCAAATGGATAAAGGTTGTGAATGCACGGATAAAACTTATAAAATCCGCTTATCCTAATGAAGAGACCGTACTAAAAAAATATGCACTTGCAGAAAAATATTTTGAAGTTCAGGATTTTGACAAAACGATAGAACAACTCAAATCCATTATAACGGCATATCAAAAATCAAAACTCGCCGGAGATGCCTGCTATTTTTTGGGCGATATTTTCTTTTTCAAAAAATCCGATTACAATACGTCGCTGAATTATTATTCTCAACTTGCCGATAAATATCCTCTTCATAGACATGCGGGAAATGCGCAGTTCAAGATGGGAGAAACTTACAGAAAATTACAGAAATATCCCGAGGCAATAATCGCATACAAAAAATTTCTTGAGAATTATAACGACTTTCAATACACCGATTATGCGCAATATTATATCGCACAATGTTATGAAGAATTAAAGGACTGGACGCTCGCTATAAGGACATATAAACTTCTTGTGGCAAATTATTCCGAGAGTATCTGGGTCGGTATTGCATTAAGCAAAATTAAAAATCTGGAAAAATTAATCAAATGATTTTTTATCTCTATTCGTTTTTAATATCTTTCATAATAGCAATAATTACAACGCCGATTTTAATACTTGTTGCTAAAAAATATGATATTATAGATCGTCCGAAAACACCGGTTAAAACGCACAAGGTCGCCACACCATATCTCGGGGGGCTTGCGATATTTTTCGGTTTTGTAACTTCACTTTTTATCATCCGACATATCACAAATTTTCCGACGGGCACATTAAGGTCTTTGCGGGGAATTATAATCGGAGCAACTTTTATCATAATAGTCGGTTTGATTGATGACTTAAAAACTATCGGTTTCAAAGCAAAATTTTTATGGCAGATAGTCGTTGCAATTATTTTAATCAATTTTGACATACGAATAAAATTTGTTCAGCCGCAGTATCTCGCGGATATTCTTACAATACTCTGGGTGGTCGGAATTATAAACGCAATAAATATTATTGATATAATGAATGGTCTTGCATCCGGCATCTCGTTTATAGCAGCGATGACATTTCTTTTCATAGCGCTTCCGACGGAAGAAATATATGTTAATTTTGCGGCAGCGGCAATCGCGGGCGGAATTTTCGGTTTTATTAAATATAATTTTCCAAAAGCAAAAATTTTTATGGGTGATACGGGCAGTATGTTTCTCGGTTTTGCTCTAGCCGCCTTGTCACTGGGAACATCTTACACGAAAATCAATAATGTAGCACTTTATTCGCCGATTCTTATTCTCGGCATTCCTATTTTTGACACATTTTATGTGATGTACCTGCGAGCAAGATTAGGTAAGTCGCCGTTTTTGGGAAGCAAAGACCACTTTGCACTCCGTCTTGAAGCAGTAGGATTAACCAGAAAAAATGTCGTAATTTTAATCTGGCTGATTTCCGTAATTTTAAGTTTTGCTGCTTTTGTTATTTCAAGGGTTCAACTGCTTGTTGCAATTGTAATTTACATACTAATATTTGCTATATCTCTTTTTGGCGGATGGAAACTTTCTAAAATAAAAATGGAGTAAAGGTCGCTTGCAAGCAAATTTGTCGGAAAAGTCCCTAAAGGGATTCCCTTCGGTCACTCATCCGACCGCCCTGTCAGATTTCGCCCCTAAAGGGACTTCCTGCGGTCGCTCTATTCGTCGCTCTTGGAAAAAATAGTCGCTCCCTGCCTACCGGCAGGCAGGCTCAAGGTTCCTTACAAATTTCTTGCTCGCTCCGGCGGAAAATGATGATAAAATGAAAATTGATACCGTAATACTTGGCGGCGGAATCGCGGGTTTATCCGTTGCATATCACTTAAAAAATAAAAAATATGTTATCTTAGAAAAAGAACATCTCGTCGGCGGATTGTGTAAATCCGTCACCGATAAAAATGGTTTTATCTATGATTACACCGGCCATCTTCTCCACATAAAAAGCAAATATGTAAAAAAACTTGTCAAGAAATTACTAAAAAAAAATTTTACCTTAAAAACCCGAAATTCATGGATTTATTCAAATAATGTTTTCACACGATATCCCTTTCAGGCAAATCTTTTCGGACTGCCGGAAAAAATAATTTACGAATGCATAGAAGGTTTTGTAGAAGCAAAACTCCTTAATTCTCAATTCTCAATTCTCAATTCTCAATTCTGTTTCTACGATTGGTGCTTAAAAACTTTCGGCAACGGCATATCAAAATACTTTATGATTCCCTATAATGAAAAACTTTGGAGAATAGATATAAAGAAGTTGACATGCGACTGGTTGGGCAATTATGTCCCGCAACCGACTTTACAAGAAGTAATAACGGGTGCTTTTACCGACAACAACAAAAAAATCGGCTATAACGCCACTTTTTTTTATCCCAAAATGGGCGGTATACAGTCGCTTATTGATGAGTTAAAAAAAAATATTCCCGGAATAAAAACTGACGTAAAAATATCATCAATAGACATCTCAAAAAAAATTGTTAAAACAAATAGCGGCGAGATGAAATATAAAAATCTCGTATCTACAATACCTCTGCCGGAAATTGTTAAACTTATCAAAGGTGTGCCGGAAAATGTAAAAAAGGCATCAAAGAAATTAAAGTGGACATCGGTATTGAATATAAATCTTGGCATAAAAAGAAAAAATATTTCTAATAAACACTGGATATATTTTCCGGAAAAAAAATTCAATTTTTATCGTGCAGGATTTTATCGTAATTTTTCGGAATCGCTCTGCCCCGAAGGAACATCTTCAATGTACATAGAAATTTCTTACAGAAACCGGAAAACCAGCAAAGAAAAAATGCTTAAAAAAACCATCGGCAAATTAAAATCCGCAAAAATATTGAAATCGTCCGATAAAATAATTTCTGAATGCATTTTGGATATTCCGTATGCATATGTAATTTACGATAAAAATAGAAAATCCTCACTTGAAACAATTCGCAACTACCTACGGAAAAATTTCATATTTTCCATCGGCAGATTTGGTGGCTGGAAATACTCTACAATGGAAGATGCAATTTTAGAAGGTAAGGAAACAACTAAATGGCTAAAATAAAGGTTGTCCATATCATTACTCTTTTGGAACTCGGAGGTGCACAGGAAAATACGCTTTACACCTGTGAACATCTTGATAAAAATAAATTTGATGTTATGCTGCTCTGCGGGAAAGGGGGTATTTTAGACGCTCAAACAAAAAATATAAGAATTTACTTTGTGAAAGAATTGATGCGGGAAATTTGCCCGTTTTATGATTTGATTGCTTTTATAAAAATTTATAAAATCCTGAAAAAAGAAAAGCCGGATATCGTCCATACACATTCGTCTAAAGCAGGAATTATTGGACGGTGGGCTGCGTATTATGCAAAAGTGCCATTAATAATTCATACTTTTCACGGCTTTGGTTTTAACGATGAACAAAATTATTTCGTCAGGAAAATTTATATTCTTGCTGAACGACTTACGGCAAAAATTACGGATAAACTTGTTGCTGTCTCTTACGAAAATATTTCTAAAGGATTGAAAAACAAAATCGGGAATGAATTACAGTATACAATGATACGAAGCGGAATAAAACTGCAGGACTATCAGATAGATATTGACTTTGAAAAAAAGAAAAAGGAATTCGGATTAAAAAATGAACATATCGTGGGAATGATTGCCTGCTTTAAGAAACAAAAAGCACCTCTTGATTTTATAAAAACCGCGAAATCGGTGTGTGCTGAAAAACCTGACGCAAAATTTATACTTGTCGGCGACGGCGTTTTACGAAAGCGAATTGAAGCCGAAATCAAGAAATTGAATTTGGAAAAAAATGTGATTCTTACCGGATGGCGAAAAGATACAAACGAAATTATAAAAATTTTTGATGTTTTTGTTCTGACATCGCTGTGGGAAGGACTTCCGAGGGTCATTGTTGAATCAATGTCGGCAGGTATTCCCGTGGTTGCAACATACATTGACGGAACAAAAGAAATCGTGCAGGAGGGCTTAACCGGTTTTGTTGTTCATCCGCACGAGACGGAAAAAATGGCAGAAAGAATTTTAAGGTTGTTGAATAATCCCGATTTGCGAAAAAAGTTTTCGCAAGTCGCAAAAAAAAGAGTGCAGGAATTTGATATTGATTTAATGGTTTCTCAGCAGGAAAAACTGTATTTATCCTTGACTAATAACTTAAAAATAGTAAAATAATACAAAATTATGAATTACAAAATAACTTTGATACCTGGTGATGGAACGGGACCCGAAATAGCGGAATCAACAAAAAAAGTTTTGGATGCAACGGGTGTTAAAATTGACTGGGAAATCGTTGAAGCGGGAATAGACGCTGCTGAAAAATATGGAACGCCTCTTCCCGAAAATGTTCTTGAATCAATCAGAAAAAATAAGGTTGCAATAAAAGGACCGATTACAACGCCCATCGGCAGCGGTTTCCGTTCAATAAATGTCTTATTAAGAAAAGAACTTGATTTGTATGCCTGCCTTCGCCCTTGCAAATCATACATAGGCGTAAAATCAAAATATGCTAATATTGACCTCGTAATTGTAAGAGAAAATACCGAAGATTTGTATGCCGGTGTTGAATTCCCGGCTGAATCTTCCGAATCAAAAAAAATAATTGAACTATCGGCAGGAAAAATCAGAAACGGTTCCGCAATAAGCATAAAACCTATTTCCCGATTTGCGACTGAAAGAATTGTAAAATTCGCATTTCAATATGCACGAAAAAACAAGAGAAAAAAAGTCACTGCTGTTACAAAAGCAAACATAATGAAATTTACCGACGGACTTTTTTTAGAAACCGCAAGGGAAGTAGCAAAAAATTATTCGGATATTGAATATGAGGAACGACTTGTTGACAATATGTGTATGCAATTAGTGCAAAAACCGGAACTCTATGATGTGCTTGTTCTTCCCAACCTTTACGGCGATATTATTTCTGATTTGTGTGCCGGACTTATCGGTGGACTTGGAATTGCGCCGGGTGCAAATATCGGCAAAGACATTGCCCTTTTTGAACCGGTTCACGGTTCGGCACCGAAATACAAGGGTTTGAATAAGGTCAACCCGACAGCGATGATTTTGTCCGGTGTTTTAATGCTTGACTATCTCGGCGAAAAAAATGCTGCAAAGAAACTGGAAAAAGCGGTAGCAAATGTAATCGCTGAAAAAAAAGTTGTAACATATGATTTAGGAGGAGCAGCAAAAACATCCGAAATGGCAGATGAGATAATTAGAAAATTAAAAATGTAAAATGTAAAATTAAAAATTTATGTGAAAAGTTTAAATAAAAAACTCCACAATTTTTCATTTTTACTAACAAGAGCGGAATATACTTTACATGGAAGATGGTGTCATGCTGAACTTGATTCAGCATCTATAGACCCTGAAACGAGTTCAGGGTGACAGACGAAGTACTTTACGGATGTAAAGTATTTTATGCTCCCCTTAGTAATTGATAATTTTTAATTGATTTTTATGGAAAAAACACTTGTTATAATTAAACCCGACGGATTGTGCAAAAGATTGGCGGGGAAAGTGCTTTCAAAATTTGAAGAAGCAGGCTTTAAAATAGTCGGAATGAAGATGCTTCGGCTAACTCAGAAAACGTACGACGAATTTTACGCATCCCACAAGGGGAAATTTTTTTACGAACCGTATAAAGAGTTTATGTTGTCCGCACCTGTAATTGCATGCGTATTGGAAGGCAAAAATGTAATAAACCAAGTAAGGACTCTAATTGGCAATACTGATTCAAAAAAAGCCCGAATCGGAACCATTAGAAATCTCTACGGTCTAAATGATAGACGAAATATAGTTCACGCATCCGACTCGCCGGAAACTGCCGAATATGAAATAAAATATTTTTTTAAGGAATATGAAATTTACAATTTTAACGATGACGACTGGCGAGAATTACGGAAATGAAAATTCTTGTATTAAACAGTGGGTCTTCGTCAGTAAAATATGAACTCTGTGATATAGAAAATGAAACCTGCATCGTCGCATATGGCCAAATAGAAGCAATCGGAATTGAAGGGACAATACTTTCTCATTCTCAGAAAAATAATCCCGCCAAAATAAAAATACCGATAGTTGCCAAAGACCACACTGAAGCAATTAATGAAATACTTAAAATTCTTACTTCACCCGAAAACGGAATCATCAAAAATAAAAATGAAATTGAAGCGGTCGGCCACCGAATCGTTCACGGCGGAGAATATTTTACCCAGCCGGTAATTATTGATGAAACGGTCAAAAAAAATCTTGAAAAATGTTATGATATTGCACCACTTCACAATCCGCACAGTGTAAAAGGAATTCTGGCAATAGAAGAACTTCTCCCAAAAGTTCCGCAAGTGGCAGTTTTTGACACGGCATTTCATCAGACGATTCCGCAATTCGCTTATTTATATGCCCTGCCGTACAGATTTTACCAACAGTTCGCTATCAGAAAATATGGCTTTCACGGTATATCCAACCAGTATCTCACCGAACGCCTTTCAAAAATTACAAAAGTGCCGGCGACAAAACTTAAAACTATCAACTGCCACCTCGGAAACGGCGCAAGTATAACCGCAGTAAAATACGGCAAATCAGTTGAAACATCAATGGGCTTCACACCTCTTGAAGGACTTATAATGGGTTCAAGATGCGGCGACATAGACCCTTCCATTCCGCTTTACCTTATGTCAAGAGAATCACTGAAAACCAATGACGTGCAATCACTCTTAAACAAGCAAAGCGGACTTTTAGGAATATCAGGAATAAGTAGCGATATGAGAACAATCATAAAAAAATCGGAGGAAGGAAGCGAAAAAGCAACGCTTGCAATTGAAATGTTCTGTTACCGAATAAAAAAATATATTTCGTCATATATCGGTGTTCTTAACGGCTGTGATTATATTGTTTTCTCGGCGGCAATTGGAGAAAGGTCGCCGCTGCTCCGCAGAAAGATTTTGTCCGGACTAGATTCGCTTGGAATAATTATTGATGAAGAAAAAAATTCAAAATGCGTTGACTGTGAATCGGACATATCGGATAAAAAATCAAAAATAAAAATCTATGTAATCCCCACTAACGAAGCGATTGTAATAGCGAGGGAAACAAAAAAACTTCTTGACAATTCAATTCAAAAAAAGTAAAATCAAAAGCAGGATTAGAATTAAGTGGTAAGTGATAAAGATTAAAAAAACCTTAATCCTTAAAGCGAAGCGACTTAATCCTTATTACTTACTAACAAGAGCGGAATATACTTTACATGGAAGATGGTGTCATGCTGAACTTGATTCAGCATCTATAGACCCTGAAACGAGTTCAGGGTGACAGACGAAGTACTTTACGGATGTAAAGTATTTTA
>Ga0210051_1003038_pt1 | contig 16837 bp, 13 predicted proteins | sample CryGey092014_all_FD_185464 | JGI IMG/M metagenome (GOLD analysis project Ga0210051, IMG submission 185464) | Groundwater microbial communities from aquifer - Crystal Geyser CG23_combo_of_CG06-09_8/20/14_all (SPAdes) (version 2) | ecosystem: Environmental > Aquatic > Deep subsurface > Groundwater... | reverse complement strand
GCATATAATGCCGAAGATTCCATCTCAACCGCAACCGCACCTTTCTTTCTCGCAAGCATAATTGCGGATTTTGTTTCCCTGAATGGCCCATCCGTGGTCCATGTTGTTGCCGTTTCAATATCCGGGATAGAACCCCTTATCCTTGTCAACAAACGTTTATTTATGCTGGAATACGGGGAAGGTTCAATGTAATGAGAGCTTGTGCCTTCATCCCTTATGGCTTTCTCTATCAATATAAACCTGTTTTTGGAATTTGACGGCGCAATACTGCCGGCGGATGTTATGCTGATCAACAGTCTGCACCCGGAAACAAATAATTCTTCCGCAACAAGCACGACAAAGGGTGCTCCCACAACACAGCCAATTATGCCAAATTTCGAGCCTTTATATTCAAAGTTATATAATTCAGTGTGGTAACAGGCCCAGTGTCTGTTGTCTCTTAACAGACGGTTTCTTCTTAAATATCTTATAATATCTCCATCCGGGTCAAGTATGCATATTTCAGGCACACAGCAATATTTTATTTGCTTCTGTCTTCTTGCCTCTCTTAGAAGATTCTCCGGCCTAAAAATAGATTTCTCTTTATAATGTTTTATGGTTTTATAATATCTATCAAATATGTTCATCGTGACCTTAAAACCATTTCCAGAACCAGTATTTTTCAAAGAGTATTTTGCCCAGATGCCAGATTCTTCCTGGTTTATGCAGTTTGATAAGAGGTTCTGGCAAAGCATAAAAATTGCCTGCAGCATACCCTGCTTTACCGTATCCCATTTCCAGGAAGCAGGAACCTCTGCCGTTAAATTCCTTTCCTGAATCTATGCCTTTGATTTCACCGGCAATGTTATGTGCGACCGCCTCTGCCTGATAATGGGCAAAGACACCTGCCTTTGGCAGCATTTTACCATTTGGTAGTTTCACGGATGTTACATCGCCAATGGCATAAACACCATTGTATTTTGTCTTCATAGTTCCGGCATCTACAGGTATCCAACCGGTTTCTCCTGCTAATCTTGATTCTTTAACCACTTTTGGCGACTGATGCGGCGGGACAACTAATAACATGTCAAATTTTTCTGTTCTGTCTGGCTCAAATTTTATTTCTCTTTTGTCTGCGTCTATTGATACCAATTTCAGGCTGGGGTTAAATCCAATATTTTGTCCTTCAATCATCTGTTTTACAGCGTTGCCCATCACAGGTCCTGCTGTAGGCATGGGCAAGGTCTCAGGAGTAAAAATCTGTATATCTATTTTATCTCTTAAATTTCTTTTATTGAAAAAATAACCTAAAAGAAGCGCTATCTCATAGGGGGCAGCAGGGCACTTAAACGGCATTGAAGAAACCAAAACAGCAATTCTTCCGCCTCTAAAATTATTTATTGCCTCCAGAACAAGTTTAGCACCTTCAAGGCAGTAAAAATTGAATATTCTGTCTGTTTTCGGAATTCCTGATTTATTCAGTTCCGCGCCCAGACTGACGACTAAATAATTATAATTTAATCTCTGTTCATTAACTTTTACCAGATGATTCTCCAGATCAATTCCATTGACTTCTCCCTGAATAAATTCTACCTTCTTTTTATTTAGAGCGCTTAATGGGCGTTGTATCTGTTCAGGTTTTCGCCATCCCAAAATTAACCACAAAAGAGAAGGATAAAAGATATGAGATTCATCCCTGTCAATGAGCATGACCCTGTGTTCTTCGGATAATCTCTTCCTCAATTCATTGGCACACACAATTCCACCACTGCCACCACCGAGAATGATTATTTTTTTATCCATGTTTTGCTCCTTTTAAAAAGTAATTATTTTATCAGCCCAGAGTGTCCATTGTGTCAATTCAAGAAGAGAACCACGATGAACTCCATTTGTAAGAAGCTCTTCCGTAATTCCTCTCGCATCCAGGCAGGTGCCGCAAGCCCCGATATTGCCGCTGCCTTCAACCACTTTTTCAAGCATTTTTTCAATATTATAATATCCGGATGGAACTTTCTGTTCCCTCATTCCAGACGTGGCTGCATCGCCTATAAGGAATACTCTTAATTCGATATCCTTCTGCGTAGTTAGAGACATCGCAAGCCTTAATCCATTGTAAGAGCGTTCTGTTCCATATGGCGGGTCATTCAAAATAATTAAAACTTTCATCGTTACCTCCCGTACTTACGAAGAATTTCATTTCCTTCTGCAAGCTGTTCAAATAAAACCTCCCGGATAATGTCGCACGCCCTTATCATTTTCGGCTTTGTCAGCCTGTAAAATATGTTCACGCCCTCCCTGCGCGAGGAAATAATTTTCTGTTTCCGCAGCACTGTCAGGTGCTGCGAAAGGTTGGCCTTGCTCACGCCCGTTTCCATGAGCAGTTCCTTTACCGATTCCTCTCCCCCGCGCAGCAGATTAAGGATCTGGAGCCGCAGGGGATGCGCCAGCGCGCCGCAGAGCTCCGCATGGAGCTGATACACCTTCAAATCCCTGGCTTCGTCTTTCATCGGCGTTCACCTCCCTTATTATTTCGCTGTATCTAAATTATATCATATCTTTACGGATTTGTCAAGAAAAAATGTGCGCAACGTAAAATTCTATAAAACTTGACAAATCCCCAAAATTGTGTTACAATATAAAGTGTCATAATGAAATGAATGAAGGTGATGAAGCCTTCCGGGCGATGAAGCTGCCCAGGAAGGCTTTTTTTGTTTAAAAGATGATTATCCGCCCCGATGGACATCGGGGCGAGACCTCGCTCCATCCCGATAGCTATCGGGAATGGGCGGGCAGATTTCTGAATAAGATTACACGGATCAAAGTAATCTTGAATTAAAGGGATAGAGACGTCCTTAAGTCAGAGAGGATTCACCCCAATGGTGAATTAGGCGACTGAGGGGACGTCTTTTTTGTTTAAAGAAGATTACAGTGATTTCAAAAATGATTACGGTGATTATTAATAAACGATTTCAGTGATTATTTTAAACAAGGAGGATAAATGGATACTTTAGCTCTGAGCTTATCGAAAATAAACAGCGGGGATACGGCGTTCGTGCTGGTCTGCGCGGCGCTTGTGATGTTTATGACGCCGGGCCTTGCGTTTTTTTACGGAGGGCTTGTAAGGCGCAAAAACGTCCTGGGAGTGCTGATGCAGTGTTTCGCGATGATGTGCGTCATAAGCATACAGTGGGTATTGTTCGGTTATAGCCTTGCTTTCTCTCCGGGTAACGGATTTATCGGGGGACTGCAGTGGGCAGGCCTGAAAGGAGTAGGGCTTATCCCGAACCCCGGCTATGCCGCAACTATCCCGCACACGGCTTTCATGATCTTTCAGGCAATGTTTGCCATAATCACCCCTGCCCTGATAATCGGCGCGTTTGCCGAAAGGATGAAATTCTCGGCATTCCTCCTTTTCAGCATACTGTGGGCGACCTTTGTGTATGACCCTGTATGCTACTGGGTGTGGGGCTCAGGCGGCTGGTTAAAGAAAATGGGAGTCCTGGATTTCGCAGGCGGGTCAGTGGTGCACATAAACGCGGGAATCGCGGCGCTTGTGGCAGCACTATTTATAGGAAAGAGAAAGGGCGTTGGAGTGACTTCCCCCCACAACCTGCCTTTCTCTGTCCTGGGAGCGGGAATGCTGTGGTTCGGCTGGTTTGGTTTTAATTCAGGCAGCGCTCTTGCCGCAAACGGGCTGGCTGCCAGCGCTTTTGTCGCCACCAATACCGCAGGGGCCGCAGCGGGGCTGACCTGGATGATCCTTGAATGGGCGTTGAACGGCAAACCTACCCTGCTTGGGATCTGCACCGGGGCGGTAACCGGCCTTGCTGCCGTAACCCCTGCTTCCGGCTTTATTGGGCCCGTAACAAGCATATTCGTCGGTGCCGCGGCAGGCATCTTTTGCTACTTCATGATAAGTGTCGCGAAAAATAAGCTGGGTTATGACGACACGCTGGACGCTTTCGGGGCGCACGGCATAGGCGGCATATGGGGAGTGCTTGCGACAGGCCTTTTTGCCTCTATGGCAGTGAATCCGGCAGGCGCGAACGGCCTGTTTTTCGGGAATCCCGGCCAGTTCAGGGTGCAGCTCATCGCGACCCTTGCCACGATCGCTTATTCATTTGCGGTCACATTTTTAATATTCAAGCTCGTTGATATAACAGTCGGGGTAAGGGTAAAGGAAAAAGAGGAAACAATAGGGCTTGACCTGACCCAGCACCACGAGCAGGCGTACACGGTTTTAGAATAAACAAATTAATTATGAATTAAAAGCATGGAATTTATATTTAGATAAATACCTTGTTGTTGACTCATAACTCATAACTCATAATTCATAACTCATAATTGTATTGACAGGGGGTAAAATGAAATTAATCATAGCGGTAATACAGCCTGACAGGCTGGACGCGGTAAAGGACGAGCTTTATAAGGCAGAGGTCAATCTGATAACCGTCAGCGAGATTATGGGGCACGGCAGGCAAAAAGGCGTGACAGAGATCTACCGCGGAAAAAAGGAAATGGGAAACCTTCTGAGGAAAATACGCCTTGAGATCGCGGTCAACGAAAATTTTGTTGAGCCCACGGTAAAAGCCATTGTAAAGGGCGCCAAGACCGGGGAGACCGGGGACGGCAAGATATTCATTCTCCCCCTTGAAGAATGCATACGCATCCGCACAGAGGAAACCGGCCCGGTCGCGATAGGATAAAGGGAAGACTGCGCCTCGAGAAAATTCATCGGAAACGTACTCCGCTTGCCCCCCCTTGCTCCGATAGAATATCGGAGCAGACAGGGGGGACTGCGCTTTGTGAGCATGAAAAACATGTTCGACGCTGTGCGGAAATAATCAAAAGGTCACATTGGGAACAATCAAAGTGTCACATAGCCGGGGGAAAATTATTTAGGCTGGCTGGTTTAAAAATCAGGTAATAATCACCCTCTCCTTTATCCTCTCCCCTCGAGGGAGAGGGGTAGGGTGAGGGGGGTGGGTACTCTCGAAGGCAGAACCTGGAAAGTAGGACGATTTCCAGAACAGGAAGTAACCGTGGGTCTTATCCCCAACAGAAAGATTATTGTTTTAAAGGATGAGCAGAAAATCGGAGAGTACCAACTATGAGCGATGTGACATTTTAAGGTTCCCAAATGTGACATTTTGAATGTTGCGGAACAAAAACATGTTCGACGCTTGACTTTTTGAAAAATTGTGCTATAATATGTTCAACATGATGAAGTGTTGAGAAGGTAAAGGAGCCTTCTGTCCCGCAGCCGGGATAGAAGGTTTTTTTATTGCGACTTGCCAACGACGCTTAGTTGCCAAGTAACAAGGTTCTGCGAAGCAGGTTCTTATTTAAAAAACGATCGCAGCGATAAAAACTGCGATGACAGCGATTACAAGATGATCGGAACCGCACAGCGATAACCAGTGCGGTAGATTACACGGATCAAAGTAATCTAAATTGCGAGGATACAGGCGTCCTCAGGTCAAAGATGATTCACCCTAAAGGTGAATTGAATGACCCGGGGACGCCTTTTTCTTTTTCCGCTGAAAATCCAGCGGAATGATTACACTGATTTCCAGATAGATTACACCGATTCTTAATCTGAGTAATCGTCAGTTCAAAATCTGTGTAATCATAAGGAAAATAAATGAAGATAGTGATGGCGCAGATAAACACGATCGTGGGCGATCTGAAAGGCAATACCGAGAAGTGCATAAGGCATATAAAGGAAGCCGAAAAAACGCACGCTGACGTGATAACGTTCCCGGAGCTTACAATTACGGGATACCCGCCTGAAGACCTGCTGTTCAAAACCGGGTTTATTGAAGACAACCTGAAATGCCTTGGAAAGGTCGTAGAAAACACCGGAAACGCAACTGTGATCGTCGGTTTCGCGGACAGAAAAGGCAAGTTCCTTTATAACGCCGCGGCTGTCATACGCGGGAAAAAAATATGCGGCATTCACAGGAAGGTCTTTCTGCCCAATTACGGTGTATTCGATGAAAAGAGATATTTCGCAGCCGGAAAACAATTCCAGGTTTTTTCGGAAGGCGGGCTGAAGTTCGGCGTTAGCATCTGCGAGGACATATGGAACGAGGAGACCATAAAGCAGCAGGCAGCGGGCGGGGCAAAAGCGATCTTCGCGGTGAACGCGTCACCCTATTCATACGGAAAGATACAAAAAAGAGAAGAATTGATAACGAACCTGGCAAAAAAATACGGTATTATTATCTTCTACAATAACCTTGTAGGCGGTCAGGACGAACTGATCTTTGACGGGCACGGAATCATCGTTGATGAAAAAGGAAGGATAATTTCAAGGGGGAAACCGTTCGAGGAAGACCTGATAACCCATGACAGCGAAAAGAGGAATGTAACCATAAAGAATTGCCTGATGGCGCCTGAAGAAGAAGTTTACGCCGCACTCAAGCTGAGCCTGCGGGACTACACGCGCAAGAACAATTTTAAAAAAGTCGTGATAGCGCTCAGCGGCGGCATTGACTCCTCGCTGGTTGCCGCGATAGCGGCTGATGCCATAGGCGCCCAGAACGTGCTGGGCGTGTTCATGCCCTCGCAGTTCTCTTCCCGGATATCCGGAGAGGACGCGGACGGGCTTGCAAGGAACTTCGGCATAAAACTGCTGGTAATTCCCATCCAGCGGGCGCTTGAGTTCTACACAAGCCTGCTCGCGAACCAGTTCGCGGGCCTGCCCAGGGACATCACCGAGGAAAACCTGCAGGCAAGGATCAGGGGAAATATCATAATGGCTATATCCAACAAACTGGGGCATCTCGTGGTCAGCACCGGCAACAAATCAGAAATGAGCACCGGTTACGCAACGCTTTACGGCGACATGGCCGGAGGGTTCGCGCTCATAAAAGACGTATACAAGACCCTTGTTTACAGGCTTGCCCGGCACAGGAATTCGGTTAAACCCGTTATCCCGCAAAGGATCCTGTCAAGACCGCCTACAGCCGAACTGAAGCCGGACCAGAAAGACCAGGACACGCTCCCGCCCTATCCTCTGCTTGACAGGATACTTGGCAGCTATATCGAGGAAGATAAAACGCTTGAAGAGATCGTAAAAGAGGGATTCAGCAGGAAACTGGCTGAGAAGGTGATAAAAATGGTTGACAGCAGCGAGTATAAAAGAAGGCAGGCGCCTATCGGGCCCAAGATAACGCTCAAGTCATTCGGCAAGGACCGCAGGATGCCTATAACAAACAAATACTTTTAATAAGGAAAGGAGGATACATGAAAGCGGAAGAGGTTTTGAAATTCGTAAGGGAGAAAGGGATCAAGATCGTGGACCTGAAGTTCAACGACCTGCCGGGGCTGTGGCAGCACTTTTCGATACCCGCCTCAGAACTGACGGAGATGGATGACCTGACAAACAGCATTTTCAAGCAGGGTATCGGGTTTGACGGGTCAAGCATCAGGGGTTTCCAGAAGATCCAGGAAAGCGACATGATACTGATACCGGACCCCGAGACAGCCGTTATCGACCCGGTATGCGAGGTGCCGACCCTGAGCATGCTCTGCAACATCTACGATCCTATTACAAAAAAGGCTTATACGAGAGATCCGAGGAATGTTGCCAAAAAAGCAGCAGATTATCTAAGGGGTACCGGCATTGCAGATAAAAGTTACTGGGGCCCGGAACTGGAGTTTTTTATATTTGACAACATACGTTTTGACCAGACTGAAAACAGCGGTTATTACTTCGTGGATTCCATAGAAGGAGAATGGAATTCGGGCCGCGAGGAAAACCCGAACCTCGGTTACAAACCCAGGTACAAGGAAGGATATTTTCCTGTGCCGCCGCACGATTCATTGCAGGACCTGCGCAGTGAAATAGTTCTTAAAATGATCGGTGCCGGAATTCCCGTAGAAGTGCATCATCACGAAGTAGCCACCGCGGGCCAGTGCGAAATAGATATGAAATTCGACACTCTTGTGACAGTGGCTGATAAATGCCTGATGTTTAAATATATCGTAAAAAATATCTGTAAAAAACATAATATGGTGGCGACTTTTATGCCAAAGCCGCTTTTCGGGGATAACGGGTCAGGAATGCACACGCACCAGTCGCTCTGGAAAAAAGGCAAGAACATATTCTTTGACGCAAAAGGATATGCGCTTATAAGCCAGGAGGCAAAGTATTATATAGGAGGCCTTATCAGGCATGCGCCGGCATTAATGGCCTTCTGCGCTCCTACGACAAATTCATACAAGAGGCTTGTGCCGGGATACGAGGCGCCTGTTAACCTTGCTTATTCTGCGAGGAACAGGAGCGCGGCAATACGCATACCTGTATATTCGGAAAACCCGAAGACAAAGAGAATCGAATTCAGGCCGCCTGATTGTTCGGCAAATCCTTATCTTGCATTTGCGGCAATGCTGATGGCGGGTATAGACGGCATACAGAATAAAATCGACCCGGGTAAACCGCTTGAAAAAAATACGTATCATCTTTCAGAGGAGGAAGCAGGCAGGGTGCCTACCGTGCCGGGTTCGCTTGATGAATCTCTTCTTGCTCTGGAAAAAGACCATAAGTTTTTGCTTGAGGGCAGCGTGTTCACAAAGGACGTCATAGAGGTATGGCTGGAATACAAAAAAGAGAAAGAACTTGACGCGGTGCGCCTCAGGCCGCATCCTTATGAGTTCTATCTGTATTTTGATATCTAAGCATAGATTACACAGATTTAAAGCAGGTTGAGATTAAAACTGAAATTAAGGTTTTGTTTTAATCGGTGTAATCAATTAGCTGGAAATCTGTGTAATCAAATAAGGAATAAAGATGGAAAAGCTGGTAGCGGATAAAGACTATCGGGTGGCGTCCGGGTGCGCGGTTGTGGGCATAATGAACCAGGACGGAAAGAAGATAGACGGCAGCGCGGTGATCAGCTCCATTTCGGTCATGCGCGAGCGTTCCAACGGGCTCGGCGGGGGCTTTGCCGCATACGGCATATACCCGGAATACGCGGGGCTCTACGCGTTCCACGTCATGTATAAAACCGAACAGGCAAAGGGCTGCGCGGAAAATTATTTAAATAAGGAATATACCATAGAGAAAACCGAACCCATCCCCACCAGGAAAATCATGGGAATTGACAGCAAGCCGATGCTGTGGCGCTACTTCCTTTGCCCGCGCGGCGGGAACAGCAATGAAGAGGACTATGTGGCAAGAACCGTGATGCATATAAACTCCGGCATAAATGACGCTTTCGTGTTTTCAAGCGGAAAGAACATGGGTATATTCAAAGGCGTGGGCTTTCCCGAGGACATAGGCCATTTTTACCGGCTGGACGAATACAGCGCGTATACCTGGATAGCCCACGGAAGGTTCCCCACAAATTCGGTAGGATGGTGGGGCGGGGCGCATCCCTTCGGGCTGCTGGACTGGTCTGTCGTGCACAACGGCGAGATCTCTTCCTACGGGATCAACAGGAGCTATCTCCTGAATTTCGGCTACAGGTGCGCGCTCTCAACGGACACCGAAGTCATAGCCTACCTCTTCGACCTGCTCTCCAGGAAACACGGGCTCAGTTTTGAGGTCGTGGCGAAAATACTCGCGGCCCCGTTCTGGTCAGACATAGAAAGGATGCCGCCCGAGGAAAAAGACTTTTTCACCAGCCTCAGGATCATTTACGGAAGCGCCCTGCTGAACGGGCCATTCAGCGTGATCGTGGGAAACTCGGGGCATATGGTCGGCCTGAACGACAGGATAAAACTAAGGCCTCTGGTCGCGGCAACAAGCGGGGAAACCCTTTACCTCGCAAGCGAGGAAGCGGCAATACGGGATATATGCCCCGGGCCGGACAGGGTGTGGATGCCGCGGGCCGGGGAGCCTGTCATCGGCAAACTTAATGACCGTCGTGCGTCGAGCGTCGTAAGTCGCACGTAAATACCGTCATACGTCGTAAGTCGTATGTTTAAGAATTTATACGCACGACGTAAGACGCTTGACGTTCGACGTGAAACGTACGACGTATGACTTACGACGTACGACGTTTTTGGGGTGTGTTATGGCGAAGAGACCGGTTTTACAGGACTTTGTGGTTGAGAGGGACGAATCCAGGTGCGTGGCATGCCAGGCATGCGTGCGGATGTGCTCTAACGACGTCCATTCTTACGACCCCGAGACAAACAAGGTGGAAAGCGACAGCGCCAAATGCGTCGGATGCCATTTCTGCGAATCGTTCTGCCCCACAAAGGCAATCAACATAAAGCGCAGCGCCTCGCAGTTCCGCGAGAATGCCAACTGGCAATACAGGGATATCGCCAACCTGGTAAAGCAGGCGGAAACAGGAGGCGTGCTCCTTACCGGAATGGGATGCGACCGCCCCTACCCCGTATACTGGGACCACATCCTGCTCAACGCGTCCCAGGTCACGAATCCATCTATAGATCCGCTCAGGGAGCCAATGGAACTGCGCACCTATATCGGGCGCAGGCCGGACAGGATACAGTGGACAGTGGACAGTGGACAGTGGACAGCAAACAAAAAACAATCATCCAGCATCCAGCATCCAGCATCCAGCATCCAGTCTCTTTTGAAGTTAGAGATCCCGATAATGTTCTCCGCGATGTCCTACGGCTCAATAAGTTATAACACCTGCGTTTCCCTTGCCAGGGCTGCGCGGGAGATAGGGACTTTCTGGAACACGGGAGAAGGAGGCCTTCATCCCGACCTGTATGAATTCGGAAAAAACACGATAGTGCAGGTCGCTTCAGGGCGGTTCGGGGTTCACAAGGACTACCTTGAAACCGCAAGCGCTATCGAGATAAAAATAGGCCAGGGAGCGAAACCCGGCATAGGAGGCCATCTTCCCGGAGAAAAAGTGACCGGAGATATTTCAAGGACCAGGATGATACCCGAAGGAACGGACGCTTTGTCGCCTGCCCCGCACCACGACATATATTCGATCGAAGACCTGAAACAGCTGATCTTCGCGCTGAAAGAAGCCACGCGCTACAGCAAGCCTGTGGGCGTGAAGATCGCGGCGGTCCACAACGTGGCTCCGATAGCAAGCGGTGTTGTGCGCGCCGGAGCGGACTACGTTGCGATAGACGGCCTGCGCGGCGGGACCGGCGCCGCTCCGCTGACGATAAGGGACAACGTGGGCATACCCATTGAGCTTGCCATCGCGGCAGTGGACACAAGGCTGCGCGAGGAAGGCATAAGGAACCAGGCATCCCTGATCGCAGCCGGCGGGTTCAGGAACAGCGCCGACGTTATCAAGGCAATAGCCCTGGGAGCGGACACGGTCTATATAGCCACGTCAGCCCTTGTCGCGCTGGGCTGCAACCTCTGCCAGAAGTGCTACACCGGAAAATGCAACTGGGGGATCGCGACGCAGGACCCTTATCTGACAAAAAGGCTTAACCCAGAGATCGGAACGCAGAGGCTGGTTAACCTTCTGCGCGCGTGGTCCCTGGAGATAAAGGAAATGCTGGGCGGAATGGGCATAAACGCGATTGAATCTTTGCGCGGTAACCGCGAGCACCTGCGCGGCGTGGGCCTCAGCGACACGGAACTAAGGATACTGGGCATAAAAGCGGCGGGCGAATCCTGGTAGGCGCCGGAGGCGCCTGATTACACAGATTATGAACAAAAGATTACACCGATTAAAAAATGTTTTATCTGTGTAATCATCATTTAGAAATCTGTGTAATCTCATAAGGAGTAATCATGAAGCGCATATATATTAAGGAAGAATATTGCATGGGCTGCAGGATATGCGAGATACGCTGCCTTGTCCAGCATTCAAAGACGAAAAACATTATTAAGGCATACAAGGGTGAATACCCCAAGCCGGAGCCGAAGATGCTTGTAGAGGAAAAGGGCCACCTGTCCTTCGCTTTGCAGTGCAGGCACTGCGAGGACGCGCCCTGCCTTGAAGCGTGCATTACCGGAGCTATGCGCCGCGACAAAAGAACAGGCGCCGTGCTGTGCGACGAAGAAAAGTGCGTGGGCTGCTGGATGTGCATAATGGTATGCCCTTTCGGGGTGATATCAAGGACAAAGGAAGGCAGGAAGGTTGCTTCCAAATGCGACCTTTGCAACGGCGAGGACGAACCTGTCTGCGTGAAGAACTGCCCTAACGGCGCGATCGTATGCCGGGATGAATAGCTGCCCGCCCCGATGTTACGTCGGGGCGAGGTCTCGCCCAGATTTCAATCTGGGCGGAAAAGCTGAAAGTTTAAAGACAAAAGATTTCCACGAAATCACGAAAGTGTCACGAAGGCACGAAAGAAATCACCACGGAGGCACAGAGACACAGAGAAATTTTAGGTTTTATAAATGACTAATGACTGCCTTTGCAACCACTGATTTCCACGAATTAGCACGGATTTCAATCTTTGAACCATTAATCCGTTAAACCTTTAATCCTTTAATCAAATATTTTACTCATGACACATGACTAACGACTGTTTTCAAACACCGTAATCATCCGATCACAGCGAGGAAAAAATGAAAAAGACGAAATACTTAATCATCGGGGGTTCTGTAGCGGCAATAAACGCAGCGGAGGCGATACGCGGCGCGGATACTGAAGGAACGATAACCATTGTTTCGGATGAGCCTTGCGCGGCGTATTCCAGGCCGCTTATATCATATTTCCTCGGAAACAAGGTCACTGAAGACAAAATGTATTACAGAGACAAAAAATTCTTTGATGAAAATAGGATTGAATTGATAACAGGCATCAGGGCCGCGGGGCTTGACGCTAAAAACAGATCAGTGAAGCTGGAAAACGGAAAAACGGTTAAATTTGAACGGCTTCTCATAGCTACCGGGGGCAAACCCATAATCCCGCAGGGAGTTAAAAAAGGCAGGGGTGTTTTCACGTTCCTGACCTGGGATGACGCGAAAGGCATAAGATCTTATATTAAAAAGAACAGCGCCTCCGGCAGTGCCGTTATAGTCGGCGGGGGACTTATAGGATTAAAAGCGGCAGAGGGCCTGATGGAACTGGGTATAAAGATCAGTATAGTTGAGCTGGCCGACAGGATCCTGAACGCCACTTTTGACAGGAACGCCTCAGGCATCATGGAAAATGCCTTAAAAAAAGCCGGGTGCGCGATAATGAAGAACGATACCGTAAAAAGGATCCGTTATAAAGGCGGGAATGTGAACGCGGTCACTCTTACGAACGGAAAGGTCCTAAAGGCCGATATGGTAATACTCGCTATAGGCGTGGTTCCCAACATAGACATTGTCAAAAACACGCCTATAAAGACAGACAGGGGGATACTGACGGACGAGCACATGCAAACAAATATAAAGGATATTTATGCAGCCGGGGATGTCGCGCAGGTCTACGACAGGATCCTGGGTAAGACGCGCGCGATCGCGATCTGGCCCAATGCGTCCCGCCAGGGCAGGATCGCGGGCCTTAACATGGCCGGGGTTGAGAGATCATACGAGGGAAGCTTCGCGATGAACTCGGTGGAACTGTGCGGTATACCGACGATCTCGATGGGTCTTACCGATACTCCTGATGCCGGATACCAGGTCCTGTCAGAGCTTGACAAGGATTCAGGCTCCTACAGAAAGATAGTCCTGAAGGACAATTTTGTGGTCGGAGCGATATTCGTCGGCAGGATCGACCGCGCCGGCATATTCGCCGGCCTTATAAAAGACAGGATCGACACCGGGGATTTCGCCAGGCATTTTCTAAGCGACGACTTCGGGCTCATACACCTTCCTAAGGAATACAGGAAACACCTGGTCACGGGACCGGGCATTGAGATATAACCGTGCATCGTCAAAAATAGTTTACATAGTTTATAAAGTTTGCAAAGTTTATAGAGTCAAAACTTGTAAACTTGTAACCTGTGTAAACTCTGTAAACTAATTGAGGTTATGATGGTTATTAACGCGACGGGAATGAATTACCGGGCTTTGAACGAAAAGATCCGCTGCCTTACCGGATCCGGCGAAGGAGAAATAATCCTTGAGGGTATCAACGGCCAGCGCTACATAGCCGACGGGATAAAAGCCGCCGCCCTCATCACGATAAAAGGAACTCCCGGCAATGACCTTGGCGCTTTTATGGACGGACCCGGCATCACGGTGCTGGGGAACTGCCAGGACGGGACAGGCAACACGATGAGCGGGGGCTCCATAGCCGTGCACGGGGACGCCGGGGACATAGTCGGCCATTCAATGCGCGGGGGCAGGATATATATAAAAGGAAATGCCGGATACCGGGTCGGGATACACATGAAATCATACGAAAACCTGGATCCGGTGATCATTATAGGCGGCAGCGTGCAGGACTTTGCGGGCGAATACATGGCCGGCGGGACGCTCGTTGTTCTGGGGGAAGGAAACCCAAAGCCCGCGGGGAATTACATCGGCACCGGAATGCACGGAGGGATAATAGCGGTAAAGGGAAAGGTTGAAGACTTTCAGCTGGGCGGAGAAGCGAGAAAAAACGGAATGGACGAACAGTCCTGGAACCGCGTTTTCCCGCTCCTGAACGAATACTGCGGGATATTTTCGCTTGACGCCCGCTCATTCAGCAGGGATATGTTCACGGTCCTCTGCCCTATCACCCACCGCCCTTACGGAAGGATGTATGCATACTAAGACTACTGGAAAAAAGTTCCTTTGTTTTTATATTGAGATTGAATACGGCAACGATTTTATATATCGTTCCATAAATTCCCAATTCGGTTTACCATTTTTTACTGGTAATTTTATTTTTAGTTTACGCATTCTTATTTGACTGCATTTTATACCATAATTATATCTATATTGTTCTAAATTTATTATCGTAGTTAAAAATAAAGCGATATATTTATTTATTTTAAATTTAGGTATAAGTTTTTCAACATGATCGCTTGCTGAAAATGGCAATGGCTGATAACTACAATAACCCAAAACTGCACTATCCACGGTTAGTACATTTCCTTCTTCTGTATAATAATTATAAAACCCCTCTACTCCGTTATTTGTTGCTCGCGTTGTTACATAAGGATATTTACCAATTCCGTAGTCTTCTAATTCTAAAAGCGGTGTTGTCTTGCTACCCTTTATAGTAAATAAAGATTTTAATTCAAATAATTGCCAATCGTTTGTATTTAATTCAAATTTTTGATTTATTATACTTTGGGGGATAAGAGTATTTAATTTTTCACAATTAATGATAACAAAATCTTGAGGTATAGATTTAGGAATAAGTATATCTTTTAGAGTTTTGTTTGCTTGCCTGCCATAACTATACTTATATTTATTTTTTCTTATACAATAACAATAGTATAATTTTTCAACTATTTCCATTTCATATTTAGGAAAAAGAACTAAAACATGAAATCCTGTATAAAATCTTTCGGGCTGTAAAAATGCTTCTAAAACTGAACCGCCTACAGAAACAGTAATTAAACCACTTGGGAATGGTACAACATTATTTATTATTTCGACAAAAGCAGAAATACCATTATTCTCTGCCGTGCGTGCAACAAAAGGAATAGTATTTATAATACGTTTTTGGTATGATTTTAAATTATACAATTCAAAACCATTTCCATATTTAATATCAAATATGTTTGATAATTTAGTTAGCTTCATTTTTTTTAATGTATAGTTCATTAAAAACCAAAAATGATTTAACCGTATCGATAAATTCTTCTTTTGATAAAAGACTATAATCGGTTTCCATATATGCTTCAGCACACCATTCATCATTAGCGGTAACAATTTCATTCACACTAAACCCAGCTTTTGTTTTTCTGTTTATATAAGATGATACCCATTCTTTTTTAATGTCTCCCCATTTACCAAAAGCATCTATTCTGCCTTTTGTTTTTCGTTTTGCAAATCCATCATCTTTATAATAACCAAAATAGGTTTCTTTGCCTGTTGGATGTGGCTTATGTGCAGTAAATATCATAACGCAAGTAACCACCCCCACATCAGAATCAAAAAATAGTTCATCGGGCATTGATAATACTGCTTCTAATGTATGTTTTTCTAAAAGTTGTCTCTTTAGTTCATACTTTTTTCCTTTTTGAGCCAAAGCACATTGCATTGGCACTATCACTACACAAATTGCTCCTGGTTGTAATACCTCTAAATTGTTCAGCACGAATTCCAATTCCTCAGTATCTTTCTTTTTATCTGCTTGATATGGTGGATTTAAAAAACCTACAGTGGGCTTATATTTTTTAACCTGCTCTATAACTTCAGCGTAAAAACAATCTCTATTAATAACATTGCTTTTACCGTCTTGGTGTATATACATATTAGAACAAGCTAGAGCGAAAATATTTGCCTGAAACTCAACTCCGAAGATTTGCATAGCTTTAATATCTTTTTCCTTTTTTAAATCACCCTCTGCATCTTTTATCATTTTCCTTAATGCGCTGATTAAAAAACCGCCTGTACCACAGCAGTTATCATATACTACACTATTTTTATTTACACTTGCCAACTCACAAAATAATTCTGTGATATGGGGTGGGGTAAGAACAATACCTAACCCTTTATCGCTATTGGCATATCGTAAAAATTCGATATATAACTGCCCTAATACATCGTAATATTCATGTGTTTTTATGAATTTGTTTATATTTTCATCAATACTATCAATCAAATTTTGTAACACGCCCTGTTTGGTTGATAATGATGCATTAAGGTGAATAAAGCTAAATTGAATATTAAGATCGTCTAATTTTTTCCCATTTAAATTGGCATGGCGCAAAACATTTGAAACTGTATCAACTAGAAATTTAGCAAGTTCTTCTGGTTTCTCATATTCTTTGTATGCCTTACGAAATGCTTTATCATCTAATGCTATAAGAATACTACTGATTAATAATGCACGATCTTTTTCTGGTATTTTATGAT
>Ga0210051_1003034_pt1 | contig 16842 bp, 14 predicted proteins | sample CryGey092014_all_FD_185464 | JGI IMG/M metagenome (GOLD analysis project Ga0210051, IMG submission 185464) | Groundwater microbial communities from aquifer - Crystal Geyser CG23_combo_of_CG06-09_8/20/14_all (SPAdes) (version 2) | ecosystem: Environmental > Aquatic > Deep subsurface > Groundwater... | reverse complement strand
TCATACATTTTTTACCATAGACACCACTAACTATTTTGAGACGATCAAAAAAATCCAGAGAATCTTTCAAGGTGGCCATCGACACCCCGATTAACAAAGAAATTATGTTTAACTGGTGGATTATTAACTAATTTACAATTTACAATTTTCAATTTACAATAAATTCTCAATGACACAATTTCCAAATAATTACGATTTAGAAGAAAGAACAGCCAAATTTGGAGAAGAAAAAAGAATTATCGATTAATCAGTCTAATTCTGGTCTTTCCCAAAATAGCCAGCTTGCCTCGCAAACCGGCGCCGGTTTTAACAATACCGAGGAAGGTCAAAATTATCTTGATAATTTCACTTTTTCTCATCTGTCCAACCAAGACAACAATCACACCAGAGCTTCCACGGATGTTGAAGCGGAAAATATCACCAAAGCCGCGGTCGAAACTCAACAAAATTCTCTTGTTTTCGGCAGCAAAACTGAAGATGGCATCGTCATCGGTACCGGTAAGTCCGGCTTCCCTAACAGTCAAGACGTCAACTCCAGCTTTTCGCAAACCCAAAACAATATCGGTGTTAACGCACTCGTCACTGAAGAATCTAAACATAAGTTTTTAGGCAGCTATTTCCAAAACTTCCTCTTTACCCAAAACCCGGGCGGCGTAGCGGAGGGCAACCTTAGCATCCTTAATCGTAATGCCCGCGTATTGAGTGGGAACGTCGTTAAGGCCATAGCCCCTTTGGAGAAGGTTAAGAATATCAGTGACGGCAATTCTCGTTCCCTTGATGCAGGGCTTGCCAAATCTGACCGGCTGTTTGACAACAATACCGGCGGGAGCGGTAGTTTTGATAATGTTGTTCATGAGGATAATTATAACAAATCGGTTAAAAATTTGTCAAACAGTTAGTGGACAAAAGTAATTTATCTTCTTTGTCAAGAGTAAAAAGGCTAGAGAACAAGAAGAGGTGGGATGGTTCAAGGTGGCCATTGATACCCCGATTGATAAAGAAATCAGATTTAATTGGTGGATTATTAACTAATTTACAATTTACAATTTTCAATTTACAATAAATTCTCAATGACACAATTTCCAAATAATTACGATTTAGAAGAAAGAACAGCCAAATTTGGAGAAGAAATCATTGAGTTTTGTAAAAGTCTAAAACAAGACGCTATTACTAAACCAATTATTAGTCAACGGTTAAGAATGATGGCTAAATGTGTGCCAGAAATGAAAGAAGAAATTAGGAGTTTATGGCGAGAATGTCAGGAATTAACCTTAATTTTTCAAAAAATCACCTCATCATTGAAGAAGAATAATTAAAAATTGAGAAATTGAAAATTCAATGAAAATTGAGAATTGAAAATTAAAAATTGTTCTGCTAAACTAAAACAATATAGAAAATAAGATGGTAAAAATTATCAATAAAATCATTACCTGGAAACTGGCTATTTTAATCGGTTTGATGCCTCTTTTTTTCCTCCCATTCACTTCAGATTTTTATGATTTTAATAAAAATATTTTGTTGCTAAATGCCAAAACTTAAAAAATTAAATCTTAAGGATTTTACTAAAGGAAGGGTCGCAGTTTTTATTGATGCCGCTAATATCCTTTATTCTCAGAAAACCTTAGGCTGGAAAATCGACTACCAAAAACTGAAAAAGTGGGTTGCTTTCCAGGTTAAACTCGTCGGTCTTTACTACTATACCGGAAAAGTTGGCAAATTAGAAAAACAGATTAAATTTATTCACCGTTTAGAAAATTTAGGCTACAAAGTTATCGCCAAAGAAGTGAAGTTTATTAAAATCAATACTACTAAAACATTTCCTAAGGCAAACTTAGATGTTGAATTGGCTTTGGATGCTTTTAGATTAGCAAAAGAGTACGATACACTTTTACTTTTTTCCGGAGATTCTGACTTTGCTTACCTTTTGGATTTATTAAAAAAGCTTAATAAAAGAACGATTGTCATTTCTACCAGAGGTCACATTTCTAAAGAACTTTTAGAAAGAGCAAAATATATTGATTTGCGGAAGTTAAAGCCTTTTATAAGATTTGAACAAAAAAATCAGGAGCTACCCGAAGGTACTCCTGAGGTATGACTAGATTGTTTATAACATACAAGCGTATTTATGTCAAGGAGCAGATTCATGTTATTATATTAACACTGTATTAAAAATGACAAAAGCATTAGAAAAATTAATTAATTGGACTCTGATTATTTTAGTAGGGCTTATTCCTTTGTTTTTTCTCCCCTTCACTTCAGAATTTTATGATTTTAATAAAAATATTCTATTATTAGTTTTTAGTCTTTTACTTTTAGTCTTTTGGGCATTGAAAATGATTTTTGAGAAAAAAGTAAGTTTTCGACGGGCACCCCTTGATTTGCCGGTTTTAGCCATTGCCGGAGCTTTTATCCTTTCAACGATTATCGCTGCCCCCAATAAATTGGAAACCCTTTGGCTACCAAATAGTACAGGGACAATTATCGCTTTAACTATTCTCTATTTCATCATCACCAACAGCTTTACAAAGGATACTCCTTTGTACAAATCAATTGTTGTCAGTGCTAGCTTACTGGCGCTTTTGGCTATCTATCAATTCGTTGGCTTAGGTGAAGTTTTTATTAGTGACAATAGTTTTTTTGCTTTTCTTAAATTAAAATCCTGGACACCGGTTGGAGGCTTGCTGTCTCTGGCAACTTTTTTAGTAGTTTCGCTCGCGCTCGCCATAACACGAATTTATACAAATTGGAAAGAAAATCAACGCGAATTATCTTTATATCTTAATATTTTTATCTCTTTACTCATCCTTGCTGGTTTGGTTATCGCTATCTTCCAGCTTTTCCAGCCAGCCACTCGTCCTTTACTCCTTCCCTTCTCCACTGCTTGGGCGATTGCGGTTGAGTCATTCAAAAATGGTAAAATCTTTCTTTTCGGTGTCGGGCCGAAAAGCTTTTTAGACGCTTTTTCTCAATTCAGGCCGCTTTCTTATAATCTAGGCCCTCTCTGGACAGTTCGCTTCGGAACATCAGGGAATTATTATTTACATCTTTTAACAACAACGGGGATTTTGGGATTGGGAACGTTCTTATGGCTCATTTGGAGGATAGTCAAAACTCTTCACCTCGGAGGAGTTCCGCCAGCTGGCAGACCACCATCCGAGGTGGGTATATTTCTAATTCTCATTCTTCTTTTATTTTTGCCGGTTAACTTCTTGCTTTTGTTTGTTTTTTATGTGATGGTGGCTCTGCTGGGTATTAGTTTTGTCAGTGCCGATCCAGTATCGGAAAAACGAGAATATTCTGAAGAGAGTCGGATTTTACCCTGGACCATCTTTATCCCTACTTTGCTGCTTGCCGCTGGTTGTTTCTTCTTTATAGGGCGGACTTATGCGGCGGAGATTTATTTCAAGCGTTCTTTAGACAACATCGCTCAAAATGACGGCACCAATGCTTATAATCATCAAGTTAAAGCTATCAGCCTTAATCCTTATGATGACGTTTACCGTCTTTCTTATTCCCAAACCAATCTTCTTTTAGCTGATGCTCTGGCCTCAAAAGCGGACATTTCTGATCAAGATAGGCAAGATATCACCACTTTAATTCAACAAGCAATCAGTGAAGCCAAAACAGCGGTTTCTTTAAATAAAAACAAGATTACTAATTGGGAAAATTTAGCTAATATTTATCGCCAATTAATCAATTTTGCCGAAGGAGCTGACCAATGGACCATCAGCACTCTTCGCCAAGCGATTAATTTGGATCCAGTTAATCCCCAATTAAAATTGAATCTCGGTGGTGTTTATTATGCTTTAGGTAATTATGATGAAGCCATTCGTTGGTTCCAACAGGCTGTAGATAACAAAATCAATTTTGCCAACGGCTACTATAATCTCTCGGCTGCTTATAAAGAAAAAGGTGATTTTAAAAAGGCCCATGAAATGATGCAGATGACTCTTAATCTAGTCCCCACCAACTCAGAGGATTACCAAAAAGCCAGAGGGGAATTGGAAGAATTAGCCAAAAAACTACCGACCGAAACAGCCAGCCCTAGCGCTATTCAGCCCTCAGAAGAAATACCAACAAAACAATCCCTGATTGAACCAGAATCTTTACCATCGCCAGTGATTGTCCCGCCAATTGAATTACCTGAAGAACAAGCGGCTCCAGAAATTAGCCCGGCCCCTGAAGCAACTCCTTAAAAGTGGAGCTAGCCGGAATCGAACCGGCGTCTTGGCAATGCGAATGCCGTGCTCTACCAACTAAGCTATAGCCCCATGAAGAGGTGGACCCGGGGGGAGTCGAACCCCCGACTCATCCGTGCCACGGACGCATGTTACCACTATACCACGGGCCCAAAATTATTGAATTAATTATACTTTAACAAAAAAACATCGTAAAGCCCTTTGAATGAAGATACTTATCTGGAAGAAAATTTTAGCGCCGAGCTAAATCAATAATCAGAATCCAAGCAATAAGAGTAAAAATAATACTAATAACGATCAAAAAATTCATAATTCAACCTTTCTTTCTAATAAGAATATAGATAAAAATGATTATAACATTGTCAATGGCAAATGTGTCAAATTATGCAAATCTCTCTGGATCTAGGAATAAATTACTTTAAGAAGTTTAGTGGATTTTGACCTGTTCCATTGACTCTGATTTCAAAATGAAGGTGGGTGCCGGTTGAACGGCCGGTGGAACCCATCCGGCCAATAGCCTGGCCTCGAGCCACTTTTTGCCCAGGGCTAACATAAATCTGAGAAAGATGGGCATATAATGTTTGATAACCATTACCATGGTCAATTATCACCCGATTACCGTAAGCCCAAGGATTTGGCCAGCCAGTTAAGACAACCGTACCACCGTCAGCGGCAACAACATCCGGGGCCGCTCGATTGGCAATATCAATGGCCGGATGGTACCAGCTGTATCCTTGAGAAATATTGCCGGCGGTTGGCCAACCAAACTGGCCTGTTCCCAATCCGGCTCCAGGCACAGTCGCATAATAACGTCTGGGCGCAATCGGTGTTTCTTTAGGCTTAATGCCATCGGGAACAACTAAGGTTTGCCCAACAGCTAAAGCAAAAGTTTCGTCATTGGCAAAGGAATTATAGGGCCAGTCAACAATCACCTGCGGATCTACTTGAAGTTTTTTGGCAATGGAGTAAATCGTCTCCCCGGCTTTTACTTTATACAAAACGCCGCTGACCGGCAAAATTCTCAACACCTGACCAGGTTTAATTTCTTTAACTGATTTTAAATTGTTTTCCCAAATAATCGTATCAACAGAAACACCGAATTTTTCGGCAATGGTCGAAACCGTATCGCCAACTTTAACTTCATATTCAATGGCTTCTGCCCTGGGTTTCTGAGAAACTAAAGTTGAAGTTCCGCTTTCCGCCATGACCGTTGACAAAACAGTTGAAGAGGGGCTTTCTTCTTTCCAAGGGTTGCTTAAATTCTCGGTAATTAAAATCGGGCCTAAAGTAATACCTCCTAAGAGTAAAAAGGCCATTCCGGCATGAACAAAAGGACGGACCAGACGACCCCGCTGTTTGTATAAACCAACCGTTAACCAAGACTTAACCTCGCTTAAAAATTGAAAAAATTTGAGGATTTTCTTGCGAAAATAAAAGGCTAAACAAAGAAAAAAGTCTTTTAAGTCTTTGCCTAGGGAAGGTTTATCCATAAAGAAAAGAATAGCACAAAATTCTTCAGAGGTCTAGCCTTGGCCGAGGGTTTTGAGGAATTCTTCGTTGTTTTTCGTCCTCGCCAATCTTTCTAAAATGATTTCTGTCCGCTCATCCGCTCCCAACATATCAACCATTTTGCGCACGGTCACAATCTTCGGGTAATCTTTTTTATCATATAAAAGCTCTTCCTGACGGGTGCCAGAGCGTTGGATATCAATGGCCGGATAAACCCGGCGTTCCGCCAGGGAACGAGTTAAATGGAGTTCCATATTACCAGTTCCCTTAAATTCTTCATAAATCAAATCATCCATTTTTGAACCAGTTTCAATTAAAGTCGTGCCGATAATCGTTAAAGAACCATCCTTCTCAATTTTCCGCGCTGCCCCCAGAAAATGTTTGGCCGGATACAAAGCGGCCGGGTCAAAACCTCCGGTTAAAGTTCGACCAGAGGTCGGGATAGAAAGATTATAAGCGCGGGCTAAACGGGTAATGGAATCCAAAAGAATAAAAACATTTTTACCCATTTCTACCAGCCTTTTGGCTCGTTCCAAGGCAATTTCGGCGACTCTTGTTTGGTGTTCCGGTGGTTCATCAAAATTGGAAGCAATGACTTCCCCTTTAACCGAACGGGAAATATCGGTCACTTCTTCAGGTCTTTCACCAACCAAAACCGCCATTAAATGAATATCCTTGTAATTAGTGCTAATCCCATTGGCAATATCCTTTAAAAGCCAGGTTTTCCCGGCTTTAGGCGGAGAAACGATTAAACCTCGCTGACCCTTACCAATCGGCGAAATTAAATCAATCACCCGGGTGGAAAGTGGTGTTTTACCGGTTTCCAGCTTAATCTGTTCATCAGGATAAACTGGGGTTAAATTATCAAAATTAGGCCTTTGGCCCAGTTTATCAATATCAATATCATTAACCTTCTCAACTTTTAAAAGACCATAATAGCGTTCTTTTTCTTTAGGCGCCCTCACCTGACCGCCAACCATATCGCCTGGACGAAGATAAAAACGGCGGATTTGAGAAGAGGAAATATAAACATCTTTTTCTGAAGGCGAAAAACTGGGGCGTAAATAACCATGACCCTCTTGAGAAACATCTAAAATTCCCTCCATATACTGGGTCGGGACGCCGGCGTCGGGAATAACCCGGTTATCAACGAAACCATCAAAATTATTCTGCGCAGAGGCAGAATCAGTTTTTAAAGAACCAACTAATTCATCAGCTGTGAGATTTTTTTTAACTACCATAAAATTAATGGAAATAAAGAGGAATCACTTAACCAATCTTTGACTTGATTTAAACAGAAAATGAAATCCTTTGTCAAGTAGTATTTTAGCTGTTTCTCGTACCCCTTATGGGAGAACGTACGCCTGCCCTACATACGTTCCCCCACAAGAAGCACCAAAAACAAAAAGTCCTATCTAAACTCTTGACAAAAATTAGACACTATGTTATGTTCAAAATGATTGTTAGATCACCTGTCCTGGCCTAACAATCGGATTGCAGAGAGCATTGCTATTCGTAGTGAGCTTTGTCGAACTAGCGATAGTAATGCTCTTTGTTTCTATCACATTTTTTCTTAATTGTCAAGCCTATAAGAAAAAATTAGTAAAAAATACCTAACCCTATAAGAAATAATCCTTCAATTTTAGCTTCAAAATCGCCCTTTTTAAACAAAACTTAGGAATTGTGGATAAATAAAAAGTCTGATAGTTTACTGGAGGTTCTTAACTGCTTGGTTAATTGAAGAATATTTTTCTGGGCTAATAATTTTGACAAAGCCCAATCTCTTGGCCTCTTTAATTCTTTGATTATTCTGAGAAACCGACCTTATTTCTCCTAGCAAACCCAATTCGCCAAAAACAACAACCCTTGGTTCAATAGCTAGATTTTTAAAAGAAGAATAAATGGCTAAGGCAGCGCCTAAATCAACAGCTGGCTCCTCGACTCTTAAGCCGCCGGCAACATTAACTAAAACATCAAAATTACCTAGGGGCAAACCCAATCTTTTTGATAAAACAGCGGTAATCAACTGGAGACGATTGTAATCAATGCCTGAAGCCACCCTTCTTGGTATCGCCAGTTGAGTTGGTGTTACTAAAGCCTGAATTTCCACTAAAACCGGTCTTGTTCCTTCCATTGTCGCCACGATGACCGAACCAGGAACACTCTTTTGTCTTTGAGATAAGAAAAGTTTTGAAGGATTTTCAATGCCCACCATCCCTTTATCAGTCATCTCAAACACGCCAACTTCATCGGTGGCGCCAAAACGATTTTTTGTTGTCCGCAAAAGACGAAAAGCCCCAAATTTCTCTCCTTCTAAAGAAAGAACCGTATCAACCATATGTTCTAAAATTTTTGGTCCGGCTAACATTCCTTCTTTAGTCACATGGCCAATTAAAAAGACGGCAATATTTGAAGATTTAGCCATTCTGAGTAATTTAGATGCACATTCTCTAACTTGTCCAACTGAACCAGCTGAACTGGTCAAATCTTGAGTAGTGAGGGTTTGGATGGAATCAACAATTAAAACTTTAAAATCTTCCTTTTTAAAATTCTTAATTGTTTCCAAAATAATGTCCACGTCTGTTTCTGAAAGAAAAAGAATTTTTTCACCCTTAATCTTTAATCTCTCAGCTCTCAATTTAATCTGATGGAGAGATTCTTCACCAGAGATATACAAACCGCCAATCTCATCCCCCAATTCCAGCATGAGAGTTGACTTACCAATCCCTGGTTCACCGGCCACTAGAACTACTGAGCCAGGGACTAAACCTGCCTCGCCGGCAGGCGGGCCACCACCCAAAACTCGATCAAATTCGCTAATGTTAGTTTTAATCCTTCTTAAATCAGCTGGTTTAATTTGGGAAAGTTTTTGCGGAGAGGCAGCAAAAGAAGTTCCAATTGAAAAACCTTTTTTGGTTGTCGGAATAACGGTTTCGATAAAAGAATTCCATTCGCCGCATTCGGGGCATTTCCCCAACCATTTAGGCGATTCCATTCCACATTGCTGGCAAATAAATTTGGTTAAAGCCTTTGGCATAAATTAATTTTTAAGGTGGGTTAAATTTATATCTATTTTACTATTCTTCTTAACTATTCTCAATCACAGACATTCTTGACAAAGGAGTATCCTTTGTAATAACCTAAATTATGCCTGCTAAAAACATTCTTAAATCTTATATAGAAAATGGTTATTATCATATTTATAACCGAGGGGTAGAAAAACGGATCATTTTTCAAGACGAACAGGACTATCGTGTTTTTCTCCACTATCTTAAGCTTTATCTTTCCCCTCCAGCCTCCCTCAATGATGTTTACAAAGGAGTATCCTTTGTAAATCCACCAAGACAACGGCCTTTAAATAATTTTTCTCAAGAAATCATTCTTATGACTTATTCTCTAATACCTAACCATTTCCATTTACTTCTAAAACAAAAATCTGCTCATGCGATTGAAAAATTTATGCGTTCTTTGGGGACTAAGTATGTTCAGTATTTTAATAAACGTTATCAAAGAGTCGGTCCCCTTTTCCAAGATACATACAAGGCTGTTTTAGTTAAAACTGATGAACAACTTCTACATCTTTCTCGTTATATTCATCTTAATCCAACCAAAGATAACAATAAATCTGCTTTACGAAAGATGCTTCTTGAAAGTTATTCTAGTTATTTAGAATATTTGGGCAAAAGAAAGACTAATTGGATACATCCGGAAGAAATCTTAAGCTTTTTTAAAACCGCCCAGAAAACAGACTTTAAAGATATACTTTCCTATCAAAGTTTCGTTGAAGATTACCAACAAATGCCTGAGGAAATTTTAGGAAAAATCACTTTAGAATAAAACCCATTACAAAGGATACTCCTTTGTAGCCTTATTTATATCCGATTGGCTTTTCTTTCAAAACCAAACCCAAACTCATTTTTCGAGCCTCTTTATCGATTGATTCCACAAAACAATCGACTTTATCCCCCACTTTTAAGGCTTTCTCTGCCGGAATCTTAGAAATATGAATTAAACCCTCAATCCCTTTGTCTAGGGCCACAAAAACACCAAAAGGGGCTATACGGATAACCTCACCTTTAATTTTGGCGTCAACTGAATATTCCTTTTCAATTTCTACCCAAGGATCTTCTTGAAGTTGTTTCAGAGAAAAATTGACTTTGCCTGTTTTTTCGTCAGCAATCAAAGTTTTAACCTTAACCTTATCCCCCTGTTTATAAAACTTATTCGGATCATCAACTTTTTCCCAAGAAATCTCGGAAATATGAACCAAACCCTCAAGCGGATATTTGCCAATTTTGACTTTAACAAACAAACCAAAAGGCATCACCCCGGTAATCTCGCCGTCAAAAACATCACCAACTTTAATTTTCCCCAAAGCTTCTTTTTGCTCTTTAATCAAACCTTTCTCAGAAACTTCTTTTTCCGATAAAATCAGGCGGTTTTTTTCTTTATCAACTTCGATTATCTTTGCTTCAAAACTTTTGTTAATTAAATCTCTTGTTTTCCCAGCTGCCTTAGCCCCAAAACAGGAAGTCGGGATAAAACCAAAAAAACCATTAACATCAACAACTAAACCACCCCTATTAATTTCCTTACCTCTAACTTTAATTGGCTCACCTGTTTTTAACTTCTCTTCAAACTCACCCCAGACAAAATTATTGAGGGTTTTCCTGAAAGAAAGTAGTGGATAGCCGTTTTCATTTTCCGACTGAAAAATGGAAACCTTAAGTTTATCGCCAACCTTAAGTCTTTTAACAAAATCCCTGGCAACTCTAAGTTCTTTAGTTAAAATAAGACCATCGGTTTTAGCACCAATATCAACCCAAACCGCTTTATTATTTTTTTCGGTGATAATTCCTTCGACAACTTCTCCTTTTTTAAAACCATGCCAAGAATAATTCTTCAGCAAATCATCCATGGAAGTCGCTTCTGTTTTCTTAGAAGTTTTTTTAGTCCTCTGTCTCGTTTCCTTTTTTGCTTTGGGCACTCACATTTACCTCACTTTCAATTGATTTATTACTCACGATTATAATCTAAAAAGTTCCTTCTCACAAGAAGGAAAAATTGGTTTTAAAAACCAAAAACCCCAGCGATAAGAACCTGCCTTCGGCAGAACCTTGTCCCCGTGGCAATTTTTTTGACAAAAAATTACCCCGGCGATGAGGTATTTTCGCAGTTCCTCGCGGAACAACTATCGTTCCCGCTACCGCCTTTGACGACCCTGTTCGGAATGGAAAGGGGTAGTTCGACGGCGCTCCAATCACCGGGGTAAACTCCCTGAAAAGTGAACAGAAATTCCCATTAAAACTACTTTTTTTGATCATTTAGTCCTGGTCAGCTGAATGGATTACTCCACTTACACCTCCAGTCTATTAAACCCGTAGTCTACGGGTGATCTTCAATGTGTAAACACATATGGATATCTTATCTTGGGAGCGGCTTCCCGCTTAAGATGCTTTCAGCAGTTATCCACTAGGAATTTAGCTATCCAGCGTTGTTCTTGATAGAAACAACTGGTACACCAGGGATTCCCCCACCGGAGTCCTCTCGTACTACCGGCAGATTCCCTCAAATATCCTGCGCTTACTGCGGATAGAGACCGAACTGATTTACATCGTTCTGAACCCAGCTCACGTAGCGTTTTAACGGGCGAACAGACCGACCCTTGGGACCTTTTTCAGCCCCAGGATACGCTGAGCCGACATCGCTCTGATTCTTATAATTCCTTATAAGTTTAGACTATACCTTCATCCTCTTGTCCTCATCGATACCATTCGAAAAGGAGTAGGAGCTAGCGTTTTAGCCCTCTTGATTAGAGAACTCTATTCCAATCTAATGGAATAAGTCGTTACGGGGTCATAACAGAAGGAAATTTGTATTTAAATTCTTTTAAAACAAATCTTTTTGTCAAATTAATAAATTTCTTAACACTTTTGGTTCGAATTCTAATCCTAAAATATTTTTTATCTTTATTTAGGCTAGATTCAATACCAAAATTACTCTTAAGAAGACTTATTAATTTCAATTGCTCAATTTTAGTAAATTGTTGTGTGTTTAGATAAATTGATGAATAGCTTTTTGAGCCATCATCCATAAACCAAACTGCTAATGTTAAACCATTTAAATTTAATTTTTTTGGAATAACCTTTTTCCCTTGAGGAAAAAATTCTTCATAAAATGGAGTTAAAACTGGTAAACTTCGAGTTGCAAATCTATATGCTTCTCTATTACCGTTGCCTTTTCTCCATTTAGGCTTGGTTCTCACTAAACATTTAAATTTACTAAAAATCCAATCAACCAATGCTTTTTGTTTATAACAATGGTTAATTTCTAAATGAGCATTTGTCTTTTTCCTCATTGTGCCATCTCCTAAAAGACAACCAACAAGGATGGATTTTTGTTCTTCTGTTAAACTTCCCACGGTGTTGTCCATTAACTTAATGATAAACCGAAGTTTACCCGAAAGTCAATTAGGAGTTCACCGTTATGAGCTAGTAATAAAAATTAAACAGGCTGATAGAATTACTTCTATCGCACCCCGATATGTTAAGGTGTCGAACCGCGCCGTCGATATGGACTCTCGGGCACGACCAACCTGTTATCCCCGGGGTAGCTTTTATCCGTTAAGCCCCGACAACCATCACAGTTGTACGGGGGATCACTAAGACCAACTTTCGTTCCTGCTCGACTTGTCAGTCTCGCAGTCAAGCCGGCTTTTGCCTTTATACGTCCAGCGCGATTTCCATCCGCGCTAAGCCGACCTTGGTACGCTTGCATTACTCTTGAGCAAGCGACTGCCCCAGTCAAACTACCCACCAGACACTGTCCCAATATGCGTTTCCAGCATATTTTAGTGAGAAAAACATAAACAAAAGAGTGGTATTTCACTGTCGTCCGAAGACTCCCACCTATTCTCAACAGTTTATTTAAGCTTTTCAATGTCAAGCTGTAGTAAAGCTCCACGGGGTCTTTTTGTCCTGCAGTAAGTAGGCCGCATCTTCACGGCCATTTCAATTTCGCCGGGGGAGAGTTCAAGACAGTTGCTTACTCGTTACACCATTCATGCGGGTCGTAACTTACACGACAAGGAACTTCGCTCAAATTCTAAAAAATTTTAGAATGTGGACCATATCTTTACCATAAAATTATGGCGTCTGACGTATGGCCTCTGAGGATTCTCATTAATTGTTAACTAATGAGTCTTTCCTGCTGATTGTCCCCACTGAACAGATTTTCACCAAAATTTGGTACTGTCAGATACTTAGGATTTTCCAGCATATAGTCAGATTTTACTACGGCAGCGCGAAATCTACCGTAGAACAGTTCATTTTGTTACAAAGCTCCGATTGAATACGGAGTCTCATGGTCGCCCATGAGATCGGACTATATCATATCTCCCGCCTAAATATTCAATTTTTGGCGGGGATCCTAGCATATAGTCTCTGAGGATTTTCTAATCGGAAAAACATCATCATATTCATATTTCCTTTTTCTCGCCTTCCCTTTATTCAATTCTTCTCTTAATTTAAGAATTTTCTTCAAGCCATTAGTTGTTCTATGACTCCCCTTTTTCATCAAATTAGTAATTTGACAAAAAATTTCAAAATTCTTTCTTTTACCAGAAGAAAATAAAGAAAATTTTTGGAAATATGGTATGACTTTATGGATAATTTCATTGGGATTCGTAATATCAAGAGAATGAAGATTGTCAAACTTCCTTACTTTAATAATTCCACAATTCAATTCTTTTTTAAGTAATTCTAATATTTCTTTATCTTTTTGAGAAACATTAAAACTTAAAACAACTTGCCAACCTAATTTATAATCATTCTTTCTTCGTAAGGAAACATTAAAACTTCCTTCACCTTCGACGAATCCAGCTAAAAACCATCCTTTTTCTTCCCGACTAAAACCTTTCCTGCTGATTGTCCGCACTGATCGTATTTTTACCATATAATAAAATATTAACATGGTAACGTCAGATACTTCAACCGTTTGTTACGGTACGGATTTTCCAGCATATAGCTAGGTTTTTCATCGCTTGTGCGATGGTGACCAAATACAATGGGTCACTCAACTACGACTTTTCATAGTTACTGCTGCCGTTTACTGGGGCTTCAGTTCACCACAAGTGGCTCCCCTTAACCTTCCAGCACTGGGCAGGCCTCAGCCCGTATACTTAAGCTTTCGCTTTTGCACAGACCTGTGTTTTAGTTAAACAGTCGGTAAGCACTCTTTTGCTGTGACCTTAATTAATAAGGTAGGACATCTCCAAATGTTACGTCCAGATTTTTTGCCGAGTTCCTTAAACTCCCTTCTCCCGTTCGCCTTAGACTTCTCGTCCAGTCCACCTGTGTCGGTTTTCGGTACGGACTTGGTTGTCTCTCGCCACGAAGCTTTTCTTGGAAACTTAATCCAGTAAGATCGCCCTCTGTTGCCAAAAGACTTTTGACTCAACTTGCCGTCGCTCTGGCGGATTTTCCAACCAAAACTGACTCGTTGCCTCAATGTCAAATCAATAAGACACCTTACTTATCAAATCTCGTCACTCCCTAGCTGCATTCACAAAGTGAATCATCACACAAAGTGTGATCTAACGATACAACCAAGGTGCAGGAATATAAACCTGCCAACCATCGACTACCCCCGATCTAAAATCGGGGCTTGCCTTAGGGCCGACTAACCCCACGCTGACGAACATTACGTGGGAAACCTTGGACATTCGGCGGGCCGAATTCTCATCGGCCTTTCGCTACTCATACCGGCATTCTCACTCGATAAAGCTCCACCTCGCCTTACAGCTTGGCTTCACTGCTTTATCGACGCTCCCCTACCGCGCGATAAATCGCACCTCCATCTTCGGTATTTACTTTAGCCTCCTGAATTTGCGGCGCAAGATTCCTCGTCCAGTGAGCTGTTACGCTTTCTTTAAAGGATGGCTGCTTCTAAGCCAACCTCCTGGGTGTTTTAGCAATCTTACTTCCTTAAAACACTTAAGTAAAATTAGAGACCTTAGATGAGAGTTTGGGCTGTTTCCCTTTTGTCTCACCAGCTTAGCCCGGCAAGACTGACTGCCCATCAGATTGACACTGTATTCGGAGTTTGATTGAACATGAGACGTTGCCGCCCCAAGCCCATTCAGTGCTCTACCCCAGTGCCAATTTTGATGAACGCTATACCTCTATATATTTCGGGGAGAACCAGCTATCTCCGGGTTCGTTTAGCATATTACCCCTAACCACAAGTCATCCAAGCTTTTTGAACCAAACACTGGTGCGGGCCTTCCTTACGATGTTAATCGAAGTTCACCCTGCTCATGGTTAGCTCACCCGGTTTCGGGTCGTCTGAAAACCGCCAAATCGCCCTGTTAAGACTCGCTTTCGCTACGCCTCCGCCAGAAACTGGCTAAGACTAAGCGGTCATCAAACACTCACCGGTTCATTCTTCAATAGGCACGAGATTATCCGGCGAAGCCGGACTCTCTCTGTTTGTTAGCAGACAATTTCAGGTTCTATTTCACTCCCTTTTATAGGGACTTTTCATCTTTCCCTCACGGTACTAGTACACTATCGGTCTGTTTAAGTATTTAGCCTTAGCCTGTGATTAGCTAGATTCCCACAAGACGCCTTGTCCCGTGGTACTTGGGAACAGAATAGGGTGATTTTGGATTTCGAATACAAGACTTTCACTTTCTTTGGCGACCTATTCCAAGGTCTTCTTCTATCCTTAACCAATCCCATGTTTTCTGCCCCGCAACCCCCAGAAAAATCTGGGTTTAGGCTTTTCCGCTTTCGCTCACCGCTACTGACGGAATCCCGCGTTAGACGCGGTTTCTTTTCCTCATCTTACTGAGATGTTTCAGTTCAGATGGTTCCCCTCCTGTACCAAACGATACAAAATCCTCAAAAGAGGGGGTTTCCCCATTCGGACACCGCCGGATCGCAGGTTGCTTGTCACCTCCCCGACGTTTTTCGTTGACGGCAACGTCCTTCATCGGCTCAAACAGCCAAGACATCCGTTGTCTGCTTTAGTAAAAGTAGCTTTTAATTAATAGGAATTCTATTCACTTTTCAAGGAGCTAGGTGGACCCGAGCGGGTTCGAACCGCTGACCTCCTCGTTGCAAACGAGGCATTCTTCCAACTGAACTACAGGCCCGTATACCATCAAAAAAGCTGGCGGAGCCAGCTTTACTTCAAAGAGCTTTCAATCAATCCTATGTTCCACGCCAAAAGCGTTTTTTATTTAAAAAGGATTGTGTTTGAATTATCATAAAAAGCTGTCTACCGACAAGATTCATTCTAACAGAGATAATCTCAAGTGTCAATATGTCAATATTATAGAATTAATTTCTATATTCTGAATAGGTTACGATACATTTGGGACTCTAACAAGTAAATTGAAAACAGGCGTTCCAACCAAATTACATCATCTTTTTTTCCGGATTAAAGGGTATGATAGTTTGATGAAAAACTATTCATATCTTTTTCCATCCCAACCTAAAAACAGTCAGATTGTGGCTTATCGCTTAGAGGTTTTGTCTTTCTTCAAAGAGTTTGGCCTGGAAGCAACTAGAAAGGCTTTTAAGGTTTCTAAAACCACTCTCTACCGCTGGCAGAAAACCTTGGCTGATCATCAAGGAAAAATCTCCAGCCTTCGGCCCAAATCAACTAAACCGGCTCATCTCAGACGAATGGCAACTGACAGCCGGATTATTGAATACATTCAAAAGCTCAGGGAGGAGCATTACCGTTTAGGCAAAAGGAAGATTAAGGTTTTATTAGATAGATATTGTTTTAACCTGAGAATAGAAACCATCTCGGTTTCGACCATTGGCAAGGTCATTAAAAGACACCATTTCTTTTACCAAAAACAAGGCAGGGTTTATCACAACCCTGCTTCTGGCTGGACCAAGCCAAGAAAACTAGTTAAAAGATTAAGAGTTAGGTATTCTCCCAAACCAACTGATTTTGGCCATTTACAGATGGATACTGTTTTGAAGATGATTGAGGGAGTCAAAAGCTATCTTTATTCAGCCATTGATATTAAGTTAAAGTTTGCTCTTTCTTTAGCCTATCCCAAACTCAACAGCCAAAACACCTTGGATTTCTTTAAGAAAGTCGAGCTGGTTTATCC
>Ga0210051_1003032_pt1 | contig 16843 bp, 19 predicted proteins | sample CryGey092014_all_FD_185464 | JGI IMG/M metagenome (GOLD analysis project Ga0210051, IMG submission 185464) | Groundwater microbial communities from aquifer - Crystal Geyser CG23_combo_of_CG06-09_8/20/14_all (SPAdes) (version 2) | ecosystem: Environmental > Aquatic > Deep subsurface > Groundwater... | reverse complement strand
CATTAATTTAACTGGTTACGGCGAACTGACGGCTTTTGCCGATTATAAAGTGCCTCAATTACTAAGAAAATTTAAAATACTTGAATATTCTGAAGACCTTGCCAATAGAATAGATAAAAAAATTGAAATTCCGGCGGGAAGTGATGAAGAAATAGAAATAAGGGCAAACACTATTTGGGCAGTAGAACTAGTAGCCAGACAATTGAAAAGCAGATTTCCACAAGCCAATGCGGCGAAAGTAGACGGAATTTTTTGGTTCAAAGGTCAAGTTAAATCTCCGGACGATAAACCGTACCACCGTACAAGGACAATTTGGTATTAGTTTTCTTTGCGGCGAAACTTTTTTTGTTGATGGTGCCTTGATTTTGTAGGATAGTGTGAGATAATGCGCTCAATGAGGGAAAGAGAACACGAACATTTGTTTGAATACTATCCCGAGCCGGAAGTCGGTAGATCTTTGCTTAGGACGGTTGTTCATGACCAAATTGCATTTGACCCTCGCGTGCTTCCGAAGAATGCTGGCAAAAAAATTAATGACATTGATGAAGAATTCTCCTTTGGAAGTACATTGAGTTCTCTCAATCGTTATTCAAGTAGGTTGAGGGTTCCTTTAGGGGAATTAAACGGACGGATAGGGAGACCAAGTGAAATTGAACAGACAGTATTACTCACTTTGTTGCCCCCTAAGGGCTTTCTCTTTAGTAGAACTTATATTTTTCATTACAGGGGGCCAGAATTCGGCTACTCGTCAGGGCTTTTCCAACATCTTGGCATAACATTTCCTTTTGGCAACGCTCCTGTTGAAAAAATTTATCTAACCAGGGATGTTACAGATCAAATGGGCGACCTCTGTAATGCTGAGATACAGTTAAAGAAAAAAGAAGAAAGTGAAATTAATAAATTACTTGGCCTTTCTGCCGATGCATCAACAATGTTAACTCTATTGCCCGGTCACATCTTAGTGACTAAGGGACTGTTTGTCATTGCCGAGCTAACAGAGGGTAATCTTCAAAGACTAAGTATGAATAGTCGTTTTGACGAAAGTGAAGACGAAATTGTTGCAAAAGTGACTTTCGGGAGACACGCTTTTGTGCTTAGATTGGGGAAAAAACCAAAACCCGATTATCCCAGATTAATGTTTAACTTTCCAGGAGAGCCTTGTTTGGACATGGTTACTTCTGGGGATGTTGAACAGGAACGGTTTGATGTAAGTCTAAATTGAACACCTTTATTGATTGCACACCCGTATGGTGATATAGATAGTTATAGTATTGTTTATTATTTAGCCTCCCAAGACGTCGTCTTGGAGCCTCAGAACCAATTGGATTCGCATAAATTCTTACATTTTGGTACAATTCCTCCATTATGTCACCAGAACGAGCCAAGGTATTTATATCGGAAGACGATAGTAAATGGCGAAAAAAGGCAGAAGAGGCTCTTTTTGCCGGAGGACATCAAGTTGTATTGTCGGCGATAAACCTAAAAGATTCACTTGCTGCCATAGAAAGATTTGCTGAGTTTGGGGTGCAAGTAGCGATTATCGACAGGAATCTTGATGGTACACTAGAAGGAGATGATGGCCAGGCGGTTTTGGCGGCAATTCGCCAGAAAACTCCACAAGTTAAGACGATCGGATTTTCAGTATTGGAAGTCCCCGGAGTTGATATTGATTTGGGAAAACATAAAGATTATGATTTAGGGAAAACTGTTACAGAAATTTAATTCTACTTACATGCCTTACATATTGCACACCCGTGGGGTGTGTTAGATAGACACCTCCTTATTGTGTGTCCCAGGAGACGCCAAGTTCAAAATAAAAACTTCTAGCTAGCAAGCCTTCCAACATGTTGTCTTGTAACCTGAGATATATTTCAAAAGGACGATTTTTAACTTGAAAAATGCTATACTTTCTCTATTGATCCCTAGGGTTGTCACGAGATTATTGACTTGTACTTTGAAAATGGTTTAAATTTCGAATACAATCTTTTTATGAAGATTTGTACGCGTTGTAAGAAAGAAAAGACTGAGGAAGAGTTTAATTTTAAATATAAATCTAAAGGAATTAGAAATTATCATTGCAAAGCCTGTAGTAGACTATATGTTAAAAATCATTATAAAGAGCACAAAAGCTATTATCTTCAAAAAGCGAAGAATAGAAATTCTCACCTAAGGTTTGAAGCAAGCAAGTTTATTTGGGGTTACTTAAGCACTCATCCTTGTGTTGATTGTGGTGAATCTGATCCAATAGTTCTTGAATTTGATCACAGAGAAGATAAGATATCTTCTATCTCGCGCTTAGCGCGTGAAGCATCTCTTGATAAAATAAAACTTGAAATAAGAAAATGTGATGTAAGATGTGCTAATTGTCACAGACATCGAACGGCAAAAAAGTTTGGATGGCACAAATTTTTATATGCCCCCGTAGTTTAATGGATAAAACGCTGGTCTTCGGAACCAGAGAATCTGGGGGTTCGACTCCCTCCGGGGGCGCAGAAAGTTTCTTGAGAATTTGGGGCCATAGCTCAGTGGTATCAGGCTCAGCCTGATTAAGCGATTGTGTATACAATATATTGTTTAATTAATCAAAAGGGTAAGATTTATATTGGACAAACAAGCGATATAAAACGCCGATTACTGGAGCATAATGACCTTTTCTGTGGAAAAAAGTTAAGATACACAAGAAATAAAGGGCCCTGGGAACTTTTTTATCAAGAAGAAGTTTTAACTAAAAAAGAAGCTTTAAGGAGAGAGAAAGAGTTAAAATCACACAAAGGTAGAGATTGGTTAAGAAAATCTGGGGCGTTAGCTCAGCGGTAGAGCAGTCGCCTCTTAAGCGATTGGTCGGAGGTTCGAATCCTCCACGCCTCACAGTGTAGCTCGGTGGTATCAGGCTCAGCCTGATTAAGCGATTGGCCGATGGTTCGAATCCATCCAGCCTCACAATTTGGGAAACTGAAGAAGGGTTGGGAGCGGCGCGAGCGACGCCCCCGTTTTCAGCGAGCGCGGAAAAGGCAAAATTCAGGTCGGCGGAAAGAAAACGCTGATAAAGAATTAAAAAGAAAAAACGCAAAAAACCGGAAAATTAAATGGCGCATCCAGTAAATTCGGTTAAAATTGCTCCTTACTGTCATAATCACCATTTAAAGAAACAACCCGCTAGAACTAAGTCCACTACCAGAATATCAACATTTTGAGAAATGAAACAAGTATCATTTTGATGACAGTTATTAACGATTAATAGAATTTATCCTCTAGTTATTGTAAAATACACCTCAACTAAATGACTAAAGAAGATTCACCAGAAAATAAGATGGAATATGGATCAACAGTAGGAAGCGTTACAAATTTAGGCTTTTCTACTTATGACCGTATTCTTTTTGAAAACCTCACTTTCAGTATAAGAAGCGGGGAGGTTACTGCTATCACCGGTAAAAGCGGTTCGGGGAAAACTGTAATTCTCAAAATACTGGCAGGTGCTGAAATCCCGGAAGCCGGCAATGTTAACATTCAATCAAAAAAGATTAGTTATGTGCCCCAAGAACTGGACGATTTGAAGGTAGATCCAGGCATTATCATTAGAAAACTTTTTAAAGACGCCAGGGGTCTTACAGAACTTGAAGGTAAGATTGCCAAATATGAGCAACAGCTCGCTCGAGACTCTGGTGTTTATGAACAAATTGCTGGTGATTATGGGGAAACTTTGAATTTTTTCCAAGAACTTAATGGATATCATTCAGAACCAGAAATAAAAAGAGTTCTCGCGGGGCTGGGAGTTGATGAATATTCAACTGGTAATATCACTTTAGATACAAAGTTAAACGAGGTTAGCAGTGGCCAGCTTCGTCGAATAATGATTGCTCTCGCTTTATACTCACGCCCGCATCTGTTGGTCCTAGACGATCCTACAAGCCATCTTGACGTTGCTTCTGTGCGATGGCTGTCTGATTACCTCAAACAAACTAAGTCGGCAGTTGTTATAGCTTCAAATAATAGAGAGTTTATTAATGCTTGTGCAACGCAAACAATAGGCCTAACGGATATTGGTAGAGTGTTCGTTTTTAGTGGCGGGTACTCTGAGTTTGAGCAGAAAAGAGATGCAGTTATTGAATCTGAAAAAGCGGTAGCCAACTCTGTTTCAGAGAAACTCGAACAATTAAAAGATACGGATAAAATGTTTCGGGCAAAACAAGCTTATAAACGTAGTTCCAATATGGCTCAAGTTGGGAGGGCTCTCGAAACAAGAATTAGAAAATTGGAAGAACAATATGAGGAAATGCCTGGCTCACAGAATGTTTTTAGAGATGAAAACTCTAGAGATCTGATATTCCAAAAAGAAAGAAGGAGCGGTAATGACGTTGTGTCTATACGGAGAGTTGTAAAAAAATATGGCGAATACATTGCTGTTGATATGCGCCAATGTCCTCCGATAACTATATCCCAGGGGGAAAAATGGTTGGTTTGGGGTCCTAACGGTTCCGGCAAAAGTACACTAGTTAGAATGATTGCCAGTAAGGCATTGGGGGGGGATTTTATGTCAGACGAAGGTGAATTGTCAATTGGGGCAAGTGTAAATATGGCGTACTTTGCACCAGATGTTATCGGTATTTCAAGAGAGGGTTTGTTAATAGAAGAAACAACTTCAGTAATTGGTAATTTAAATAAAGGTAGAGCAACGGCCGTGCTTAGATTCTTCGGATTTAGCGGAGCGGCAGCTTACAATCAAGATGTTAGGACTCTAAGTTCTGGTGAAAAGAAACGTCTTGCTTTGGCAAAAATTATGCTACAAAATCCTAACCTGATAATTTTAGATGAACCAACCGGCGATTATATGCCAAATAAGATAAAGGAAAGATTGGCATCTGCCTTGCGGGGTTATGACGGTACACTTATTTTAGTATCACACGATGCTGATTTCATAGGCCAATTGGGTATAAATAAAGAGATAGACATGCACCGAGGTAAAGTAAATATTAAGAAATAAATAATGAAACCATATTTTTTTCAAAACGGAATTAGAAAACTTGCTCAAGAGATCTCAGGGGAAGAAAATATTTATCTTGGGATAAGGCCTTATGGTTTCCATGCTGGCAACATGTTACCATTTGTTTTATATCCAATACTCCTTGGACAAGAGCTCAAAAAACTTGGCAAAGAACCACAATTCAATATCTTTATTTTTATCAACGACTGGGAGCAGGATGGTTTAGCCGGGCCGGACGTCAAGAAGTATCCTTTTAACATATTTCCCAAAAACACTACTTTTCAATATGTATTCGATCCTGAAAATAAGGGAGTAAGCATAGTTGACCTCTGGGAACCAATAATTGTCGAAAACGTAAAACGAATACAGTCTTTCTTTCCAATGGTTAAGATTAAATCAGTAAGAAACTCGGAACTTAAGAATAATCCGATTATGAAAAAACACTTGTTGTTTACAATTCGAAACCCCCAGGTAGTAGCTGGTGTACTTAGAAAATATTCAAATAAACAAGTTTTAAATAGCCCCTTGTGCTATGCAATGGCAGTATGTCCGAAATGCTTCAAAGTTAAAGGAGAATCTTTCGTTAATAATGAAAAGATAACACACCTGTGTAAAAATTGTGGTGCAAAGACTACGGGTGGTTATTCTGATTTCGATTATTGGTTTTATCATAAACCGCTTGCCTTACCTCGTCTGGAAATATTTAATATAGATATCTGCATTACCGGTTCAGACCATTACAATGAAGGTGATTTTATCGTGCGCCAAGAACTTATCAAAAAATATAGTTCAAAAGCTAAATCCCCTAAGACCTTGTATACTCAGGTGGTTTTAGGTCGTGATGGAGATATTATGGGAAAATCAGGAGGAAATGCAGAGACGATGGAAGTAGATGATCTCTTGCGGCTATTTAATAAATATCCTAATGAAAAAACTATTAAGATTGGATAGAGAGCTTATAGATACTTTTCAAAATAGATAAATTTTCTATACCTTCGACACTGGCTAATTCTACTTATGTGTGAATCAGTTGGCAAGTCCGCAAAGAAAGTGCAGGCATCACTTAGACAGGAAAAACAAATCCATTTATATAAATTATTATCAGGAGATATTTTTTGAGGGGCAGATTTATTGTAACCTTCCAAAAAAGACATAAATATCTCTTCCCAATGATGCTCTAGGCTGTCGGGAAGCGACCACTCGGCCAAGGCAATTCCTAAGTCTTTAATAAGCGGGCCTCTACATGACCAGTCAAAATCAACAACTGCCGAAACGGAAAATTTGTCAAATAATATATTGTCGGGAATAAAATCATTATGGATTATACCTAATTTATCTCCATGCTCTCGAGCCCATTTTAAATATAATTCAATCGTATCTAAAAACTTGGGACCATCTTCCAATTTTATGATGGAATCTCTATGCAAAATTGCTCTTTCATATTCTGTAAAAATGGTTCTTCTTTTACTATCGTCATAAGTAAAAGATAATCCTACCGTATGCAACTGCCCGAGCGCTTTCCCTGCAGAGTAAGCATACCGAGTATCAGGCTTGGCATTATTTTCAATCGAGATAGTTGTGCCTGGAACAAAACAAAAGGCTACTACAACAACCCCATCAATCACTTCCCACAAGTTACCATTTTTGGTTGGCAAAAGTTCAGCAACTGGTGCTTGGTGTTCAAAAAAATGACATAGTAATTTCGTTTCGAACTCAATAGTTTCGGTCACATCACGTTTACTAATGCGCAAAACGGCTTTATTCCCATTGGTGTGCTTAAAAACATATATATTATTATCAATGCCTTCTTTGAGTAGAGTTGGAGTATATGAAGAGTCAAAGGGGTAGAGAGTAAAAATTTGTGGTATAAGCTGTTGTATATTCATGACAATAAGTATTATAATATGCTTTAAATTATATCATGAAGTGCGGTGAAGCGTGACCATTGGAACCTTTAGGGGGTTTATTAATAAATGACAAGCATTTCAAATACAATAAGTCTTATTGACAACATCGAACAGTATTCGCTGGGAGAGTTGTGCAGCTTTCTTGCGGAGGCAAATATTAATATATATAAGTATGAAAACAAAAAATGGTGGGGTAGAAAACAAGGAGAAGCCACAAGTAAAGAAATAAATGAATGGGACGAAGTATCCCGCGCTTGGAACGAAAAGAGAAGCCAAATAAAAAACAGAATTGATGCGTTATTGAGAGAAACTACCGCGAAGATATCCGAAGCAGGAGTTTCCAATTCTCAGACAAACAAAGCCCCATTTTCTTTTCAAGTTCTTCCAATCTCTCTTATGATCGACATACTCGTGATCGAAAATATAAAAGTATATGATTTAACTTTGAAAGACAATAAGGAGGGTGTTGCCAAAGCCGCTGCCCGTAAAAATGAACTTCAAAAAACAATTGATGATGCTTTGACTCAAATTATTCAGACAGGAAGATACGAACTACAAGCTGAGGCAAGAACGTTTTAATAACTTTATGAATAAAGCACTCATTACCGGTTCGTCAGGGTTAGTCGGATCTGAATCGGTCAGGTTTTTATGCGATCGCGGATGGAAAGTTTATGGTGTTGACAATAATACTCGTGCTTATTTGTTTGGGGAAGAAGCTTCTACGGATCCAGTCCGCAAAGACTTAGAATCAAAATATTCAAATTTTTTAAATATTTCTGTTGACATTAGAAACAAAGAATCTGTAGATGAAATTTTTAAAATCTCGGGACCATTTGATTTGATCATTCACGCGGCAGCACAACCCGCTCACGAATGGTCTACAAATCACGCTCTCGAAGACTTTGATCTTAATGCTAAAGCAAGCGTCATTGTTTTAGAAGCTTATCGTAACAACTCTTCCAAAGCTGTTTTTATTCAAGCATCTTCAAGTAAAGTCTACGGAGATTCGGTAAATGAGCTCCCTTTAATTGAATATGAAACCAGATATGATTTGCCTCCGGATCATCCCAAATGGGAAGGTGAAGACGAAACTATGAGATTAGACGGAAACTTACACTCTTTGTTTGGAGCTTCTAAAGCCTGCGGTGATATCATGGCGCACGAATACGGTACCTACTTTCAATTACCAATCACTATTTTCAGGCCAGTTTGTATTACAGGGCCATCTCATCGAGCGGTCCTTCTGCATGGATATTTGGCCTATCTGGTTAAATGTGTGGCGCAAGGAATCGAATATACGATCAATGGTTATAAAGGTAAACAAGTGAGAGATAATATTCATGCATTTGATTTAGTTAGTGCCTTTTATGAGGTCTATGAGCATAAGGATCGTATAATCCCCGGGGAAGCTTATAATATCGGCGGGGGGAGGAAATCAAATAACTCTATAATTGAAGCAATAAATCAGGCCGAGAAGTTGACTGGAGCAAAAGCGGTTATTAAGTACTCTGAAATTAATCGGCGGGGAGATCACAAATGGTGTATTTATTCTTCGAAGAAGTTTAAAAAAAGATACCCGGAATGGAAAATCACTTACGATAACGAAAAACTGATGAAAGAGTTGTGTTGCGCTTATAAACAAAAGAAATAGACCTATTGTTTCCTCGGGATTCCCCATTGTTTAATTAAAGTAGAAACCATAGTTTCTTCACCGTTAACACCAATTTTTCTGATAAATTTACTTTGATTAGTCGTGTCGAACGGTGTATCGATCCAATTCTGAATACGAGAGACAATCTGAGTCATGATTTGGGGTTTTGTAAGAGTTTGCGCTGAGAGCGTTTCTGTGAATGGTACGAGATCCTTCTCGCTAAGATGATAAGTTTTATTGTCAATCAGATAAAAATACTCCCACATAAGCACGGTCGGAATTTTGGACCGCTCTAAAATTAAAGAAAGTTTCCAGTGAGCGAGAAGTTGCGGAAAAAGAAAAATACTCGGTACACCAAGAGCAAATGACATAAATGTTGCATTTGTCCCAGACAACGAAATGAATCTATCTGCTTGTGCGTGGATTTTTAGAAATTGCTCATGAGGAAGTGATCCGATTTTGTAAGCGGTATTTTGAACTCGCACTTTGACAAAATCTGTTGCAATTTTTCCGCCAGCGATAAAAACAGTAGCTTTGCCAAAATGAAGTCTATTGATAATTTCTGAAAAGAGTGTCAGGTAATTCGTGGGTATTCCTTCAACCAATGGATTTTGAGAGCCTCCGATATTGATAAGAATTATTTTTTCTTCAGTTTTTTTTCGTTGAGGAATTGGTCCTAATATAACTGGGATATCAAAAGTATGAGTATTGATTTGTGGAACTTGTTCATCCAGACTATTAATAAAATAAAGGTCGGTAAGTCTATATTCATTGGCTGGTTTTTCCCAGAACCACGCTAAAAAATCGACAAGAGCATTTGGCACTCTTAATTCAGAAGCAGCTTGAATACAAAATCGATTCAATATACTAATAACAGCCGAATTAGGATACTGCGAGATAAATGTCTTTACTTTATCAAAGTTACGTTCATCGACATCACACCATTCGATTTCGGGATGTTCGGAAGGGTGGAATATTTCCTTGCAGAGACCTCCATCTTTACCGACAGCCATTAATTTAATACTGGTTCTTTTTGAGAGCTCTTCAGCGATATGCAACAGTGTAGTTGTAGGACCGTAGCCGAAAGGATTGGAAAAAAGTAAAATTGTATCAATCTGTTTCATATAGTTTTTATTTCCGGCCATTATTTATTAAGCCTTTTCCACACGGCTCCGGCAAAAGGGGACCATAGATCTATAAGTTGGGTAGTATAGATATTTTTTGCCGACTCGTACCTAGTTAAAAATGTTTGTGCTACTGTCCGCCAACTGAATTGCTCGACAACATGTCCTGCTGATTCAATGATCTGTTTCCGTTCTTGACGATTTGAGGCAACCTTTAAAAGAAGTTGAGAAAGTGCCTCCACGTTTTCGGTCGGAAAGATATATCCGGTTTCGCCATCTTTGATATATTCCGGAATTCCTCCTGCATCACTACCTACGGCAATTGTATTTGCTGCTTGGGCTTCATAGTTGACGCAACCTCCTCCTTCTGCGCGTGAAGGGCATATATGGGCCAGTGAGCCTTTCATATAACGGTATACTTCTGGCAATGCTAAGTTTCCGGTAAAGACAACACGGTTAATTATCCCTAAGTTGTACGCTTGCTGTTCCAAATTGGCTCGTTCTTCACCGTCTCCGGCAATCACAAGATTTACATTAAGTTGATTTGAAACATTTGCAAATGCAGTAAGAAGAAGATCGACTCCTTTCACTCGAGAGAGTCTGCGAGCGGCAAAAAAATAATCGCGGTCAAGTTTCATGGGATCGCTTTTGCGGATTTCGTCAAGATCTATGCCGGCGTGAATAACCTCTATGTGCTTGTGTTCACCGATTGTTTGTATAACTTGTTTTCTAATATGTTGCGAAAAAGCAGTTGACGTATCCGCTTGGACAACAGCTTTCGGTACTGTTTCCTTTCCCTCTTCCCAAATTGGAGTAAACGCCGGGTCGTTTTGGTCAGGAAGATCTCCTCCTGTATAAGTTACAACACACGGGACATCCCATTTTCGGGCAAGCATAAGCCCATAGATTGGAAGAGGACGCCTGATTCCCATTACGTGAACAATGTCTGATTGAAGATCCATCTCTCTATTTTTAATCCAATCAGCTACCATAAGATGTTCTTCTTCTGTAGTAGGGTGCGTAAGCCGATAGACTGAAATACCATCAATTATTTCGTACTCAGATAGATTTCGGGGAAACCGCTTTGTTAAAACGCTGACTCGTTTTCCCTCTTCCTTATAATAATGAGATAATCGATCTACGGTGGTTTCAACACCTCCGATATTTGGGCGATACAGAGAACTGGTAATAAGAACTGATTCAACGCGTGACATAATAAGTTAGATTAAGGACAAATTAAACGCAAAACATTCTTTTCACTAATTTACAGGCTTCTTCCAGAGTGGCGACTCGTGCGTGAGAGTGATAATTCAACCAATAGTCTTTAAGATGTACATCCCCGAACAAAATGACGACTTTATTTAAAGAGTGAGCATAAAACATTTCCATTGCTGTTCCGATCATGCTGGTATTAGGGACAGAATCATTGACAATTACCACATCAGCACGGTCTATGTCTTGTTTATCTCGGATAACTGCAAGTCTTGAATCTGGAAATGTCTCTTTTTCTTCTCTCCCCCTGTATGCTTGAAGAATCAGGAAACCGTTTCCAAGAAGTTTGCCCGCCCTCTCTCGCCAGGCAATTCCTTCCGTTCTTGGGACACCTCGCATCGGACCACTAAGGAAAACTATGCGTTTGTTAGGAAAGTTGTTCATATGTGTTTTGTCTTGCTTCGAATAACTTTTTATTGGGGAGTATTATGTAATAATTTTTTGTTTCTATTGATCTTGATTTCTCTTCTTTAGTTAGTAATTCTTCTCTAAGTTTTTCTCCATATCTTCTTCCGATAATCTTAATGCCTATTTTTTTCCCATTTCCGTACTTATTAATAACTTCATTTGCCAAATTATAAATATTTTTATCTTGCATTTTAATAACGAAAATCTCCCTGCCTTCAGATGCTAAGCCAGCTTCAATGATTAACCTTGCCGCTTCGTCTACCTCCATTAGATAACGTGTCATGCGTTTGTCTGTTAGAGTTATATCTAAACCTTTATGTATTTGATCTATCCACAATGGAACAACGGACCCTTTAGAATTCATAATGTTACCCAGGCGTACAACGGAAAAAATTGTTTTATTATTTTCCCAATCAGGATGCTGACTCGTAAACAGACCTTCCACTATCTGTTTTGTTTTGCCCATAAAAGTTGTTGGATTAGCCGCTTTGTCTGTAGAAATAGCAATAACATTACTTACTTTGCTTTTAATGGCGCTTTCGAGAATATTTTGTGATCCAATGATGTTTGTTTTAATTGCTTCGATTGGATTGTTTTCGCAAAATGATATATGTTTCATTGCGGCCGTATGGAAGATGAAATCACAACCATTTACAACCTGCTGCACCCGTGAAGGATCCCTAATATCTCCGACAATGTACTCTATCTTTTTTTCGTTTGATAATTCTTGTTGCAGCAGAAAATGTTTAAATTCATCACGGGCATAAACCCTTATTTGTTTAGGATTCCTTGTAAGAAGTTGCTTGACAATCTCACTGCCGATAGATCCCGTACCTCCAGTAACTAGTACGACCTTATTGTCAAATGTTTTGTATTTTTTAATCATATTAACTTTTTTATTTTGTCACAAACAATTTTGATATCTTCATCTTTTAAACCTATATATAATGGTAAGGCCAAAGTTTCTGAAGATACTTTTTCGGAAATCGGAAAATCTCCTTTTCTGTATCCAAACTCTTTTTTCATAAATGGTTGTAAATGAATAACTGGAAGATAGGCCTTGGTTTGTATGCCTCTCTTAAGTAATGCATTCATGGTTTGGTTTCTCTTTCCGTTTGTAATTCGTATAACGTACACAAACCAAGAATGAGTATTTCCTTTGGTTGTTTTGGGTAATATAATACTCTTAATATTACTTAAGTATTTATTGTATAAAAATGCGATTTTTGCTTTTTCTTCTATCATCCAGTCAAGTTTTTTGAGCTGAGTCACACCTAAGGAGGCACTCATTTCGTCCATTCGGTAGTTATAGCCCAAACGATCATGGGTAAGCCAGTCACTATTGAGATTTCTTCCTTGATTTCTCAGGCTTAAAGATAATTCATAAATATCTTTGCGATTAGTAGTTATTATTCCTCCTTCGCCCGTAGTCATTTGTTTATTCGGATAAAAAGCAAATACGCTCACATCCCCCAGTGTTCCTGTTTTACTTTTTTTATAGTTGGAACCAACACTTTCGCATGAATCTTCAATAATTTTTAATTTGTATTTTTCGGCAAGTCTTATAATTGGGTCCATCTGTGCGGATTGTCCAAATATGTGTACGACAAGAATTGTTTTTGTTTTTTTTGTGATTGCTTTCTCGATTTTTTCGGGATCCATGTTAAAAGTTTCCTCATCAATATCAACAAACACTGGTTTTACATTTTCGTAAAGCAGACAATTTGATGATGCTATGAACGAAAATGGAGAAGTTATAACTTCGTCGTCCTTTTTCAAACCCAGAGATTTAACTGCAACATGTAGACCCGCGGTGCCGCTTGATACCGCACAAGCATACTTTACTCCTAAATAATTCGAAAAATCTTCCTCAAACTTTTTAAGATTTGGACCAAGGGCCAATATCCCGGATTTTAAAACTTCGTCTACACCTTTTCTGTCCAAATCATCGATATATGGCTTTGCTGCCGGAATTTTTATTTTCATCTGTTATATGACATTAATAATTTAAAAGCTTCTGCATATAAATATCCTGACTGCAGGCCCCTATATTTAGCTAATATTTCTACTCCTTCTGGTGATCTTGGATGTGGATAATTTCTGACTTCAGTTTCATATTGTTTAAAAGATTCAATCTTTGTTTTGATATAAGTGGTTATATCCACATAAGTATTTGGTGTAAAAGTACTATTCCTTTGCCATTCGGTTGAAGAAAGAACTTCGTACTCGTATATTTTTTCTAAATATGACTTACCCGGGCGAATAATTACCATTGTTGACTGATTTATTAAAAAGTGGTCTTTATTTATGTCTGCTGATGAGTGTGTAAATAATATATTTGGTTTAACTTTTTCCACAACTTCCTCAATTTTAAGATTTAATTTAAAATGGGGAACTGTATCTAAATTCATATCTGGAAAATTCAGACGAATAACCTCATCTACTCCAAGTAGTTTGTTCGCATTATCGCATTCTCTGTCTTTTTTTACAGCAATTGTTTTGTCACCTAGATATTGTGTACTTGACCCGTCAGTAATTATGCAAACATAGACTTTTGAGCTGTCTTCATTTTTATACTTTTGAAGTATACCCCCGCATCCCAACACTTCATCATCTGGATGAGCAGCTAGAACTAATACTTTTTTAATTGGTTTATTCATTTAAGACATCTCCTGTTTTAAACGTTTTATTTAGCCTTACCCGCTCTCTTTTGTCGTTAAGAATAGTGTTAAATTCGATGATATCATTCTTTCCCAATATCCAGATATAATCATTTGTCACCTTTGCAACCTGTCCTGGCACTCCTGAAAAACGTGGAGCATGAGCTGGCAAACAAGACTTGAGAATAAGAAATTTTTGCTTTTTATAACTGAAATTTGCTAAAGGATAGATGTTACCTACAGCTCTGACCATATTGTGAATTTCTTTTGCACTTTTTGCGGAGAAGTCAATTTCACTATCGATAGGTCTCCTTTTCAACAAATAGGTTGCTTTGGTGTGATCTTGTGGTTTGGCTTTATTTATTGCAGAACCACTTACTATTGAATCAAAATGTTTAAGTAGCAGTTTTGCTCCTAAATCTGTAATTTTCTGGTAGTAAGAACTCGCATTATCATCAGCCTTAATCTTGAACTTTACTTGGTCAATTATTGGCCCGCTGTCACAGCCTGCTTCTAAATAAAATAAAGTAATTCCTCCATATTCTTCCTTATTAATAAAATGCCAAGCTATCGGGGCTCTTCCTCGATTTTTAGGAAGAAGTGCAGGATGGGTGCCTACACATCCATTGATAGCGGTGTCCAAAAGCTCTTTCTTTAAAAGCTGGGACCACCCGTTTACTATTATTACGTTAGGTCTATTCTTTCTGAATCTTCCAGTAAGTTCGTTAATATCTTTTTTGCAGGTAATCTCTACCCCAAATTTATTTGCAAGTGGTTCAAAGTTAATATAATCACAGACATTGCTAGACTTATCTTCAGGGAGACTAATTATTTCGTCTATCCTCTTTTTATTCTTCAACAGAAATTCCAATGCGTAATAGCCGTCTTTAGTCATCGAAATATAGACATTTTGAAATTTATCTGTCATTTCCGCGAATTATATCTTATAGTTATTTAAGAATCAACTTTTTAATCCATATTCTTGAGCAACCTGGCTATTTTGGGAGCGACGTAGGTTTTACTAAATGTGACCTTCTCTTCTTTACTCATAACCGCAAATGTTATTTTGAATCCTTTAGGTATTATGTAGTTATTAAGTTGATTGATAAAATTAGTTGTTTTATCTGGAATTTTGATCGTAAACGGTATCCTGACTTTACAATGATTAATTTTCCCTGTTCTTGTTATCAAACAGAAATGTTTTATCAATTTCCCAGATTTTAGATTATTTATTTTAATAAAATGCTTCCAAAATTCTTTTTTGTTGATAACATTATTTGGCTTTCTTTTGACAAGATGACCTGGCTGATCCTGTTTAGGTAGATCGTCAAAAAAGACAGAGTCATCTTCTGATAGAGTATTCTCGTTTGTAAAACAGTGAAAGTGTTTTGCTTTGATTTCTGCATTCTCATGAGAATCTGAACCGATTTCTCTGCAATCAGGAACTGTTTCATTTATTTTTTGCATCGATATGTTTTTGTCAATCAAATTTAATGATCTAGAAATGCTTTTGTACTTTTCCTCATTTTTTGTAGCAATGAAAAGGTATTTTGGTGTATTATTCATAGGATATGGTTAGTTCAGAAGAATTATACAATAAATTCGCCCCGTATTTCCGTTTATATTCTGAAAAAAAGAATGCGTATCTACATTCCATAGACAAATTAATATTAGAGAATTTTCCAAAAAATGGATTAAATATGCTTGATGTTGGTTGTGGCGACGGCGCAAGAGGGAAGTATCTTTTCGATAAAATGAAGGGAGAATATCTATTAATGATAGACAGTAGCCCCGAGATGATTACCTTGTCTAAAAAATACGAGAACTCGAAAATCAAAGTAGAATTGTCTGATATTTCAAAGTCGGACAGATCAAATAATTGGGGTAAATTTGGTATTATTTTGTGTTTATGGAATGTATTGGGACACATTCCGGACGATAGAAAACGGCTGAATGCACTTAGAAATATGCAGAGTTTGCTTTCTCTAAAAGGCAGATTGTTTCTTGATATCAGCAACAGATACAACGTAAGGCATTATGGATTCAAAAAAGTTACCGGTAATATTATAAAGGATGTAATCAAACCGACTTTTAAGAATGGAGATTTTAATTATCAAATAACAATAAATCCCAAAACAGTGATAGATTCGACTTGTCATTTTTTTACACCTTTTGAGATAAGAAAACTTCTGAAAGAATCAGATTTGAAAATTATAAAAGAAATACCTGTTGACTATTCAACCGGTAAAACAAGAAGAACAATATTTGAAGGGCATCTATTTTATATATTAGGGAACTCTAGTAATTATTTAAAATTAGCAAGAAGATAAAATCAAGATCTGGTTATGGTTAGTAATTATCAAGAAAGTTAGAATTCCTGGAAAATTGCTGATTCTTCTAAACTTTTTCGTGTTGGCGGCTCCGCCGCCCCCGCCCCTCCAGGATCGGCCAGCTTAAAAGGAGGGCGCGCGACAGAAAGCCAAACGAGCAAATAAGATTTATAAAGAGCGCGCCCGACCTAAAGCGAGCCCGCTATAAAGAAAAACGTTGAAAGAAGAAAAATAGCGGGCGAGCCCTCGAGAGTCCGAAAACATTAGGAACAGGTAAGGGTAAAAATAAAGAAAGGCGGGGGGCGAAAAGCGGATCACCCCGCCGACGGCAGGCGATACGAAAGACAGAACCAAAGGAAAGCGGAGGGACGAAGCCTTACAGGAAAAACCCCAAAGCTTTTTCCCGAAGCAGGGAAGAGATTGTAAAACGATAGTAAAACAGAATTACACGGGCGAGCCCGCCCTTAGGCGGGCCTCTCGCCCAAAGGCGGGGTCGCCGCCAACAATTAA
>Ga0210051_1003031_pt1 | contig 16845 bp, 18 predicted proteins | sample CryGey092014_all_FD_185464 | JGI IMG/M metagenome (GOLD analysis project Ga0210051, IMG submission 185464) | Groundwater microbial communities from aquifer - Crystal Geyser CG23_combo_of_CG06-09_8/20/14_all (SPAdes) (version 2) | ecosystem: Environmental > Aquatic > Deep subsurface > Groundwater... | reverse complement strand
TTTTGTTTCTATGAGACGAGATATACTTCTTAGCTGATTTTTTGAACGAAGAAGAATAAAAAACAGAAATGATTTTCATGTTATTCAAATAATTCTTTCGCAGTTTTCATTTTTGTTAGTTTTTTTGACTTTTTTTCTTTTGTGTAGTTTGCAAGGGAGAGTAAAGCATCTTTTTCTTCATACTCTTGCACTTTGTCCATCATTGTTCGATAAAAATCTGGAGTCAAGATTACAGCTTCAAGATCATTCTTTTTCAAAACCAATAGAGGCTTTTGACCTAATTTAAGAGCTTTCAATAGCTCTGGGTAGCGCCTTTGTAAGTCTGATACGGAAACAAAATCCGGAATATATGATAATGTATTCATAATTAACTACATAATAATATACATATTATTTGTTGTCAAGAGCTATTGAGATATATGTTATCAGGCGACGAGGTAAATAAAATTAAACAGCGTCAATGATTTGTTCCAGTAGTATTCGTATTTTTTCCTTTTTTCAGTGGGTTTTCAGCACAGCTTAAATGATGGGTGGATAAGATTCTGGTTGCTATTATAGTAACAAGTGCTCCTTCCCCTCTTGCTCTAAAGCCACAACCCCACACACAAGAAAACTCAACGACAAGTGTCTTAAGATATTCCGAGATCCCTGTTTTTGGTTTAGCCCCACTCTCCAGAAGTGTCATTGTCGGTATTATAATTCTTCTTCTTCTTTGCAAGTGGAAATACGGTTGACAGACAAATAATTTTCTACTATTATAGAAAAAGACCGTGATGGTTATTAGTATATATAGAAAATGCTTAAGATAGAATATGTCTGGAGAGAACTTCTTGATCGAGTGATTGAGAAAAAAAATCCAGATTTCACCATTACTGAATTAGCAAAGAAATATTCTCTTTCAACGAGCGTCGTTAATCATGCGCTAATTCCTTTGCGTGATTTGAACATTGTCAAAATTAATAAGACCTCGTCAAAAGTGGTTGATTGGGAAAGGTTACTATTTTTTTGGGCGACTCGAAGAAACCTAAAAAAAGATATTATATATTCGACTTTTAGTCCTTTATCCGTCTATGACAGAGAAGGATTAATGCCATTTTCGGTTATCCCCACAGGATATACCGCCTTTCGTTATTTATTAAACAAAACGCCGGCTGATTATGATCATGTTTATTTTTATTCAAATAATGCTGAGAAAGTTATTAAAAGATTTCCAAAAAACAAACGTCCACCAAATATTTATATCTTACAATCCGATCCTTATTTACTGAAATTTATAAAAATTGGATTAGCCCAGCTTTTTGTCGATCTTTGGAATCTGCCGGAATGGTATTCAAAGGATTTTCAAGAATCAACTTTATTAGAAATTAGAAGGAATGTTGAATGATAAATATGTTTTATCAACAGTTTTTGACGGACAAAAGCCTTTCTATTTTAACCGAGCTAAAAAAACGGTTTAAGTTTACTTTGATCGGGGGGTGGGCTGTCTATTTTTATACCAATTCATTAAAGTCAAAGGACATTGATATGATTGTTGATTTCTCCCAGTTAGAACAGTTCAAAAAAGAATTTACAATTGAAAAAAATGAAAGATTAAAAAAATACCAGATAAAGATTGAGGAAATCGACATTGATATTTATCTGCCTTTTTATTCGGATTTAGGATTACCGGTTGAAAAAATGATCAAAAAAACGACCATAGTAAATGGTTTTGATATGTTGGAAAAAGAAATGCTATTAATAACAAAATTAAAAGCTTATCAAGATAGGAGAGCAAGCGTCAAAGGACAAAAAGATCTTATAGATATTATTAGCTTAGTTCTACTTGAAGACTTTGATTTTAAATACTTATCAGATTTGATTAAACAGTATCATTTAGAAAAATATTTGCATGTATTGGAAAAACTTGTTTTGGAAACAAAAGAAATTCCGGAATTAAACCTAAATCAACACGCTTTTTCCAAGAGAAAGAAAAAACTACTGGAAACTGTGAGGAGCTATCAGGTGACGAGATAATTTATTTGAAGGACTTATATAAGTCCCAAATTTCTTTACAATAGTTTCCACTTGCCCCATTTTGTGAATAGTAATATTCGCAGGATCCTGTACTTCCTGAAGCATGTATGCGGGCAACTTCCATAACGGTCTCCTGAGGCCAGTTCGTACAACTAGGTTGTGGAAATTTGCCAGCTCGATTTTTTGAGATGATCCCAAATATTAATATGTTATCAAAAAGTACCCGTCTGTCAATTTTACCCGGAATAGTTTTTACCGTATATTTTAAAGCTTTAGACTGTTCTTCTTCAGATATTTGCATAATTCCCATTATTTTTTGGTCATATGTTTGGTCTCCAATCGCCATTTCACACCGTTGGCCTGCACCAGTACTGTCCGACGGAACCAATCCGGTTTGAGCAGAATAGGCCAGGCCATCGCAAACGGTGGTAAGATTGGTTGTATTCCACCAGTTGAGCGTATTATACATTTTAGTAGTTGAAGCACTCATATTGTTAAACTTATTTCCTCCTTCTCTAGTCCGGATAGCCATAAGAAATTTATAGGGAACACATGCGCGTTTTTCAACATCTCTCATGATTTCCTCAAGACTAGACCCAGGACGGACGTTCGAAGTGATGAGTGGATAGACTATCGCGGTAGGCTTGGGAATCTTGGTTGGTTTAGGGGTTTTTGTTGGCTTTGGAGAAGATGTTGGTAATGGAGGTTGTGTTGGTCGCTGTCCGATGACTGTTGGCCGAATCGATGGACGAGATGAAGGAAGTGGGGATTTTGTTGGAAAATATGCGGGGGTGGAGGTGGGAACTCCCGGTTCTTCGGGGGGGGCTGTAGCCCATTCTAATGGGGTCGGCTCCTGTGCAGGGAGAGGACTCACTTTCAGCTCTTGGGGAGAAATAGATATAAGATTGGGAAGTCTGAAGGACTGCAATGAAGAAAGAATGGAAGATCCGGAATTTGATAACGACTGAGAAAAATCACCCACAATGCTTTGAACCTGAATTGAAGGAGCAAGTGTCTCTGTTTCTCCAACTGAATAATTCATTAATAATCCGCTGATAAGAAACGCTGTTACCATGACGATTCCTATACGTATGCGGGGATGAATAAACTGAATCATATAGTGAGTATAGCAAATTTAATATCATGCTCCGTTTCCATTTTTCGGTGCCGTGGACTCAAACAAGGAGGGTCCAATGTCACCTCAAAACAGAAACTTCGCATTTCAAATAAATTAAAAATTAATGTATCATATCATCTATGAAGTTTCATCATATTGTCTGTGGGGGAACATTCGACCATCTCCATAAAGGACATAAAAAACTACTCGAAGCTTGCTTTAAGGATGGAAAAAAAATATCCATAGGTATTACCAGTATGGCTTTTGTGAGGCCTAAACGCTATTATAACTCGATTGAAACGTACCCCGTTAGGAAAAAGAGTGTTCTTGGCATAGCAGTTCAAAATAGGAAAGCCGTTTCGATTATCAAATTAAAAGACATCTATGGCTCTACGCTCACAGACACAACAATTGATGCTATTTATGTGACAAAAGAGACGCTTCCGGGAGCTGAGAAGATTAATAGAGAGCGGACGAAGATTGGTATGAAGCCCCTTTTCATAGGTATGGTCCCGTTTGCACTTGACGATGATGGGGACAAGATTTCCTCAGAACGTATACGTCAGGGCCTTATTAGTAGAGAAGGGACGAGTTATTATAAGTATCTTATTGGCAAAGATATACATTATATGCCAGAATCCCTTAGGGGGGTATTAAGGAAACCGCTGGGCCGCGTAGTTCCCTCATTTAGTACATTATTGGAGTCTCAAGTAAAAAATATGAAGGATAGTGTCAATAATCAAGGCTATATGAGTCATATCGCGGTGGGGGATATCATAACATATAACCTAAAAAAAATAGGCCTATGCCCCTCTATTTCCATAATTGATGGTATAACCCAAAGAAAAGCCCTAAACAAAGAGTTCATTGACTCAATATTAGAAAAGGATTATTCTAACGCTCCAAATAAAAAAGGGACAATACAAAAAGAAGCAGTTAATGCCTTATATACCATATTTACATCAGGGCATACTAGGGCCATAAAGCAGCTATTAATTCAAGGTGAGGAGGATCTTCTTACTCTCGTTGCTATTCTTTTTTCACCTCTTAAATGGCATGTTTGGTATGGGCAAAGTGGAAAAGGAGTAGTAGAGGTAACAGTTACGGAAAAAAAGAAACAAACGGTGTATAATTTGCTGAAGAAGTTTACATGAGGGATATTTGACTGTCATCCCGTGCTCCGACACGGGATCCAGAAAGGAATTATTATATAGATTCCGGATCGGGGTCCGGAATGACAATACATATGGACGACGATATAAAATATAATCCAAGTGAATTTGAGTCAAAAATGGCGGAGTTGTGGGAAAAAGAAAATGTATATCGTACCAACGACCAACGACCAACAACCAACGACAACAAAGTTTATTGTCTTTCCATGTTCCCCTATCCCTCAGGTGCAGGACTTCATGTTGGTCACGTTCGTATCTATACAGGCACAGATGTTTTAGCCCGTTATTTCCGCATGCAGGGCAAAGACGTCCTTCACCCCATGGGGTGGGATGCATTTGGGCTTCCTGCGGAAAATGCGGCTATCAAGGCCAAAAAGAATCCAATGGACATGGTTCCGGGTAACATAGCCAATTTTAAACGTCAGATGCACATGTTGGGACTGTCCTATGATTGGGAAAAAGAGATTGCAACAACGGATCCCCCTTATTATAAATGGACACAGTGGCTTTTCATCCAATTCTTCAAAAAGGGATTACTCTACAAAAAAAATACTCCCATACATTTCTGTCCTAAATGCAAAACAGGACTGGCAGAAGAAGAAGTGCTGGCAAACGGCACACACGAACGATGTGGAAGTGTCATTACCAAAAAAATACTGCCCCAGTGGATTTTCCGCATTACCACCTATGCGGAACGATTATTGGAAGATTTGAAACTTCTCGATTGGCCGAAAGGGATTTTAGAAATGCAAAGGAATTGGATAGGGAAGAAAGAAGGAGTGATCATCAAACATACAGTAAAAGATCTTAATATATCCATTGAAACATTTTCAGCTTATCCAGCCTGGTTATTTGCCGATACGTTTATCGTAATAGCGCCTGAACATCCACTCATAAAAGAATTGGTTAAAAATACGCAGTACGAAAAAGACACGAACGCATTTATTGAAGAAACAAAAAAGATACCAGCACAACAAAAGACAGAGGATACATTTGAAAAAAAAGGCGTATTCACAGGTAGATATGCAATGGACCCCTTTAATCCCGGGCGAGAAATGCCCATCTGGATTGCCAATTTTGCCTTAATGGATTTTGGAACGGGAATCATCAGATGTTCTGCGCACGATATGCGTGACTTTGAATTTGCTACAAAATACAAAATTCATTTAGAAGAAGTTGTGAAGAGAAAATATCCGATAGAACCGGTGAATGCGCACGATAATTCAGGTGTTTTACTAAACTCTGGTGAGTTTACTGGCCGATCTATTGATGAAAAACTCATTGAGGATATGAAAAATTGGATTGTTACAAAAGGAATTGGGCGTAAAGAAACGACCTACCATCTGCGTGATTGGATTTTTTCACGTCAGCGATATTGGGGAGAACCGATACCGATGGTAAACTGTACAAAATGTGGATGGCAGCCGATTCCAGAAGATCAGCTACCTCTAGAATTACCCTATACTAAATCGTACGAACCAACAGACACGGGGGAGTCACCTCTTTCAGCCATCGAGGGATTTTCGGATACTGTTTGCCCACATTGTGGTGGAAAAGCAAAGCGAGAGACAGACACCATGCCAAACTGGGCAGGAAGTTGTTGGTATTTCATCCGTTTTGCAATGAATTCTGTCATCCCCGCGGAGGCGGGGATCCAGTCGAAAATTCACAATACAAATAATGATAATCATAGTCTGGATTCCCGCCTTTTGACCAGAGGTCAATCGCCCTTTGGACGACGCGGGAATAACACAGAAAAGCATTCTCTGGAAGACGAATGGAAACAAACAATGGGGAATTCAAAGTGGATGCCGGTTGACTGGTATTTGGGTGGAGCAGAACATGCTGTATTACATTTATTGTATGCGCGATTTTGGGTAAAGGCTCTACAAGATTTGGGACTTCTCAACTATCCAGAACCGTTTTTACGTCTTCGCAATGTAGGAATGGTGCTCGCTGAAGATCATCGTAAAATGAGCAAATCATGGGGAAATACCATTAATCCTGATGACGTGGTTTCCCAATTTGGTGCGGATACGTTACGTATGTACGAAATGTTTATGGCGCCGTTCAACGCGGAGATTGCCTGGTCAACAGCGGCTTTGCAAGGGGGACATCGGTTTTTAAAAAGAGTGTGGAGCTTGTACACGGGTACAAATTCAAGCTCTAAATTCAAATTCAAAACAGAATCAAACCCGAAATTGGTCGACAAGTTGAATAAGACGATTCAGAAAGTGGGAGATGATATTGCCCAAACGAAGTTCAATACGGCGATAGCCGCATTGATGGAGTTTTTGAATGAGTGGGACAAAACTGTAGGGGTCGGTCGAGACCGACCCGTACTATCGAATGAGGAGGCGAAGAAGTTTATCCAGATTATTGCTCCCTTTGCTCCATTTATCACAGAAAAAATATGGAGGGATGTATTTCATGAGAAAACATCGGTTCATTTATCCACATGGCCAACTCAAACAAAAGTGTCAATTGAACATACGTTCGTGAAGTTACCAATTCAAATTCAGGGTAAGTTTCGTGGAGTACTCGAGGTATCTCCGGATGCAATGGACGAAAAAATGATTGAAACTCTTGTTCTGAAAAATGAAACGCTGTCTAAATATCTTGTAAACAAGAAATACAAACTTATCTACGTGAAGGGGAGAATCTGCAACTTCGTTGTGAGTTGAAAGCTCAAAGCTTAAAGTCAAAATGTGTTCGGGGACTTGGATTCGAACCAAGATACTCAGATTCAGAGTAGGCGAGTCCTACTGCGCCTGCCAAAGTTTTTTGTTCCGAGACTACGACTCGAACGTAGATACTCAGATTCAGAGTCTGAGGTCCTACCATTAGACGATCTCGGAAATCAAAAAACTTGGCATGGCCATTAGACCCAGCCTTCGCTAAAGCTTCGGCGGGCAAGCGATCGGGCACATTAAACTCTATTTTATCATAGATGAGCATGTCGTGGTGAGGTGAGCTTGGATTTTACCCCCCCAAAATACCCCAGATTAAGTGTATAATGGTATGTTTTAAATATGCCTATGGAAATTCGTAATATCGTTATCATCGCCCACGTCGATCATGGGAAAACAACCCTCGTTGATGCCTTGTTAAAGCAAACACACTCATTTCGAGACAATCAGAAAGAAATGTCCCAAGAGCTTATCATGGACTCCAATGACCTAGAAAGAGAGCGTGGTATCACCATTTTAGCCAAAAATACCTCAGTTTTCTATAAAGACACAAAAATCAATATCATCGATACTCCTGGACATGCGGACTTTGGAGGAGAGGTAGAGCGAACAATCACTATGGCTTCCGGCGCCATTCTCTTGGTCGATGCAGCTGAAGGACCTCTGCCTCAAACAAAATTCGTGCTTAAAAAAGCCCTTGAGGCAGGACTCAAAATCGTTCTCGTTATCAACAAAATTGACAAGCGAGATGCGCGCCCAGTGGAGATTATTACTGAAATTGAAACATTATTCCTTGATTTAGCACAAGATGATTCGTCCCTCGAATTTACCACGTTATTTGCAGTGGGAAGAGATGGAAAGGCATTCTATGAGCTTCCAGAAAAATATTCCGCAGAAGACCCAGGCGACTTAACTCCACTTTTTGACACCATTCTCAAAGAATTTCCCAATGTTGCAATAAATGAGGACAAACCTCTGCAAATGCAAATTTCCACTCTTGATTATGATAATTATGTCGGCAAGTTATGTATTGGAAAAATTACTCAGGGAACGTTAAAAAAAGATCAAAATATAGCAGTGGTAGGTGAAAATGATAAAGTGCTTGGAACTAATAGGGTTGCTAAATTGTTTATCACATCCGGTCTTGATCGGGTAGAAGTCGATCAGGCAGTGGCTGGAGACATTGCAACGATTGCCGGAATCCCTATTCTTACCATTGGTCAAACGGTATGTGACCCTGCATTTCCTCAAAGCATGCCGCATATCACCGTAGAAGATCCAACCATCAAAATAAGTGTTGGACCAAACACATCGCCTTTCGGAGGAAAAGAAGGGAAGTTCAGCACGTCTCGTCAACTTCGTGAACGTCTGTATAAAGAAGTGGAAACAAACCTCGGACTTCGAGTACAAGACGATACTGAAGGCGTTGGATTCATTGTTTCCGGTCGTGGAGAATTGCATTTAGCTGTTTTACTTGAAGAAATGAGACGAGGGGGATATGAAATGGAAGTAAGCAAGCCACAGGTTATTTATAAGACGATCAACGGAGAAGTTTGTGAGCCTTTTGAAGAAGTAACGATAGAAGTGGAAGAGCAATATTTTGGTGTGATATCTGAAGAAATGGGAAAAAGAAAAGCCACCATGCTTGACATGAAAAAAGAGGGTGGAAATCAAAATCGTATCGTGTATCGTATTGCAAGTCAAAATTTGCTGGGAATTCGTAATTCACTTCTCACAAAAACGCGAGGGACGGCTATTCTTCATTCATTTTTCTTGGGATATTTTCCAAAGGGACTGCGAATGGATGACACCCGAAATGGGAGTCTCGTTTCTGTAAAAGGTGGAGAAGCGGCAAATTATGCTATTGGAAAAGTGCAGGCACGAGGTACCCTTTTTGTTGGACACGGAGATGTTGTGTATGAGGGAATGGTCGTTGGAGCGGCAAACAAAATGGATGATATAGAAGTTAACGTCTCAAAAGAAAAGCAACTTACCAATAATCGTTCGGCAGGAGAAGGGGTCTCGGTCGGTGTTACGCCTCCAACCCGTCTTACCCTTGAACAAAGCTTGGACTTTATCAATGATGACGAACTATTGGAGATTACTCCTATTTCATTGCGCATTCGAAAACGAGTTCTTACCTCAACGCTCCGGAAAGTGAATGATAGACGTATGAGGCAAATCCGCGAAAGCCAGCAACAGAAAAATGGGTAGTGGTTACAGAGTCAGACTTATTTTCCGATCAATATACTGGCGTAATACTGCAGCTGCCAAAGTTTGATACGGCAAGCCAGTCTCAACCGATCGAGCTTTCAGTTTTTCCAAATCTCTTATTGATAAGCGAATATTGATATTCTTTACTTTGTTCAACGTATTTTTGGCATATATACGTGCTTTTTTTATTTCTTCCTTAATATGAGGTACCGTTTTATATTTCCCAGCCTCAATATCATTTAAAATTTGCGCCTCCTCTGGATCAAGTTTGTATGATTTCATAATTATTTTCTTAATTTGTAATGTTATTTCTTTAAATACTTTTTGGTTGCCTTTCTACTGGGAATAATTGTTTTTAAAAATACCCTCTCTCCATCATCAACGTGTGGAACATAATAAATATAATTGTATATTTGAATGACATAAACTTTTTGGCTTGAGAAATTCGAGCTTGGATTAGAGATAATATCTAATACTTCCCCTGCGATTATTTTCAGCACTATTTCTTCAAAACCAATACCTCGTTCATTTTTTAGCTTCTCACCCTTCTCTTTATCCCACTCATAAATCTTCATTGTTCAATGATATGACAAAACATATTAAATGTCAATAGTAAGAAGGATTTAAGATTGATAAAATATACTTACACTGATAAAATAAGGTTTGCAGGATTGGGTCCATAGCTCAATGGTAGAGCAGCAGCCTTTTAAGCTGTTGGTTCTGGGTCCGAGTCCCAGTGGGCTCACAAAAGTTTCATTCGATTAATCAAATGAAGTATTTCTGTATGGATTATATATCAATTTAATGTCAATTTGACATAAAGAATGTTTCTCTATATAATTTATCCATATGTTAAACACAGTTTCAGCTAAACAAATCCAGAGAGGGTATAAGAAAATATTTGAGCAGGCGAAAAGCGATAACAAGCCAATTGTAGTAATTACTAATAATAAGCCTGTTGGCGCAATTATTAGTATTCATTTGTTAGATAAATTAAATAAAAATATACAACTTGAGCTTCTTGAGAAAGAGGCGGTAAAGGAGTATAAAAAAGGGCATTCTAAGAGTATATCTACCTCAGAAGAGCTGCAAGACTTCTTTAATGAAATTCGACAGGCAGCAAAGTAAAGAATATGATTACTATCGTTCGATCAAAACGATTTGAAGAAGAATATAAAAAATTTGTTAGGCGTAATATATCTCGTGCAGAGAGTATTATTAAAACTCTTACGCTTTTTGTAAAGAATTCTCGGCATCCTAGTCTCAATATTGAAAAATTACACGGGAGCGCTATTTGGAGCATGAGATTAAGTAAAAGCAACCGATTATTTTTCCTATGGATTGATGAGTCTACAATTATGTTAGTTGATGTGGGAGCTCACGACAAATATAAGAAGTATTAATGTATGAATTATCATGAAATAAAATATATCGTTGATATAATAAACTCACACATGTTTTCTTCCATACGACAAATCGAGGATTATCTACAAACGCTAATTCCAGATAGTTCACAACTACGATTTCCTGGTGAAGAGGGAATTAAACGGACGAAAGAATTTCTGAAATTATTGGACTCTCCCCAAAATAAGCTCAAAATAATTCATATCGCCGGTACATCTGGCAAAGGTTCCACTTCTTTTATGATAAGTAACCTTCTTGCTGCGCATGGGTTTACCGTGGGATTGAGCTTATCTCCTCATCTGTTAGATATGCGTGAACGGTTTGAAATCAACAATCACCTTATTTCACCTCAGAAGTTCATTAATTATTTTGAAGAGATTGCGCCCTCAATAGAAAAAATGATCTCATCTCAGTATGGGAAAATCACATACTTTGAGGCACTCGTTGGGATGACTTATTACACATTTTTCAAAGAAAAGGTTGATTACGCCGTTGTGGAAACTGGCTTGGGGGGAGAGTTTGATGGGACAAATACCGTCGACAGAACTGACAAGCTAGCGGTTTTATCAAGAATTGGATTTGACCATATGAAGATTTTGGGTACCACACTTCCGGAAATAACGCATCAAAAAGCGATGATATGTGCGATGAGGGGAGACCTTATTACTATCAATCAATATCCTTCAGTGTACGAAGAAATAAAAAAAGTAGTAGATAAAAAAAAGGGACACCTACTTATTGTTAAAAAAAATGCCACAAAAAATATCACATTAACGCAAGAAAACACAACTCTTTCTTTTAAGTGGAATTCTATGGCGTTTAAAAATATCACGTTAGGACTTTTAGGAGGTCATCAAGTTCAAAATGCTTCTCTAGCATTAGCAGCGCTTGGTCATTTAAGCAAACGAGACAAGTTTACTCTCAAAATAGATACTGTTGTATCAACCCTCCGTACATTGCGATTTAAAGGGCGTTTTGATATTATCTCCCGCAAGAACGGCCAAATTATTTTGGATGGAGCGCATAATGTGCCAAAAATGAAGGCTTTTCTGAAAGCATTAAAAAAAATCTATCCTGATAAAAAATTTACATTCATCATTGCATTTAAAAAAGGAAAAGAATATAAAAAAATGCTTCAATTAATCATTCCTTATGCAATAAAGATAGTGGTGACCCATATTTTCAGTGAAAGCCAGGATTTACAGCATTTTTCTGTCTCTGCAAAAGCAATTGTAGATGAAGTTTCTCGTCTTGGTTTCTATCAAGTAACAACTGTATCAAACATCAAAGATATTGTCCGCATGATACGAATGGATGCATCATCATGTGTGATTACTGGATCACTCTATTTGTTAGGAGATATATATACAGAACTTGAATAACCAATGGTACGAGATTTGATGTACAATATCGTATGTCTACTATTTCTGTTTCCCACCTTTCAAAACACTTTCGAATATACAAAAAAGAACCAGGAATTGCGGGATCAATTCGGTCATTTTTTAAACGGACGTATGAAACTTCGAAAGCGGTGGATGATATTTCTTTTTCCATAGATCAGGGTGAACTTATTGGGTTCATTGGCCCCAACGGAGCAGGGAAGACTACCACCCTTAAGTGTCTTTCTGGTCTTATTTATCCAACTAGCGGCAAGATTTCGGTCCTTGGATACACTCCATTTGACCGCAATCACGACTATCTCAGGTCCATTTCGCTCGTGATGGGACAAAAAAGCCAGTTGTGGTGGGATTTGCCACCCATTGAATCGTATCTTCTCTTTAAGGAACTCTATGATATTTCGGACGACCAATTTAAGAAAGTCCTTGATGAATTAGTGGAACTATTGGATTTGAAAGATATATTACAAGTTCAGGTGAGGAAATTGTCATTGGGACAGCGCATGAAATGTGAATTAGTAGCCCAACTCCTTCACTCTCCAAAAATTCTTTTTCTGGATGAACCAACTATTGGACTTGATATTGTCATGCAACAAAAGATACGTTCGTTTGTCCGTGAATATAATACAAAATATAACGCAACAGTTATCCTTACCAGTCATTATATGGATGACGTAAAGGAGTTATGTAAACGAGTTATCATAATTAATCATGGAAAGTTGCTTTTTGATGGGAGTTTGGCTGATATTATTTCAAAACATACACAACGTAAGCGAATTTCTGTTGTCTTTGAAACAGAGATTCCTCAATTGGAGATAGAAAAGCAAGGGACTCTTATTTCATACGATGGACATACGGTGGTTATAGAAGTTCAGAAAGAAAAGGCTCCGGAAACAGCGTCTTTTATCCTCAGTCATTATCCTGTCGTGGATTTGACTATCGAAGAACCACAGATTGAAGAGATAATTGGAACAATATTTTCGTCACAAAAAGTGTAAAGAAATACAATAACATTTTTTACTAGTTGTGTCATTCCCGCGAAGGCGGGAATCCAGACTATAATTTTTCAATTCAAAAAAGGATATTATCGACTGGATCCCCTCCTCCGAGGGGATGACAAGGAATAAATTATATGAAATGGGCTCGCATCATTGGCCTTCATTTTGAACGAACGTTTGAGTATCGATTGAAATCTCTTCTTTGGATACTTATTCCTGTCTTCAATAACTTAACCCTTATTTTATTTTGGTCGGGATCAAAAGAAAATATGAGTTATATCACCACCTATTATGTTCTCATGACGATTGGAGGACTTCTTCTCATCTCACACGTTGAATATGAAGTGGCGGAATACGACATCAAACAAGGACAGCTTGTCAATTATCTAACGAAACCCATTTCTTATTACTGGATGAATTTTGTCGGGGAACTTCCCTTTAGAGTTCTCCAATCTATCTATGCTGCTATCATAATCGGTACATTTATCCTTTTTTTTAAGGGGTCTCTTGCTATTACGCTTAATCCTTGGCATATACCTCTTGTTATACTCATTTTTATACTAGGATACTCCCTGTCGTTTACTTTTAAGTTGTGTACCGCATACCTTTCATTTTGGTTCACAGAGATTAGGGGGATGTATGAATTAATAACGATAGCGTATATTGTATTATCGGGAAGCGTTATGCCGTTACAGTGGTACCCTCCCATCATACAAAAAATCACACATGTCCTACCGTTTGCATATAGTGCATATTATCCAATTGCAGCGTTGCAAGGCTCTATTCAATTAATCGGACTTTTTAATATTATCGTAGTTCAAGGAGTGTGGCTTAGTATATTATTGCTCGTTCATAATAAATTATGGAAGAAAGGTATTAAACAGTTTACCGCGGTGGGACAATAATATGAATAGATACTTAAGGATCTACAAAGCAATTTTTAAGATCAATACGGCATATATGTTGACGTATAGGACGAGCTTTATCAATGGGCTCGTTTCCTCATTCGGATGGGGAGCATTCCAGATTATTTGGATGACACTTCTTACCAATAAAACAAAGATGGTTTTTGGATGGAAGCAAGACGAGATGATACTATTAGCGCTTGGATATAGTGTTTCAATTGGCATCCTGCATTTTTTGTTTTCACGAAATTTCGATGCGTTTTCACGTATAATCGATAGAGGAGAGTTTGATAGTCATCTCCTTAAACCTCTTGATAGTCAGTTTTCCATAAGCACCTCAATATTGAGTTACCCAAATGCAGTCCGTACTGTTGTAGGACTGGGACTTATCGTTTGGTGGTCAATAGCCCATAATTATCATATTGGACTTATTGAAATACTGAATTTCAGTTTTCTTATCGGGGCTGGAGTGATGGTGACCTATTCTATCTGGTGTCTGTTCATAACATTACTTATCTGGTATCCCAATTTAAACAATATGGCAGATCTTCTGTATACTATGGACGGACTCGCACGGTACCCCTCAGAGATGATTCGGATGAGTGGCAACATTATTCTGTATTTTCTTATTCCTCTTACTCTTGTTGTGGCAACTCCTGTGCGAGTACTCCTTCAAAAAAATATGTGGCCAGACGAAGCACTTCTCCTTGGGCTATGTGTTTTATTACTATATCTTTCTCGAAAGTTCTGGAAATACTCGCTCAAATACTATACAAGCGCAAGTTGAAAACCCTACGTCATTCTGGTAAGTCCTCCGATTCGGAGGACGCATCCAGAATCTATTTTTATTGATTCTGGAGTCGTCACAGTATTCCTCCCCAGAATGACGGGGAGATTATGCTAAATTCTTGTATACTGTACTTCTATGAAAACAACAACACATACTCTCAAAAATGGTTTAAGAGTCATTCTCATTGATACCGAGTCTTTTCCGACCGTTACTGCACTCGTTATGGTAGGGGCAGGAAGCAGGTATGAACGAAAGGATAATAATGGAATAGCCCACTTTTTTGAACACATGGCATTTAAGGGATCAAAAAAATATAGAACATCGTTTGAAATATCGTCTGCGATAGAGGGAATAGGTGGCTTATTCAATGCATTCACCTCAAAAGACCACACAGGATATTGGATAAAAGCTACGAACGAGCATACAAATACGCTTCTTGATGTATTGTCCGACATGATATTACACCCCTTACTTGAAGCAGATGAGATAGAACGTGAAAAAGGCGTGATCGTAGAAGAAATAAACATGTATGAGGATATGCCTTCGCGGAAAGTGGGGGATATTTTTGAAGAAATTCTCTATAAAGGGAGTCCACTTGGATATGATATCGCAGGGACAAAAGAAACGGTGACTGCCTTTGATAGAAAAACATTTACCGATTATATCACAGAGCTCTATCACCCAAATAATGCCACGGTCGTTATTGCCGGTGGACTGCAAGGAAAAGATTATTTGCCAGAAATCGAAAGAAAATTTGGGAAATGGAAAAATAAAAAACCATTAACAGCCCCAGGATATAATAACACCCAAACAAAACCAAATCTTCACATTCATTACAAAAAAACAGAACAAGTACATGTATGTATTGGGTTTAAAACATTCTCCTTTACGGACGAGCGAAAATATGCACTTCAGGTATTGGCTGCTGTGCTTGGGGGAGGTATGTCCTCACGTCTGTTTATGCAAGTGCGTGAAAGAAGGGGATTATGTTACTATATTTCAACTGGTCGTGAATTATATAAAGATACGGGGAGCATCGTGACACAGGCAGGAATTCGCAATGACAAGAAAAAAATACAAGAAGCAATACATGTTATTTTGGAAGAGCACATGAAAATCGTGAAGGGCGAGGTAACTGATGAAGAAGTGGAAAAAGCAAAAGAATTATTAAAGGGTCGCTATTTACTAAGCCTGGAAGACTCGATGAATATCGCAACCATGTTTGGTGCGAAATATATTTTGGAGGGAGAAATAGCCGATACAAAAAAAGTTCTGGAAAATTTGAAGAAAATCACCAAAAAGGATATTATTGCTGTTGCAAAGGATATTTTCCAAGAAGAAGGACTTACCTGTGCTATCATCGGTCCGTTGCAAGCGGGGGATATAACAATACCCACTTTGTAGGGGTTCAAAATTTTGAACCTCTACGGAATAAATGTCATCATGTTACAATAGATTCTGTGAAGAAGTCTTTCATCATTATTACCCTCGGTATCACTCTCTATAGTTTTTCTTTGTTGAATGGATTCGTATGGGATGATGAGCTGATGTTTACTACTCAAATGTCAGCGGCGAGAGCCTATTTTCGCCCCATTATGGGACTGGTAAATGGGATGATCTCCCAACCATTCTTTTTTCATCTTACTTCGGTTGTTTTTCATATAGCAACTGCTGTTCTTATTTTTTATCTGTTTAAGCGTTTTTTTAAAGAGAATATCGCATTTTTTCTTTCTCTTATTTTTCTCGTACACCCAGCAAATGTTGAGGCGGTGTGTTTTGCTTCAGCGCTCCAAGAAGTTCTATTCACGTTCACAGGAATACTTGGTTTATATTTATTTGTTCGCGGGAATGACATCTCTCCTGTTATTGTTATTGGAGCAATAATTCTATCGACAATGGCTCTTCTTATGAAGGAAACGGGCATTGTTTTTTTTGCCTTGATTTTTTGCTATTTATTTTTATTTCATAGAAAAAATACAAGCACGATACAGCTCTATGGCGCCTTTGCAATTATTGCACTATTTACCTACGGAATGGCCCGATTTTCTAGTGGAAACAACTATGTGCAAGGCCAGGGATTATTTCCGATTATGCGAGTTCCCCCACATATCCGTTTAATCAATATTCCCATGATTATTGTCTATT
>Ga0210051_1003024_pt1 | contig 16863 bp, 20 predicted proteins | sample CryGey092014_all_FD_185464 | JGI IMG/M metagenome (GOLD analysis project Ga0210051, IMG submission 185464) | Groundwater microbial communities from aquifer - Crystal Geyser CG23_combo_of_CG06-09_8/20/14_all (SPAdes) (version 2) | ecosystem: Environmental > Aquatic > Deep subsurface > Groundwater... | reverse complement strand
TAACCTTCCATTCGCATTTGTATTGGTTTTTTCATTGTAGTTATAATGTAACTACAATAAATATTTAAGAATTTCTATACTCAAGGATATAAATCAAGAAATTTGCTTCAGAAAGCTAAATAGATACGAAATCATTCAATTAAACCCTCACACTCATATTTTGCAAGGTGCTCTCCATCCAGCTTAAACCATGATGGCATGTCTTTAATATTATAATTTGTTGTTGTCTGGTCTCCAAAATATATATAGTCCACAACACTCCTTTCTCTTGTAGGAACTTCCTGTGTCTGGAATTCCTCTAAATTTACAAGACTTTCTATTCCATATGAGGAGTTTGAAAGATTTCCTTCTAATCTCATGAGGAAGCTTGGTGCTGTATTTGAGCTAAGGTAATATGAATTGTTAACATGGATTTTAAGGTTTGTTGTTTCATTGTTAGGTCCAATAAAATCAGTTATAGTTGTTTTTATTATTGTGTTAGTAACCCTTCCGTAGCTGTTTATCACATACAATGGGTCCTCAAATTCCTGTATGCTGATATTTGTTGTTATGTAAAGCGGCCTTTGCCATGAAGCAGTTTTTTTAACATCCTCAATATTTAAAGTTATATTAGCAGCAATATTCACTGCCCATGGATTTTCCTGGTAAATAATTATTTGATCTATACTAAAGTCAGTAATTATATCAAGTTTTATTGCCTGCTCTTTTATTCTTTGAGTCCAGTTGATGAATGTTGATTCATTCATAAGACCCATTTGAGAGTTATTGATAGTTCCATTCAAAAAAGCCTCTTTGAAACAGGAATCTGTATCATATAAAAAAACACCTCTATCTGTTATGTACTGTTCCATACTCATTAAAGCCCTGAATCCTGAGATATAAATGCCTCTCTCAACATCTTTTTCAACATCATCTATAAAATTGTTCATGGAATAAATTCTTGTTTCAGTTACCATAACAGTGTCTCTTAGACTGTATTTAGTGTAGATAGTGAGTGAAAATATTGTGAGGGTTATAAGTACAATTGCGGTTACACTGAAGAATATACTTTTTTTGTTCAATGCCATACCCTCACCTCTGCTATTATTGGACCCCATAATGAAGGAACACCTCCAACAGGATTTACTTCTTTGTCTATCTGTGTTGCTTTTACATAATTCCCTAACAACAGATTTAATCTTTCTTCTGCATCTGAAATTGCATCTTCTTCATTATCAAATATCTGGCCGTATCCAACTAAAGAAGGTATAAGGACATAATACTGCAGGGTTGTTTCATTAAGGATATAACAGTCACTGCATAAATCACTGGCCTCAAAATTGTTTTCTCCAGTATTAAGATAGCTTGGGTCAATGTAAACAGAGGATGGAGTTGCAAGAGGCCTTGGTGTTGTAAAAACATTCTGGCTGTTTGCATTTACACTAACTACATTGCTGTCAAGCTGTGCAACCTGGATGAATGATTCAATAACATCATAATCTTCAAAATCCTTTGTATAGGATTTAGGATTGCTCATACTGCCATCAAAGCTTTCAACAATAGAAACATCAATCTTTCCATATTTCAGTTTTGCAGTGTCAATAATTTCATATTCTATCTCAACATAGGATGAATCCTCTGGATCATTTTCAGGGTCAGAATAAAGTATTGTGTTATATTTACCAAAAAAATAATTTGGGTAGCAGTTAAGGTAAACACTTACTACATTGGTTCCTTCACCAAGACCATCTTTAATATCATATGTTTTGTTTAAAGTTCCAGTTATATTTAATATTTCTATTTTATCATCATTTAAATAAAGCTGCACATTGCCTTTTTCAAGAACTCCTTCAGGAATTCCAAAATTATTGTCCAGCTCTTTTCCAACAATATGCAGAGTTGCATTTTTTATTAAAATACCTCTTGGTACAAAAATAGGTAGCACAGACCACGCACCGCTTGCCTTATTCAGGTTATTGCCTCCATTGCTTAAGACATTATCAAAATAAAATCTTTTTTTTACTATTTTTGATGGAACAAACTTTCCACTGCTTTCATACTCGACAATTATTTTTGAGCCTGGATGAATGTGAGTATGGTCATCAGACTGGATTAGGAATTTTATTTTCAGTTCATTCCATCCGCTTGTAACATCATTTGTTATGTCAACAAAATCAAATCCTATGTGTGTGACATCTTTTTCCTGTGTATAAAGCCATGGATTTCCTATATTTGTTGGCTCTCCATTAAGGTCAAAATCATTGGATGGTGTAGCGCTTGTTCCCCAATGAACTGTCAGGAATAGTGTGGCTTTTGTGATATCACTGGAGTTAATATAAAATTTCTTTGTAATCTCTGCTGTTGTTCCTGGACCATGAGAACTGCCCTCTGGGTTTATCATAAAAACCTCTGTTGTATTTTTGGTTACTTTTGTTGCAACTGCCCTTGCAGTAAACCCTTCTCTTGTCCTGTATCTTTGTATGCCAGATATCATTTTCTTTGATATCATTGATACTCCATCATTACTTTTAATTCTGGAATAAATTTCTTCTCCTTCTATATAAAAGCCGAAACCAAGATTTTCATCAATAAAATCATTAGTGAACTCTTTTGTTAAATTGCCTGCTTTGTCAGCTTTGTCAAGTGCCCAGAACTCGCCTATTTGCTCTAAAATAGTATTTTCAGGATTTGTTATTTCTCCAGTTAATAGAAGCTCATCAATATAAGCATTGTTAACCTCTCCAACCCTTAATGTAGACAATGAATTAATCAAATCATGGGATGTATAATCGAGGCTTGTGTATGATGGCTCAACTATATAAAAAGTATAAAGCAGCAAAATACCTAGGGTTATTATACCTGCGCCGATTATTGAATCAATTGTGAAAAAAAATCCTTTTTTTAATACCATAAGTAAATCACCATTTTCTTAATGTCTGATTCTTTAACAATAAGCCTGGTTATCTTAACTAGTTTTTTTGGATTTTCAACAGTTTGAATATTTGTTGAATTAACACCCGGTTTGCCTATTCCCTCTGATGAGCTGTTGATAGGAATTATATTATTATTTCTGTCAGTGAAAAAAACATAAAAATCATAGACTGTTCCAAAAAGTTTTTTGCTTTCTTTGTATGGAATTTTTGAAAATTCTGCCAGTTTTGACTCACTAACCCGATTATCATCAGTTATGCCAATCCTTTCAACATTATCACTATTCCAGTTAGTTTGGTATCCGCTTGACATCAATGAGTTGGAGATTAGCTTGGCATCAATAAGAAGATCATCAAGCAGTTCCTCATCCTGGTCAGAAAGATTAGTGATGTTTTTGTAGTATATTAATATAGCTGACCCAAAAATAAGCACTGCTATTATTAAATCAAGGGAAAAAACCTGTGCCTTAGTTAAGATAAATAACCCCCCCCATATTTCTTATTGTATTATTTCCCTTAATTACAGTCCCATTAATTTCAGGTATTCTTACTGTAAACTCTGAATTTTTTAAGGCAATGGTTATTCCATCTTTTGTTTTAGTTATTGTATACTCGTTATTATCAAGCTTTTCTGGTATGAAAAAAATCCTGTTATAGCCAGACTTAACCTGTGCTGCAATATTAATTTCATGCTGTATTTTGTAGGCAAGATCTTTTGCAAGAACAAATTCTTTTTCATCATTTAAATCATCAACTTTATCTTCTGTTGCTTTTAAAAAAACAAGAAGTATAAAAAAGGAAATACTTAATAACAAAACAAATTCCATTGCCAGCTGAGCTTTTATGTGCTTAACCATACATAATCCCCCTTTGATTCTATACTTATGTAATGGATGCCAGGGGTTATTGCAATATATCCACTAATATTAACAGAACATATATGGCTTATGTCTGTAACACCGCTTTTTGTTTTTACCCTGAATGTCACTTCTTTGTTGCTTATTATAGCGTCTTCTACGTTTTCAGGCATGTAAACCTTTATTCTTGTTTTTGAAGGCTCGCCAAGGTAATAAACTGATTCTGAATTATCTACTATTTTTCTTGCTATCTGGTCAACCTGGCTTGATATTACCTGATCACTGGTAGCTCTTGTATGTTCGTAAAAGATTAAAATTAATGGAAGGGTGATAAGCAATGAAAATCCTATAATAATAACATATTCCACACTTACCTGGGCATTTTTTTCTTTCATGAAATAGTTGTTTATATACGCATATTTAAATTTATGTAACTATTCAGCAATAGATTATAAATAGTAGGACAGATAATTTTATATAGTTTTGTTAATTTGTGTTTTAAACTGATAGTTTTATTAATAAAGGGGTAAAAAATGGCAAATAAAGAGTTCAACAATATGTTAGATGATTATGTGGAGGGTATAAGAAAAAAGAATTCAATAAATTTTTCTGAGAAGATTAAGAGATTATTTAAGCCAAATCCCAAGAAAAAAATCCAGATAGACCAAGGCACAACAGAAGAGTATATAGAGATTAATAATGAAATGCTGGAAAGTGAAACTACAGAAGAAAAAAAAGGGGGCTTTTTTGCTAAATTCTTTAAATTATTTTCAGCAAAACCTAAAAAAACTTTTGAAGATGAAAAAATTCTTTTTGAAGAACCAGAAGAGGATGAGACAAAATATGAAGAGCCGGTTGTAAAAGAAATAAAAGAGAACTTTATCACCAAATTTTTTAATAAAATCTTTTTCTTTAGAAAAAAGGAATATACTGAAGAGTTTGAAAAAGAGCCTGAACTTAAAACTTACGGCAGTGAGATGGAAGAGGATGTTGTAAAGGTTTTGAACATAGTTAATGAGCTTTTCAAAAAACTTCCCCAAAATGTTAAGTATGAATTCAGAAAATCAGATGATTTTGAGACATATTCAAATGTTCTTAAAAAATACCGCATAATGAAAAAAGATTAGATTTTCATAAAGAGTAATCATCTACAAGATATTTATGCTTAAATATCTTATATATCTTATAGCTGTTAAATGACCTTATGACATCCTTAAATTCATCCCTTATTTTTAGATAAATCTCCCTAAAATCTGTTGGTGAGTTTGTTTCAACATCTATCTCAAAATCCCATGCACCTATTGTCTTGCTAATCTTTACAATGTTGGGGTTGTTTAGGCAGAAATCCAGCATCATGTTTTCTTTTTCTGGCTCAATGTTATGAAGTTTTAGGGTAATCTTATTACTGATTAGACTGCATTTTTCCATGTCTAATGCAGACTTGTACGCCCTTATTATCTTTTTGTTCTTCAGGGATTTTATTACTGACATAACAGTCTTTATATTAATATCCAGTTTTGAAGCAATTGAAGTTAATCTTATCTTAGGATTTTCAACAAAAGCCAGTAATATTCTTTTTTCCTTGTCATTTAAAACAATTTTATCCCTGTCTCCCCCAACTATTATTTCTGATGGAAAATTAAGGTCTTTGGCTTTCTTACTCCTAGGTGTAAGGTAATCCCTGGGATAAATATGGGAAACAATATTTATGATTATGTCATAATTATTCAGTTCCTCATTCTCCTTTATCAGCATCTTTAATTCTTTATTGAATTTTGAGGGGTTTGTGGCCATGAATTCAACAAGAAAATCATACTGTCCGCCCATTTCATAGATTGAGGTAACATAAGGGTTCTCCATTAATTTTTTTACCAATAAATTCAGTTCAGAACTTTTGGAACATCCGCCTTTGAAATAAACCTTGAATAACAGCATGTCAAAACAGGAGTAGTCCATAACAGTATAATAAAAAAGGATTATTTTGCTTTTTTCAAGCCTGTTTATTGTGTATTTAACTAGCTGTGGGCTCTTGTGAATCTTTTTTGCTATTTCAGAAAGCGAAAGCCTGCAGTTCTCGCCGTGAAAATACAATAGTCTTTTGTCAATTTTAGTAACCATTCTTTATTTATTTTAAATCAAGGTATATAAATGTTTTTATTTGGAACTTTTTAAAAAATCTGTTAAAATACATTTTAAATATAGGAATTAGTATATTAAGAAATATGACACCAGTTCTTGCTTCAAATAAAATGAAAACAGAAGATAGGATAAACACAGAAAGAACAATGGACTCAATAGATTCCTGTGTGAATTCCTATAGGAGTAATATAATAACACCCGAAGAATTTAGGGCATTTAATAGATTAGGTGAAATATTAAGTTACGAAAAAAATGGAAGAACCCCGGAACATAAACACTCATTTGTCTTCTTTTTTGTCGAAAAGGTATTATTTGAAAATTATACTTCCAAAGAAGAATGGGAAAAAGATAAACTTAGTATAACAAATCCTGTGACAGATATATATGGGATTATTCCTATAAATATTTATGGTGATACTAAATTTGTTAAAAATACACTTGATGAAGCAATAACTCATGAAGGTATTTTTGTTTTAGATAGCAAATCACATAATATAATCCATAATGGACTCATTCTTCCAGTTGATACTCATGATTTATATACAAATGCCTTTAAGGTTAAGAATGATATTGAGCTTATTAAAAAAACAGATTATCCCTCGGGTTACCCGCCTGAAATTGGAACCAAGTCAAAAGCAGCACTTTATTTTTCTATAAAACACCCAGAAGTTTCCTTTATGAGATTTAATGGGGATAGTTATATCATAAAACAGGGGAAGGTAGCATACTTACATAAGGAAAATGATTTTAAAAACTCAGATTTAAGTTCCTTCCTCCCATGACTCAAGATATTTCTTTTGCTCTTCAGTGAGTTTGTCTATCTTTATGTTCATGGCCTCAAGTTGCAACAAAGATATTCTTTCATCTATCTCATCCGGAAGGATTATTACCTTTTTAGGAAGATTCCCCTTGTTTTTCACAAGATGTTCTGCTGCAAGCGACTGGCCGCAGAAAGACAAGCTCATGACTGTTGATGGATGGCCCTCTGCAGCTGCAAGATTAACAAGCCTGCCTTCTCCTGCAACATAAATCCTTTTTCCATCAAGCATGTATTCATCAAGGAATGGCCTTATCCTCCTGCTTTTTGCTGCTTTTTTTAATGATTTCAGGTCAATCTCAACATCAAAATGCCCTGAGTTTGCAACTATTGAGCCGTCTTTCATGAGCTTCATGTGCTCAACTGTGATTACATTTATATCTCCTGTCAATGTGACAAACAAATCGCCTAATTTGGCTGCATCATTCATAGGCATTACACCAAATCCGTCAAATGCAGCTTTCATTGCCTTGAAAGGATCAACTTCTGTGACAATCACTTTTGCTCCAAGCCCTTTAGCCCTTAGGGCAAATCCTTTTCCGCAGTCCCCATAGCCGGCCACAACAACAGTGCTTCCTGCTATCAGTAAGTTTGAGGCCCTTAAAATCCCATCCATTGTGCTTTGGCCTGTTCCGTAGTAGTTATCAACCAAGTGCTTTGTCTTGTTGTCATTCACAGCAATTATAGGATATTTTAATGCATTGTCTTTTTCCATTGCCCTTAATCTTATAACACCTGTAGTTGTTTCTTCGCAACCTCCGATTATACCTGGAATCAATTCCTTATGATTCTTATGGATTTCAATAACCAAATCACAGCCATCATCTATTGTTATGTTTGGCTTAAACTCAATCACTTTTTTTAAGAATTTGTAATAATCATCTGTTGCTTCGCCTTTATAGCCATAAACCATAAATCCTTGTTTTGCCAGTGCAGCTGCAACATCATCCTGTGTGCTTAATGGATTGCATGAGCATATTGCAACATCTGCACCGCCTGCCTTAAATGTCCTTACAAGGGCAGCTGTTTCCTTTGTTATGTGAAGGGCCATTCCAACCTTTATGCCCTTTAACGGCTTTTCCCTGCTGAACCTTTCCCTTATTTTCATTAGGGCTTCCATCTGCTTTTCAGCATACTCAATATTCATGTCTCCCTGGTTAGCTAGTTTGATATCCTTCACACAATAACTGTTAGTTTCATCCATTTTATCACCTTTTTGTAAATATTATTAAGAATTAGGAAAAGAGCAATTATATTTAAGTTTTCCCTATTGGAGTTTAGATAGTTAGATTATCAGAAGGCCTTTTCTTAAGCCTTGTTATATAGCCTGCGATTATATTTTTTAACTTCTTTGATTCTGCAAGAATTAGCCTGTTAAGTATTTCCCTATTTGTTTCAAAGCGGTCAGTGAACTTATCCCTGTGAAGTTCCATAAGCTTATTTGTTGCTCTTTTTATCTGTAGAGTTTTTATCCTTCCCATTTTTTACTGTTACCATAAACTTTTTATCATACTTGGCTGTTTTTAGAGAATATTGCTCAGGTTTTAGGTTTTGTTTTGCAGCCCATGCATGAGCACCTTCTTCTGTCTTGAATGTCTTTGGTCTGCTGCTTTTTATTGCAGAGTCAGAATGGGAATTTTTGTAATGCTTTAAGTGCGTACTCAGTCCCTTCCTTCTTTTTATCCTTGTATGCATTTTTGCCATATTTTCCACCTTATTTAAAAATAATCTAGACTCTTATAAATAACGCCTGATTAAGAGAAGGAGTATATAACTTCTTTATATTTCTTTTGTAATTAATTCATAAAAAGCCTTTAAAAGGCAGAGTTCATAATTAAGTAAACCAATTTCAATTAAACTTTCACTTTCATCTTAAGTAATACAAAAATGGTTACTATAATGCCATAAACAATCAGTATGTATTCTATTGGAACATACCTTGATATAAGTATTATCATCCCTAATATTAGTGCAAGAAGCCCTGTTACAAGAAAAACAGCCTCAACCAATGACTTGATAAAACCAGTCTTCAGGGCGTAAAGCAAATTAAGTGTTGCCTTTTTTATATCCTCGACGCGCTGCTTTATCTTGTACCTTGTGTCTATGTATTCAACTATCATTTGGGATATTAAATCAACATAATCTGCAACAGTATCAACTTTTTTGCCGGTTGTTTTCTTTGAGATTTTTCTAATTACATTATTTGCCATTTTAAATAAAAACAAATTTATTTTTTCTTTTTTCTTCTTATAATTGTTGCGGCAACTGCGCCTAATGCTACGCCTATGCCTGCTGCGATTGCAATGGCTTTTTTTGGGTTTTTATTTATGTACCTATTAACCTTTTTTTCTTGATTTAAAAATTTCTGCTTTGCCTTCTTAAGTTCTGCCCTTGCCATTTCCTTATACTTTTCTATTTGGGCTTTTGTCTTGTTTTTAGAACTCTTTTTGTTTTTTGCCATTATAACACCTCTTTTGTTATTAACATTTATAATTTGATTGTTCATATATAAATATTTGCATTAAAAAGTTTAGTTTGCCAAATAATCAAATTCCTTGAGGAAAAGTCTTGCAATACTTTTGTCATTTATGATTAACACATTCTCATCGTTTCTTGTGTCAGCGCCATCTGTTGGGTTGAATGAGCCGGTGATTACTGTTTCGTTGTCTATTATGAAAACTTTATGGTGCATATTTGCTTTGTTGTTGTCTCTTTTTACATCAATTCCCTGGTATTCCAACAAATTAAACTTAGAATATTTTGAGATCTGCCTTGCCTCAAAAACCCCTTTTATGTCGAGGCCCTGGTAATGCTTTAAAATAATTGCATTTGCAATCCTGCTGTTTGTGAAGCTGAATGTCATAAAATAAATGCTATTTTTTGCTTTTTTTATTTCCTCTGCAACATAATAAGCGCAGTTGTCCTCAGGGCAGAAATAGTTTTCAATTTTTTTATTGTTGAGATAAAACTCAGGATAGATTACATTACTTCCTTTTCTGAACTCAGAATTCCATAATTCATTAAACTCATCCTCATAATTTTTTGACAGGTAAAATGATTCAATTATAACCAAGTTGTTATCATTCTTATACGCGCCATTTTCAGTCGGATTAAAAGAGCCAGTCAAAATAATTTTATTATCAATAATGCAAAATTTATTGTGCATCAAACCAGAAGATGAATCTTTTATTGCAAACTTAAGATGATTTACATTATCAAAATTAGCATCATCAACCACTAGTTTTATGTCCATTGTTTTGCTTTTTTCATCCAAAATATTAATAATCCTTTCCAAGTCAAGGTCATAAAAAGCGCAGTGAACAGATTCTTTTGCGCTGTTTATTACTTTGAAAAGCTCTCCCTCGCAGTCATTTACTGGGCAGAAAAACACTTTTGGAATATCCTTGTATTCTTTAAGCTCTGGCTCTGTAATTTCTTCATTTGGTTTAAGATTAGAGCATCCGCTTAGTAAAATAATAAAAAGCAAGCAAATTAGTTTTTTAGTAAAAGCCATAACACTAACTTAGAAATAATTTTTTATAAAATCTAGCTAAGAAAAAGTGAAAATCTTACGGGAATTATCTTTAATTTACAGGTAACCTATTGATTTTTATCTATCTGAAAAGAAACCTATATAAAGATTAAAACAGAATAGGATATTGAAATGAACAATAAAGGCCAAAACTATCTACTATTTGTAATATTAGCTATCTTAATCGTATTGATTATCTGGCTGATTATAAGGAGGCTTGGCGCTTAAGATGACTAAGCTAAAAATAAATGAAAAAATGGAAAAAGTAATTGAAATATTTGTTATACTCTTTGGATTGTATATTTTAATTCAGATATTAAGGGCAATATTTAGTGGTTCCTGGACTACTGAAGACTTAATCATAGGATTACTAATTTTCAATTTGGGTTCAATCTTCACAATAGGAGTATCAGTTGCCCAGCTGAAATCAGACCATAATCATCTTAAGGGACAGTTCAAAAGTCTTGCAACTGATTTTAAATCAAAAGTTAAAGTTTAGGCTGGCCTTAAGATTTCTTTTTGTTTAATTACTTTAGCTCACTTTTAAACTTTTTCTAACCTAAACAAGAAAAGTTTAAATAATAATCAATTAATTTTATTGATAATGAAAGATATAATTTGGATGTCTATTTGGACATTAGGTTTTTTTGCAACAGGAGTATTTTTATTCTGGAATGGAATTAAACTGTTAAAGCAAAAACGCCTTATAGAAAATATACCAACAAGCAAGATAAGGTCTCTTGCAATGGGCTTGGTTGAAATTTATGGTGAGGTTGTTCCTGCATATAAGGAAATACTGAAGAGCCCTTTCTCAAACAAGGACTGTGTTTATTATAGATATACAATAGAGGAATACCGCAGTTCTGGTTCTAGTAAGAACAGCAGTTGGGTTACTGTTGACTCAGGACACAAAGAGCAGCCATTTTACTTAAAGGATGATACTGGCGGTGTTCTTATTGATCCAAATGGAGCAAATATAAATGTTTTAAGGGATTTTGAATTCCATACAAGCTTTGGCAAAAAAACTCCTGATACCATAATAAACTTTCTTAATGCAAACGGCATGACGCATAAAACACTTTTTGGATTAGGCAATAAGACCATGAGATATAAAGAATACTTTATTGCTCCAAAAGATAAGCTTTACATAATGGGCACTGCATCAGACAATCCCTTTGTTGAAGATGGCACAGCAAAAAACAATGCAGAAGACATAATGATACAAAAAGGCAACAATGAAAAAATTTATTATATATCAGACAAGCCCGAGAATAAATTATTGAAAGAGATTAAATGGAAGGTATTGGGCTATATAATCCTGGGGGCATGCTTAAGTATAGCAAGCTTAATCATAAGTTTTAAATACATGTTTAATCTGTTATAAATAAAAATGGAGGTATTAAAATGACAATCGGAATAATAATAATAATCTTAGTTGTAGCAGCTTTTGTAGCTGCTGGAATAATATCCTATATAGTGGGTATGTTTAATAGCCTTGTAAGGCTAAAGAACAATATCAAGAAGTCATGGTCAAACATCAATGTGCTTTTGAAGCAGAGGTCAGACGAGCTTCCAAAGCTTATAAACTCTGTAAAAGGGTATATGACGCATGAGAAAGACACACTTACAGAGCTTACAAAGGCAAGAACATCTATGCTAAATGCAAAGACAATGTCAGATAAGGCAGATGCTGACAATGCAATAAGCGGTGCACTTAAGACAATCTTTGCAGTTGCAGAGAATTATCCTAATCTAAAAGCAAATGAAAATTTTATGCAGCTTCAGAACAGGATAAGCGGGCTTGAAAATGAGCTTGCAGATAGGCGCGAATTCTACAATGACAGCGTTAATACCTACAACATAAGGATACACTCTTTCCCTGATATGATTATTGCAGGGAAGATGAAGTATACAGATGAGGAGATGTTTAAGGTTTCAGAAGAAGACACAAAGGATGTTGAAGTAAACTTTTAAATTTTTATTTTATTATTTAAGCTGTCTATGCTTTTTAATAAGGAAAACTTTGTTTCTGCATGCTTTTTGTCTATTTTGTCAAGCATGGTTTTTATGGCTTTTTTTTGTTTGTCTTTTTCTAGATTCTCTTTGAATTTAAACTTTTTGCACTTTGCAAACAAGATGCATTCGCTCTCGAGGACATTTCTCAAAAGTTTTATGTAAAAGACTTTGCCTTGGGTGAAATTATCCAAAAGCTTAAAGTCTCCTCTTTTAAACAGGCTTTCAGTGAAATAGACTATTTCATCATCCAAATTCCATGGAATTATAACCTGGTTTATCTTGTTATTTTTTATGATTTTTTTTGTTTTCTCGTCTAAACAGCCAATATCAAGCGAATTAACCTTGGCCTTAAGCAAATTAACCCTATTATTATATACAATTTTTATTATATGCTCTGAAATTCTTGCTTCCTTACTGTTATTGTCCAGCAAAAGAATCTTTTCCTTCTCATTAACAAGCTCTCTTGACCTTATCTCTTTTTTGACCCTTTTTTCAATAAGCTTGCAGAAGCATCCCTTGCATAACCATAATCCGAGATAAGGAAGCTTTATTTCTGCTCTTGCTTTTTTGCATTTTTGGCATAGCATGGTTTTTAAGGCATTTAAGGCATTTAAAAAGTTATTGATTTCAGCTTTTCCCGTCTATAAACATGGTTTTTAATTGTGTTACTACTCAAGAATCCTTAAAAACCGAAAGCTTTATATAGTAGTTACATTATACAGTAGTTAGAAGCAGGTTTGGGGGTGTTTGTCTATATCTTTATTTTCAACTATCACCTCTTTTTCCTGGGATTGGGGCTTCGGCTCCTATCTCAGGTTTATAATCACCTCTTTTTCCTGGGACTGAAGCTTCGGCTTCATTCCCGGGTTTCATAATCATTCTAAAAAGAATTATCTGTTAATCTTGATAAACAGTCCTTGCTCTTTTTTTCTTCTGAACAGCAAAAGACCTAACAAAAGCCCAATTAAAATCCCTAATATAAACACTGAAAGAAAGCTTTTGTCAATATAAATCATAGGTGTTTTTTTACTATTATCAAAATAAATGTCAAGGTTGCTTAACTCAAGGGCATATTCTGCGTACAGCAAAGCAGAGTATTTATCATCATTCTTAAGGCTTTTTGCGTATTCATAATAAGAATATCCGATTATTGGAAAAAGCCCTCTTTTGCTTGTCTCAGCAATGTTTCTTCCGACAATCTCCAGTTTCTTGTTCAGCAGGCCGTCAATATGCTCTTCCTCAACCCCTAATGTGGAAAGTATAATGTCTGACTCTGCCTTTGCCTTGCTTGCCTTAAACAGGCAAAGATCATAATTCTCATCTTCCATATCAGAATAAGCAAGGTCTATCTCTTTTTTTGTATCAGCAAGAAAATCTGGAAAGAACAGCATTACATATTGGTAGCGCTCCTCTGCCTCTAATATCTTTGTTATGCAGGAGCTCTTTAAAACCTCTTTATTAAAATCAAATTTTTCTCCTTTGTTATTAAAGAACTCGCTCCATGCCTTTGCGCTGTAAAACCTTTCAATAGCATATGCTAAAGAGCCAATGCTTTCATTTATTTCGCCTTTGCCAAGCTGCTCCTCACTTAAGTCAATGTAATCCTCTGATTCTATGAGCCTCTCCTTAACCACAGCATATGTCTGCAAATCAGTTATTGTTTCATACTTAAATGGCAGCCCTGAATCAAAATCTTTTATCTCATCGCGTGTTGATTTAATTTTTTCCGCTATATCTTTTTTCATCATATCCTGCATTAAAAATATAAGCTGTTTGTATTTTGTATTTGCTCCAAAACAGAAGCTTGCAGCAGAATAGAGTGTGTTTTTATTAAAGGCAGCTTCTCCTTTTTCAGTCAGATTTTTTGCATTTTCTTCTATTTGAATAAGGTTTTCATCCAATTCGCCTGTTTTTAATTTTTCAAATTCCTTTTTTAATGCATAACTTTTGTTGCATAATCTTTCTGCAAGAATTTTCATAATGCCTGAATATTCATCACTGATTTCAAGGCTCTCATTTCTTATTTCTTTTTTCTTGCCTGTAAATTCATATAAAACATCATCAAGGTCAGAAACCTCAACAACGCTTATACTTTTTTCATTGCCATATTCAACCAAATCAATTGTCGTATTATCCTCTTCCTTTAAAAATCTCGTGCCTGCAGGTATCAGCACTTTTTTGATTTTTAATTCTGAGGCAGCGTCTATCTTTTCCTTAAGCCCTCCAACCGGCCCGATAATCCCTCCAGAGTTTATTGTCCCTGTTATTGTTATGCCTTCATCTAATTTTATGTTGTCAAGTATTGAGATTGTTAGTGTAGATATTGCAGCACCAGCGCTTGGGCCGCCTATGATAGATGAATCTGCCCTTATTGTGTAAAAGAAATCATAATTATCACAATTAGCATCAGCATATTTGCATGCTATCTCCCTTGCAAACCTTGTTGATATCTGTGTATCTAATTTTGTTAGGGGATATGTTTCAATAAAGACCCTGCCAGTTCCAGGGGTTATCTCAAGATAAAGATGGGCAGAAGAACCTTCATAGCCATCTTTTGTCTGGCTTACAGCAAGTAAAGGCATGTGGCCAACACTTGCATAGCAAACAGGGACAATAAGTAGGAAAATTAATGTTAATAAAAACGCCTCTTTTGATTTTAACAGTTTCATAACAATTAAGAAATAATTTGTTATTAAATATCTTTTGATTGCTCTGCTTGCTTGCCCTTGCAGTTAGGGTTTATGCAGAAAACCCATGGCTTTCTTCCCTTTGTTATAACCATAATAACTGGATAGCCGCATTCTGGGCATGCTTTGTCAGCTGATTTTACAAGCCCTTTCTGGGGCAGGCTGAATGTTGTCTTGCATTTTGGATATGCATCGCACGCAATAAACCTTTTTTTTGTTTTCTTTGAGAAAATAATTCTTAAGTTTCCTTCCTTGCATATAGGGCACTTTCCAATAAGGTTGGCTTTGTTTTGAGTGTCTATTGTTGCTTCCTTTAAGCCTTCACCGATGTCTTTTTCTTTTTTCTTGAAATCAGAAAGAATTTCTTTTAATCCCTGTTTTGCCTCGTCAAGGATTTCTTTAGGTTTTTTCTTTCCTTCCTCTATTTCATTCATTTCTACTTCAAAGTGCCTTGTTAACTCTTCATCCAAAATTTTTGGGCAGAATTTTTCAAGGGTTTTTACAGTGCTTATCCCAAGGTCAGTTGCCTCTATTGCTTTTCCTGTTACATAACCCCTCTGGAATAATGTATCAACTATTTGCGCCCTGGTTGCCTTTGTTCCAAGGTTTCTTTTTGTAATCTCTTTTATTATAGAGGCAGGGGTATAATGCTTTGGAGGCTGTGTTTCTTTGTCATAAAAATTTATTTCCTTTACATCAACTTTCTCATTTTCCCTGACAAGCGGAAGCTCCTCTTCCTTTCCTGCAACATACGGCTCATAAAAGATATGCCATCCTTTTTCAACAGTTGTTGTTCCTTTTGCAATAAATATCTCTTTGCTGCAGTCAATTTTTATGGTCACTGTCTCTTTTGTTGCCGGCTTTGCAAAAACAGACATAAACCTTTTCACAATTAAATCATAAAGTTTTGATTCATGGTCTTCAAGCCCTTTTGGCTGGATTCCTGTCGGGTAAATTGCAGGATGCGCAGGGTCAGTATTTTTTCCCTCGCTTGGCACAAGATCTTTTTTCAATAATTCTTTGCATAATTCTGAATAATTTTTTTGTTTTGATATCTGTTCTAAAATTTTTTTGTATCCAATCTCCTTTGGCAGTTTCTGACTTGATGTTCTTGGGTATGAAATAAAACCAGATGTATAAAGCTCCTGGGCAATTGCAAGAGCGTCTTTTGGGGAGATTCTCAATGCCCTGTAAGCCTCTATCTGCATTGTTGTCAAATCAAATGGAATTGGAGGAGCCTGCTGGAATTTTGTCTTTTTAACCTCTTTTATTTTTGCAAGCTTTTGCCCCTTAACATTTTTCATTACTTTGTCTGCTTCCTTTTTATCCCAAAACTTATCTTTTTCATGCAATGCTGTTATTTTTCCTTTCTCTACATCGCCTATTAGCTCTATCTGCCAGAAAGGAACTGGCTTGAAAGCCTTTATTTCCCTGTCCCTGTCAACTATTATTTTCAATGCAGGCCCCTGGACACGGCCGGAACTAAGAACTTTAAAAAATCCTGCTGACTTTATTGCAGATGTAAGCACTCTTGAAAGGTTAATTCCATAATACCAGTCAAGCTCATGCCTTGTTTCTCCTGCGCTTGCAAGCTTGTGGTCAATTGTTTTTGATTTTTTTTCATAAGCAGTTATTAAATCCTGCTTTGTCAGGGTTGAGAATTTCATTCTTTGCGCATCTTTCTGCTTGCATATAAACCTTAAAACATTAAAACCAATTAGCTCGCCTTCAACATCATAATCACATGCAATGGTAAAAGAAGTAGCATCTTTGCCTGCCTTTTTTATTGCATCAATATAATTTTTTGTGAATTTTGAACCATTGTTCTGCTCAAATGCAGGAACCCATTCAATCTCAAAAACAGGATAAACCCATCCTTTCTTGTCTTTTTCAGCTAATCCAAATA
>Ga0210051_1003023_pt1 | contig 16864 bp, 17 predicted proteins | sample CryGey092014_all_FD_185464 | JGI IMG/M metagenome (GOLD analysis project Ga0210051, IMG submission 185464) | Groundwater microbial communities from aquifer - Crystal Geyser CG23_combo_of_CG06-09_8/20/14_all (SPAdes) (version 2) | ecosystem: Environmental > Aquatic > Deep subsurface > Groundwater... | reverse complement strand
TACTGGATTTTAAACTTTCGATGTTCACATTTCCTTTTATATATTACTAATTACTTTATATTAGTAATACTATTATATCACAAAAAAAGAAGAAAGTCAAGTTTTCAGCGATTTTTTTTATTTTTCCGAGACTGTTTGTTTAGTGTCTGAATCACAGATTGAATTATTGGATTATCTGGTCACAACTTGTGGTGTATTACTGTCCAACTTCGCTGGTTTCAAAAAGATATGAGCCAATCGAAACGACAACTACGCAGATGCCAGCAAGGATTGTAAAATTAAACATAATGGGAAACATTGATGAGCCCAGAATTGCACCGCTCATTTCCCAGCCAGTGGAGTGGAAATTTATAGCTCGTGATTCTTGACTTATGCCTGTATTTATTCATAACGCAGGGCTTCGATGGGGTCAAGTTTTGCAGCTTTACTGGCAGGATAAACGCCAAAGAATACACCGACAAACACAGAAAAACCAAAAGCAAGAAATATTGACCAGGGAGTAATTGCAGTGGGAAGAAATCTTTTAAGTAAAAATGCACCTCCATATCCCAGACCTATGCCTGCCACACCCCCCGAAGCGCTGAGCATGACTGATTCAATCAAGAACTGGACTAAAATGTCGCCTTCCTTTGCGCCTACAGCTTTCCTGATTCCAATTTCTCTCGTGCGCTCAGTAACTGTAACAAGCATAATATTCATTATTCCAATTCCACCCACAAGCAGCGAAATACCGGCAATCCCACCGAGGGCAACACTTAATATTCCGGTAATTTTCTGCAGCATTTCAAGTATGTCCTTCTGATCGGATATTTCGAAATCCTCTTCCGAGAGTCTGCGAAGAAGAATCCTTTTTACTATTCTCTTAGTTTCCTCCACTCTGTCTTCACTGGGTGCCTGAATTGCAGTGCGGTCAATAGACGTCTTTCCAAAAAATGACTGTGCTGTAGTGATGGGCACAATGGCAAGGTCATCCTGGTCCTGGCCCATTGTCTTACCTTTTGATTCAAGAATACCTATAATCAGAAACTTCTGACCGCCTATTGACAGCCTATTTCCAAGGGCATTTTTACTCACAAAAAGGTCGCTGGCTACCGTTTTGCCTATAACGCAAACTTTTCTCTGAGAATTGACCTGGCTTGCATTAAAAAACCTTCCCTCTTCGACTTTTTGATTGAGAATTTCCGGATAAATCTCCGTTGTACCGTATATCATGCTCTGACGGCTTTTATTTCCATGTTTGACTACAAGGGAAGTAAACATCAAGGGAAGTACCTTAAGATTAATATTGCTCCTTGCTTTAATGGCTAATATGTCATTGTATGTAATCTTGTTTCCGAACATTCCCGGAGGCCCGCGATGTGCACCTTTTCCGCCGCTGCCCGGCATAACAAAAATAAGGTTTGAACCCAATCCTTTTATTTCTCCTGAAACTTCTTCTTTTACACCCTGACCTATGGAAACAAGCAGGATTATTGCGCCGACTCCTATCAGGACTCCCAGGATTGTCAGGGCGGTCCGGACCTTGTTTGCACGCAGTGCTTCAATAGCACTTCCAAATCCAACAAAAATGTTCATTTTCAACCTCTATGAATCCCCCCTATTTCACCCTTTTCTCTCAAAGGGATCCATTCGGGATAAAGAGGGATTGTCTCCCTTTGCCTATTCCTCGTGCAGCAATTTCACAGGTCTGCCGTCAAAAAGACGGTCAACATTGGTAGAAATTATTTCTTCCCCCTCTTTTACGCCGATAATCACTTCTGCTTCTTCGTCGTTCTCTAAACCTAATTTTATTTCTTTTCTTCTGGCTTTTCCGTTCTCCACTGTATAAACAAATTTTTTTTCGTCTTTTTCCTGTACTGCATCAAGGGGTACTTTAACAATGTTATCCCGTGTAGCTACAAAAATATCTACATCAGCAGTCATACCCAGACGCAGCACTACTCCTGACTTCTTCACAGCAATTCTAACAAGAAAAGTCACTCCTTTTTCTTTAATGTCCTGACTTGCGGCGGCGATATAGGAAACTATACCGTACACTTCTTCGCCCGGATAAGCATCGAGGACAATCCTGGCTCTCTGTCCAAGTTTAATCTTCCCGATATCCGATTCATCAACGTTAACCTCAACATTTAAAGTTGAGGGGTTGTATACGGTAACTAAAGGAACACCAGGGTTTATCATTTCTCCAGCGCTAACAAATTTCTGAAAGACTATGCCGGAAACAGGAGAAATAATCTTTGTATTATCTATCTGGACTTTGATAAGGTCAATCTGTGCCTCAATTTGTTTCACTCTTGCCTGCGCAATTTTAAATTGTGCTTCAGCGTTGTCCATCTGCTGTTCGGTAATAACTTTTTCTGAGAATAATTTAAACATCCTCTCATAGTTCTTCTGGTTTGTTGCAAGGTCTACCCTTGCCTGCTCCAGGTTTGCCTCGACTTGCCTCAATTGCGCAACCAGTTCTGCGTCATCAATCTTTGCAATCAGCTCGCATTTCTTTACTACATCGCCTTCTTTTACGCTGAGCTCAACAAGTTTACCGCCGGTTTTCGAACTGATTTTTATCTGTTCTCCTGCCTTGACCACACCGGTGGGAAAAACGCTGAATATGATGGAGCCTTTTTTAGCAATTACAGTCTTGACCGGAACAACAGATTTTCTTTTAGAATTGAAGATACCCAAAACCACTATTGCCGCAACACAAATCACTATTATAAACCATGCTCTCTTAGACATTTTTCTCTCTCCTGTTCAAACTCAGGACTAAAGTCCTGAGTTACAACTCTCCAACGGCTTTTTTCCACTTTGTCTGGGCGATATTATAATCGTAGAGTGCCTGAAGCATATTAAGCCGAGTCTGCAATAGAACTAATTGAGTATCCATAACTTCAGCATTTGTCGCCATACCTTCACGGTACCTCGCTTCTACGAGCTCCAGTGCCTTTTTTGCCTGCTGGATATTTTTTTCCTGTGAAATAATAATTTCTTCGTTCTCTTTTAATTCATAATAAGCCTGTTCTACTTCAAGTTTTATATTCTGAATAAAACTACTTTCTGCGATCTTTAAATCTTCCAGCGCAGCTTTTGCTTGTTTGACTCTTGCCCTGGTAATAAATCCGTCAAAAATCGGAATGCTTAAATTTGCTCCTGCAGTCCAGCTTTTTTCCCATTCTTCAGGATCAGAAGATTGGCCCTTTTGCCACTGATAATAATAAGAAAAGGAAAGATTTGGTTTGTTGCCTGAATCAGCAATTTTTACAGCGAGGTCTGCTACAACTTTTTGATAATTAATTTGCTTTAATTCTACACGACTTAGTATTGCTTTATTAATACCTTCCTTTAATTCATATTCTAAGGGATTATACTTTAATTCACCCTGCAATTCAAAAGGAGTATTATCGTCAATTTTAAGTAAATTCCTGAAAGAATTTTTTGCAAGTTTCAAATTATTTCTTACCTTAATTAATTGGGGTTTCAGGTTTGAGAGTTGGACTTCTGCTTTTAAAACATCGAATTCAGAAGAAACCCCTGCTTTAAAGTTTCTTTGTGCATTTTCTAGGTGAATTTCAGCATTTTTAATAGCTTCTTCAGATACTTTTACAAGTTCATTTGCCAGAATTATACCATAAAAACCCTTTGTAACATCGAGAACTGTCTGCGCCTTTGTTTTTTCACAGTCAAGTTTTGCTGCTTCAAAATTTGCCTTAGATTGCTTATAAGTATTGAGTGCTCTAAACCATGTGAATAAATATTGCTGTGCAGAAGCTTTAATTGTCCATACATCTGGCTGACCACTACTGAAAGAAGCAGCAGGTGTACCTGGGCCAAAGGTACCCGCAGGAATCTCGAATGCTGAAACTTCACTTAAACGGGAATAAGAGCCGCTCGCGCTTATCTGAGGATAAAATCCTCCTGATGTCTCTGCAACCTTCCATTTACCAGAAAGAAGTTTCTGCTGGGACGATAAAATATTCGGATTGTTGGATAAAGTGATATTTATACTTTCTTCCAGAGTCAGAATTTTTGTCTCCCCTGCTCCTGAAATTCCTGCACAGAAAAAAAACAATAAAGTTAATAAAACGCTTACTATCTTGTTTTTCATCTCGTCTTCCATTTACATAAAGAACCCCCCCGTCTTGCTTTCGCTCTTCCAGAGAGCCTACTTTCGGTCGTAAGACCTACTCGGCAAGAAAGCGGGGGGGTCTATCCAAGCCCCCCCGTCTTGCTGTCTTAAGACCTACTCGGTCGCAAGACCTACTCGGTCGCAAGACAGCAGGGGGGGGCAACCCGTTGTCAAATTCAGTTTCTTTCAATACCCCCCGATGTTCATCGGGGGAGCGAACAAGAACTTAAATTTTAACAACATTGTTGGCTTGCGGTCCCTTTTCGGACTCAGCAACATCGAACTCAACCTTTTGCCCTTCGGCTAAAGTCTTGAATCCTTCGCCCTGAACGGCCGAATAGTGAACAAACACATCGCCAGCACCATCATCTCGTTCAATGAAACCATAGCCCTTATTTTCATTGAACCACTTCACCTTACCTGTTACTTTTGCCATACTTCTTACTACCTCCTTACTAAAATTTTTAAACCCGGACCATCATAATGGCGACCATTTATGGTTCAGGCAAACTCATCGACAACTTCTAAGAAAGCGCCTACCACTTTAGGGTCAAACTGTACACCCGAGTATTTTTTAATCTCCCTGATTGCAATCTCTTTAGAAAATGCTTTTCTGTAAGGACGCTCTGCTGTCATCGCCTCATATGTATCTGCTACAGCCAAAATTCTCGACCCCAATGGTATGCTTTCGCTCTTCAATCCATTGGGATATCCTTTACCATCATATCTCTCATGATGATGCATAATCAAAGGGGAAAGAGGTCTAATCATATCCATGCGTTCAGCGATGTTGGCACCCACCAGTGGATGCTTTATAATTTGTCTCCATTCCTCTTCTGAAAGCTTCTCAGGTTTCCTTATTATACTTAAATCCACTCCCACTTTTCCAATATCATGAATGTAGGCAGCGTATTCAATATCCTTTAAATCCTTCTGTGGAAGATTCATCTTCTTTGCAATTGCTAAAGCGTAATCCCTGACCTTTTCTGAATGCCTTTCTGTATGCCAGTCAAAAGCATCGACTATTGCTCCCAGAACCTTAAGTGTATTGAGATAAGCATCCTGGAGTTTTCTAACCAGTTTTGCATTTTCAATCGCAATTGCTGCTTCACTTGCAAACAACATAAGAATTTTTTCATCGCGCTTGGAAAAATGACGAAGTCTGGTAGAATACACATTGAGCACGCCAAGAACTTTATTTTTTGCAATTAGAGGAACAGACAGGAGAGATTTAAGATGTGCCTTTTTAGCAAAATTGGGATGTTTGTACCGCGGATCCTTTAAAACATCAAGTACTGCTTGAGGCTTTTTTCCCTTAATTACCTGCTCTGCGATGCTATCTTTAATTTTTACCGGACCTTTTTTCCTATATTCAAGACTGAGTCCATATACAGAAGAAGCAATGTCCAGTTCATCTCTTTCTTCATTAATAAACCTTAGAGTGCAGGCATGTGTCTTTACAACCTGGCAAGCGCTACGCGTTATAAGGTCAAGAACCTCCTCCAGTTCCAGAGTAGAAGTAACAGTGGAACTGACCTTGCAAAATGTGGAAATTTCATCTAAAAAATCTATCTTTTTTCTTTTATTCATCTTCACAAACTTAAAAACCTATATATTAATATACCATAAAAAGTATATTTGTCAAGTAAAATCGTGTTTTTAGTAAAATCGTTTTTTGTCCGCTTAAGGTTTTTTAACTTCAAGCCCTTCTATTTTTTTGAAGTCTTTTTCGTCATAAGTGTAAACAGTTGTAAATCCTTTTTCCATGCCCCAGTGTCCCATTACTGCATCAGCAAATTTTATGCCCTTTGTTTCATAATCTGACAGAGCTTTTCTAAAAACCTCTTCACTTTCCGTTTTTATCCCGGGTGTGTTTAGAATTGCCCCCACCAGCTCCACTATATTTTGCCTGGAGTACTTATAAACCTTTTCCAGCACCCAGACTATTTCAAGAATCGTAACCGGAAGAAGATAAAGAGAGGCCTCGCGCTCATTGGCGTTCTTGATGAGCTCAAGGCAGGACTTGATTTTTACCTCGTCATCCTTTATCAAGAGCCGCAGAATGATGTTTGTGTCCAGAAATGCCTTACTCATCTTTCATTGCCTCTCGCGTTGCCTTCTCCCTTATCTCTCCAATGCTCATTCCGATGTTTGGCAGGGTCCCAACATAGTCGTAAATAGTCTTCCCTTTCCTGAGGATTATTTTTTCTTTTTCTTCTTCCAGCACAACAGCGTCCCCCAGGTGCAGGTTTAGCTTTTTACGAATTAGTTTTGGAATAGTGATTTGATATTTTGGTAAAACCTTAACGCTTGTCATTTTAATATCCTCCTGTTGAAGTATTCTATCCTACCATAGATTATTATACTACAAAGTCTTAATTTGTCAAGAAAAAAAGTTCAGAGGTTCTTAATTTCCCTGGTATTTTTTCTTTGCTTGTTTATGCTCCTCATAACTTTTTGCAAAATGATGTGTCCCGTCATTCTTTGAAACAAAATATAGATAATCTACATCTAACGGTTGTAGAGCCGATTTAATTGATGCAATGCCAGGATTGCAAATGGGCTGAGGTGGAAGTCCGGTATGAATGTAGGTATTGAACGGTGATTTAACATTTAAATCTTCAGTGGTTAACTTTCCATCAAATTTTCCAAGTGCATACCTGACTGTTGGGTCGCACTGGAGTCGTATCTTCTTTTTTAAACGATTGTAAAATACGCCGGCAATAACCGGTCTCTCGAAACCAACTATAGCCTCTTTTTCTATCAAAGATGCAAGAGTAACTATTTTTTCCAGCGAATACCCTTTCGCCTTTATCTCTTCACCGTATGCATCAATAACCTTCTTCTTGAACCGGGAAAGCATCTGTTCAATAATAGCATTTTCACTATTTGCACCTTTCATAAAATAATAGGTATCAGGAAAGAGATATCCCTGCAATTTTTTTGGAAATCTATAAGAACCAATTATAAAATTGGCATCGTTGACAAGGTTAAAAAATTTTTTGAGGTCAATCAACTCTGCTCGCGCTAACAAATTACCTATATCCAGTGCTGTCCATCCTTCTGGAATAGTTATTCTGTAAATTGTAATTTCGCCCCTCGCTAATTTTCCCAAGACCATCCATGTTGAAACACGCGGGTCAAAATTATATTCACCAGCTCTAAGATTATAAAATACTTTAAATATCTGCCCTATAATTAGAAAATAAAATTTATTCTTGATTATTCCATTATCCTTCAAGATGGAAGCAACCTGAATAGAATTTGAATGCGGTGGGATTATGACTGATTTACTCTGATTCTGGAATGGATAAAAGAGGAAAAAAAGATTAAGCAAAGCCAAAACAACCAAGCCGCAGATTACTATATAGCTGACTTTTTTCATAACTTTTATTTAAATTTGACAATATCTTTGGCATTAAATCCACTTCCATCAACTGCTATGCCAATTGAGAATTTTTTTTCTACCTTTTCAATTTTAATCGTCCCGATTTTAGTTTGTTCAGCACCCAAGGAAAGCCCGGTCTCAGGGTCAATCAATTCCTCGCCAGCTCTGTAAACTGTAAGGATGTCACCGATTTTTATGTTAGTCTCCTCTCCTGCATTGATATAGACACTGCCTTCCTTTACTGTCACAATCCTACCCTGCCATGGCATTGTTTCCATTTTTACAACGATGTAATTAACTGCTTCCTGAATACATTCACGCACTGCCTTACCGATAGGAGTCTTCTGAAAACCTCCTCCTCCAAAACTAATCCCCTTAACGCGAGCAGCCAGTGCCAGCCCACTTTCAGAAATCTTTCTTTCTATATTTTTTGCTTCTAAAACAACTCCTGTAGTAGCATCGTACATTTTTAAATCAATAGCAACATGGGCTTCGGCTGTTTTTACGCCTATACCAAATCCGCCAAAACCTATCCCTCCTGCACCTCCACCCGTGCTTTCCTGAAATTCAGTGACAGCTCCACGGATTAAAATCTGTGCTCCAAGCAATTCTCCGATTTTTACTGCAGTAGCATCCGTCACCCTTCCTGATACACCAAGTTTCTGTTCTTCAGATACATCTTCAAGATTCTGTCTTTCTACTACAACGAACCTTCCGCTTTCAACAAGTGCTGTTGTAAGCATATCGCTCATCCCTGTTCCAACAGTTGCACCTTCTGTAACCCCTGCTCCTCCAAACAAAAGCCTGAGCAACGAAATTCTTTCTTGTGTTCTTGGGACTTTATCTTCAAAACCCATTACAGCAATTCTCTTTTTTGGTCCTGTAAACTTTACCACCTCCTGTGTAACTGATGCTCCGGTTTTAACCTGAGCACCGGTAGTTGCACATCCACTCAGTGATACCAATAACCCGCCAATCAATATCCAGTACAAAATCTTTTTTCCTGTCTCCATATTACCCCCTTATAGTTGCTGTTCCACCAACGGATTTTTTCGATTCAATAGAAAATTTAACATTCAGGTTTTTATAGACATCTGCTTTGAACTTTACACAAAAAGACCTGAACTCATTTAGCGACAATTCATCAATCCGCTTCCCGTTCTTAATGCAGTGCATAACAATTTGCGCAACTATTGAATATGCCTGACGGAAAGGAACACCTTTTTTTACAAGATAATCTGTTAAATCAGTGGCAACAGAGAACCCATCGTTAGCAGCAAGATACATCTTATCTTTATTTACTTTAATATTTTTCAAAAGGGAAATATAGATTTTAAGACATTCTTTCACTGTATCCACTGCATCAAATACTGGCTCTTTGTCCTCCTGCATGTCTCTATTGTAGGAAAGCGGCAATCCTTTCATTGTCATAGTTAGTGTAGCTAAGTCTCCAAACACTCTGCCAGCTTTACCTCTTATAAGTTCAGGAATATCAGGATTTTTTTTCTGCGGCATAATGCTGGAACCAGTGCAGAAGGACTCGTCAATTTCAATAAAATTAAATTCTGAAGAGCTCCACAGGATAAGTTCTTCGCTCAACCTGCTCAGGTGCACCATTATAAGAACAAGATGCCCCAATGTTTCAATGGCAAAATCTCTGTCGCTTACAGTATCAATGCTGTTTTCGCTGACACTTGAAAAACCCAGAAGTCTTGCCACATATTTCCTGTCAATTGGAAGTGAGGTTCCGGCAAGAGCACATGCACCTAAAGGCATAACATTAATTCGCTTCAAACAATCTCTCAATCTCTGAGCATCACGATTCAGCATAAAAAAATAAGACATAATATGATGGGAAAATAAAACCGGTTGAGCATGCTGCAGGTGCGTGTACCCGGGCATTATCACGCTCAAGTTTTTTCTGGCAACTCCCAAGATTACTTCCTGCAGATTCCTGAGCAATTTAATAATTTCTCCAACCGCATCCCTCAGAAACATACGAAAATCCAGTACCACCTGGTCATTCCTGCTCCTTGCAGTATGAAGTTTTTTACCGGGAGAGCCGATTTTCTGGATTAGCCTGGCCTCAATCGCCATATGAATATCTTCTGCATTTCTAAGTTTTAATTTTCCATTTTCAATTTCCTGGTGAATTTCTTCTAATCCTTTCACAATCCTGCAGGATTCTCTCTTTGAAATTATTCCGCATTTTCCTAACATTTTAGCATGAGCAATACTACCATCAATATCGTATTTGTATAGTCTTTTATCAAACTTTAAAGACGAACTGAACTCTAAAACCTCTTTCCTCAATCCTTTGTTGAACCTCTTTCTTAAAAAATTCATTTTCGTCTCCTAAGTGCCTTTATCTTATATGGCAATCCCCATAGTTTAACAAATCCCTCACCTAACCTCTGGTCAAATGTAGAACTTTTTTCATATGTTGCCAGATTTAAGTTGTACAATGAGTAAGAGGATTTTCTGCCAACCGGGTTACACATTCCCTTGTAAAGTTTCAATCGCACAAACCCTGTCACTTCTTTCTGGGTCTGATTTATAAACGCATCCAGGGCCTTTTTAAGCGGAGAATACCAGAGCCCATAATAAATTAGTTCAGAATATTTCTGGGCTATCAGCTCCTTATAATGCATTGTTTCCCTGTCCAGAACCAGGGATTCCAGTTCCCTGTGAACATTCATAAGAATTGTTGCTGCCGGAAACTCATAAATCTCTCGGGACTTTATTCCAACCAACCGGTTTTCCATCATATCAACCCTTCCTATCCCATTTATGCCCCCGATTTCATTCAACTTGCAAACAATATCTGTGGACGAAAGAGTTTTTCCGTTTAACTTGGCCGGTTCACCCTTATTGAAATAAATTTCGACATAAGTCGGCTTATCTGGTGCATCCTGTGCTGATTTTGTAATCTGGTAAACATTTTCATCCGGTTCCACTGAAGGGTCTTCAATGGTGCCACATTCAATGCTTATTCCCCAGAGATTTTTATCGATGCTATATGGACTTTTTTTAGTAACATTTATTGGTATATTATGCTTGTGCGCATATTCTATTTCTTCTTCCCTCGATGCAAGTTCCCATTCCCTTACAGGTGCAATGTTTTTAAGGTGTGGAGCAAGAGTCATCATGCCAACCTCGAACCTGACCTGGTCATTGCCTTTTCCTGTACAACCATGAGCAACGGCATCGCATTTTTCCAGCGCTGCAACCCTGACAAGTTCCCAGACTATAAGTGGTCGGGAGAGCGCTGTTGCAAGAAGATATTTTTGTTCGTAAACAGCACCTGCCTTTAAGGCCGGAAATACAAATTCTTTTATGAATTTTTCTTTCAGGTCTGAAACATAAACTTTACTTGCACCGCTTGCAATCGCCCTCTTCTCAATGGCGTTAATATCTTCCCCCTGCCCTACATCGGCATAGACACATATGACTTTGGCATTGTACTTTTCTTTCAACCACCTGATTGCCACAGAAGTATCCAATCCCCCTGAATAAGCCAGCGCAATTTTCATTTTATCTCCTCATTTTGTTTTTTTTATTGCCCAACCATAGAATCAGAATTGCTTTCTGGACATGAAGGCGGTTTTCAGCCTGTTCCCAGATTATAGAATTTTTACCGTCAAGCACTTCTGATGTAATTTCCTGTCCGCGGTGAGCCGGGAGACAATGCAGGACAACACAATCCTGCTTTGCATATTTTAGCAATTCCTTGTTAACCTGGTATGGTTTGAAATCATGAAGCCGTTTCTTCACCTCAGTCTCCTGACCCATACTTACCCACGTATCTGTATAAATAACATCTGCGTCTTTTACGGATTGAGCAGGGTTGTGAAACAAATCTATGCTCCCACCACTTTTTTTAGCATCTTTGGTTGCTTTTTCAATAATCTGTGCACCGGGTTCATATCCTGCAGGGCAGCATGCAATAAAGTCTATTCCGAGTTTCCCGGCCGCAAACATTAAGGAATTGCAAATGTTATTTCCATCGCCAACAAAAACCAGTTTAAGATTTTTAAAATTCTTACCTGATTCGCTGATTGTCAGTAAATCAGAAAGAATCTGGCACGGATGTGTAACTTCTGTCAAGCCATTTATTACAGGAATTAACGCATGCTTTGCAAATTCTAAAAGAAATTTATGCTCTCCGCGCACTACTATTCCGTTAAGATACTTAGAAATCACTTTTGCAGTATCCGCAATTGTTTCTCCCCTGCTCAACTGAGACTCTTTGATATCTAACAAAATTGTTTCTCCTCCAAGTTGTTTCATGCCCGCTTCAAAAGAAACTCTTGTCCTGGTGGATGGTTTCTGAAAAATCAAACCTAAAATCTTCCCTTTGAGCAAGCCTGATGTCAGGACTTCCTGACCTTTTAAATGTTTCTTTTTAATGTCTATAGCAAATTCGAGAATTTCTTTAATTTCTCTAACTGTTAAATCATAAATAGAGATCAGATTTTTTTCCATTTTCTTATAACCTTTTCAAAAATTTCAATTGCTTCGTCAATTTCGCTTTTACTCAAATTTAACGGTGGTAAAAACCGCAGGACTTTTTCTGCTGTGCAATTGATAAGCAAACCTTTTCTCATGCATTCCTGCACAATATCTGCACCCTTGATGTTTAGTTCTATACCTAACATAAGACCCTTGTTTCGAATATCGTTTATGAATTGGTAACGAGATTTTAAAATCAGCAATTTTTTACATAAATAATCTCCCATCTTTGTTGCATTGCCTAACAGATTTTTCCTTTTAATTATGTCTAAAACTGCGCAGGATGCAGCGCAGACAACAGGGTTTCCTCCGAAAGTAGATGCATGAGTTCCAGCTCGTAAAACATCAGCAAATTTCTTACTCGCTATCATCGCTCCTATTGGCAATCCGCCACCAAGTGCTTTGGCAAGCGTCAGCACATCAGGAGTGACGCCGTAGTGTTTATAAGCAAACATTTTACCTGTCCGTCCAATTCCTGTCTGAACTTCATCAAATATAAGGAGGATTTTCTTCTCGTTGCATAGTTTGCGCACACCTTTTATAAACTCACCACTTGCAATGTTGACTCCACCTTCTCCCTGAATCGGCTCCATCATTATTGCTACGGTCTGTTTAGTAATTGATTTCTTTAATGCATTTAAATTATTAAAAAGCACGTACTTAAATCCTGACACAAGCGGTTGAAAACCCTTCTGGTATTTAGTCTGTCCTGTAGCAGTCAGTGTAGTTACAGTCCTTCCATGAAATGATTCTTTCATAGTAATAATCTCGTTACGGTTCGGGTTTCCCCATTTGCGTGCAAGCTTAATTGCAGCTTCATTTGCTTCAGCTCCGCTGTTGCAGAAAAAAACTTTTCCAGGAAAAGCCAGTTTTATCAATTTTTCTGCAAGTTTTGCCTGTGGTTGGGTATAATAGAGATTCGAAGTATGCATCAGCTTATTGGCTTGATTTTTAATCGCTCTGACCACATCCGGATGGCAGTGTCCAAGGTTGTTTACTGCTAGTCCGGAAAAGAAATCTAAATATGCATTACCTTTTGCATCCCATATCCTTGTGCCACTTCCTTTTACAAATGCAACAGGATTTCTTTTGTAGGTCGGCAAAATATACTTTTCAGTTAATTTAATAATCTCTTTTTCTTTCATCACATTATGTTATCTGCGTCCCTATTCCTTCATCGGTGAAAATTTCTAAAAGCAGAGCGTGGGGAATTCTGCCATCTATAATGTGTGTTTTTTTGACTCCCTGTTTCACCGCATTAATGCATCCTTTCAGTTTCGGTATCATTCCCTTTCCGACAGCACTCATTGTTCTTTTAGCATCTTTTAATTTTATAGTTGAAATCAAATTGCCTTTTTTATCCAGCACCCCTCGCACATCTGTAAGCATAATCAACTTATCTGCTTTAAGTGCACTCGCAATATTAGAGGCAACTTCGTCGGCATTTACATTATACACTATTCCTTTTTCATCTACTCCAACAGGTGCGATAACAGGAATGAAGTCTTTAGCAAGAGCACTTAGAAAACGACTGTTAACTTTTTCAACCTCACCGACAAAACCTATATCAATTCCATCAGGTGTCTGCCTTCTGACACGAATAAAACTCGCATCCTTTCCGCTCAAGCCTATCGCCTTTCCGCTGTATTTATTTATAAGATTGACAATGTCTTTATTTATTTTCCTCACCAGGACATCTTCCACCACATTCATTGTTTGCTTATCTGTCATTCTTAAACCCTGCACAAATTTTGTTTTTTTGTTTAATTTTTCCAGTGCCAGGGTTATTTCAGGACCGCCACCATGGATGAGTATGGGATTCATCCCCACATATTTCATAAGAATCACATCTTTTGCAACGCTCTCCCTGAGGTCTGCCTTTTCCATTGCTGCTCCGCCATATTTTATCACAAAAGTGTTCCCGTAAAATTTACGTATGTATGGCAGTGCTTCAATGACAATTTTTGCCCTTTCGATTATCCTTTTCATTCTTCTCCATTCTTAAGTATACGCTGCATTTATTTTCACATATCCTGGCGTCAAGTCTGATGTCCAGACACTACACTTACCTTTCCCGATACCAAGGTCAACAAAAATTACTATCTCATTATTAGACAATAACCTCTTTGCTCTTTCTCTTCCTCCTGAAACTGGCGCATTGTTACAAACCACAGGGATTCCACTAAAAAAGACATCTATTTTATTTGGGTTGAGTTTTATTGGGGCATTCCCAACTGCAGATACAATCCTGCCCCAATTTGGGTCTTCGCCGTACATGGCGGTTTTAACCAAATTTGAATTCGCAATGGAGAAAGCTGCTATTTTCGCTTCGGCAAAACTTGCAGCACCTGCAACTTTCACTTCTATAAACTTAGTTGCCCCCTCTGCATCCTTTACCATCATTTTTGCCAGGAAGGTACACACATAACTCAGGACTTGCTGAAATATCCTGTATGCCGAAGAATTTCTATATACCTTCTCATTGCCAGCCAACCCATTAGCAAGCACAGCGACCATATCATTTGTGCTCCTGTCACCATCAACTGTAATTAAATTAAAAGAACTATCAACAGATGTTTTCAGTGCAGATTTTAGTGCATTTCTGTCTATTAATATATCCGTTGTCAAAAAACACAGCATTGTTGCCATATTGGGATAAATCATTCCCGAACCCTTGGCAATTCCACCTATTCTGACTGGCACACCATCAATTTTTATCTCAACTGCAATTTCTTTTTTAATTTTGTCAGTTGTCAGAATTGCTAGCGCAGCATCTGAACTGCCATTGCTGTCCAACATTGAAACTACTTTTTTTATTCCTTGTTTTATTTTATCCATTGGAAGGGACATGCCGATTTTACCAGTTGAAGCAACAAGCACACTGTTTTTCTGGATTCCAAATTCCTTTGCTGTAAACTCAACAGTTTCCTTTACATCTTCAATCCCCTTTTTACCTGTACAGGCATTAGCGCTTCCGCTATTGGCAACTATTGCCTGGATTTTGCTTCCCTTACGGATAGCATCCTGGCTTACTAATATTGACGCTGCCTTCACTTTATTGGAAGTAAAAACAGCAGCAGCATTGGCTGGAACTTCGCAGTAAATGATTGCAAGGTCTTTCTTTTTCTTTTTTATCCCGCAGTGAACTCCTGCAGCTTTAAAACCTTTAGGGGCAGTAATACTACCTTCGATAATTTTCATTCTTTGATTCCCTTTCTGTTCTTATTCGTAAGTTAAAGTGCATAGCTATGGGACGACTCGTTTTATGCCTTCTATTTTATCAAAATCTTCATCATAACTGTAGATCTCTTTTATTCCTTCTTTTATCACACAGGCAGCATTATAGGCGTCTGCAAACGATATATTTTTTTCAATATAGAAATCAAGGGCATGTTCATAAATTTCTCTATTTGCCAGATGAAGACCTTTGAGTGCTAAAATCGGCAACAAAAGATTTTTAATTTCTTGCCCTGGTATTCCATAAGATTTTTCAAGGGTGAAAATCGTCTCAAAGATTACAAGCGGAGACATTGTGATTATTTCTTCGTTCTTCTCAACCCTTTTAAACAGAGCGAGCACCTTATTGGCTTTTTCTTTATCATCCTTGGTGAAAAAGCGAATCAAAAGGTTGGTGTCAATAAAGCGCATAGCTAAACTTCCTTCCTGACTTCTTCGGCTACTTTCTCTTCAAACGATTTCCTTAATTTTTTGAAATCCTCGGGCATGTGTTTAGGGCGCACGCGTCCAAAAGCGGATTCTAAATTAAGAATGGGCCGTATTTTAATTCCATTATCCTCAATGTCAAATTCAATTTTATCCCCCGCTCCAATTTTTAAAATTTCTCTTACTCTCTTAGGAATGGTCGCCTGCCCTTTCGGGTTCAATGTAGTAACAATGCTTGTTTTCATAATAACCCCCCTCAATAATTTTTGGTAGTGTCAAAAATATCTTAGCAGTTTTATTAATGTAGGGACGGAGATTTGAAGATTTAGTCTCCCTCCCCCTTTTTTTGATACTTTTGACCTACTTTTTGTTTTTAAAAAATATATTAAAATTAGCAGTAGTGCTTAGTGGATAATGTGGGTCCCCCTGCTTGTCTGCGTCAAGCAGACAGGGGGATCCAAGCGATGTGGAAACTGTGTCTCCGATGCAACATCGGAGCATCAGTTTCCACAGAGCGTCATTATCCACAAGCAAAGTTTATATAAGTCCCTCATGGACTTGCCTTCTTTAAAAATTTGAGTATAATAAACTCAAATATTTTAAATCTTCTTTCGGAGGTAAGTCCATGAGAAAAATAGAGCGATTCGTTATCTGGATATGTTCTAAGTTTACTCGTAATGAAATAGAACAAATTATTCAAGGACTACAAGATGTTTTAGCAAATCGTAATCCCGAAGTTAAACCCAGGGATGATTTCAAAGAAAAACATCCAAACTGGCGTAATTTCTACGTTGATCCTAACCTACCACTTCCAGCAAAAGAAGAATCAGGCCCTAAGTTAGACTGGAAAGAATTGCTAAAACAATACGAGAAAGAGCATGGCGAATCTTTAAAACCGGTCAATTGTAGAAAAGAGCAAAATAATGTCCCGGATACTTCTACTTGTAGAGTATGTGGTGCTTCTTCAAAATATCTGTATTTCAATGATGGTAAAAGACGTCAGCAAATAAGATGCAAGGTCTGTTCTTCTCTGACACAGGTTCATCCCAGAGACAGAGAAACTCGAAAGAGCAAATACGCCTGTCCATATTGCACTCACAAACTTTTCCTGTGGAAGGAAAATAAGGACGTATCGATTTACAAGTGCTGCAATGACAACTGCTCTCATTATTTAACTA
>Ga0210051_1003020_pt1 | contig 16873 bp, 17 predicted proteins | sample CryGey092014_all_FD_185464 | JGI IMG/M metagenome (GOLD analysis project Ga0210051, IMG submission 185464) | Groundwater microbial communities from aquifer - Crystal Geyser CG23_combo_of_CG06-09_8/20/14_all (SPAdes) (version 2) | ecosystem: Environmental > Aquatic > Deep subsurface > Groundwater... | reverse complement strand
GTCCGGTGCCCAAATGCACCAGTCCCGATATTTCAAAACCAATATAGTGTTGAATGGGTTCGCCGCTTTCAATTAATTTCTTCAGGTCGGAAACCGTCAGCACCTCCTGACAGTTGCGGGTGATTAAATTAAATTTTTCTTCATTGGTCATAGACAAATTATAAACTAATAATTTAGTCCGACGGGCAAGACTTGCACTTGCTTAAAACGGTTTTACAGACCGTTGCCTAACTCTTCGGCCACCGTCGGTTGCGGCATAGTTGAGGAAATCCCAACTATGCCTATATATAGGTCATATTATTAACATCCAGGCCACCACTTGGTTTGTAAATCACCAACTTTCACCCGGTCTATTGGTGGTAAATCGGATCTTCCTTCTTCGGTCTCCGTAGGAACTTTCGTCGGAATTCTCGGAATGACATCTTCCGGCGGATCACAGTCTATGTAAGGTCTCGGCTGCCTCGCCGCCAACATTGCTTGTACTTGAGCAAATGTTTCGCACATATTTTTTCACCTCCTTTTAAAAAATAAATTAATAAACCAAAAAGCCCTCACGCCTGTTCTCGGTTTAACAACCGGAACAAGGGTGAGGGCTACTCACGGTACCACCTTGTTATGTAACTTAAAATAAAAAATCCCGCACTGCGGGATTGCAAATCGATTTTAAGTTACCTTATTATCGACTACTTGCTTTTGCAGTGATAGTCTAGCTCTGTTTCGGGAGCTCCCGTACCGATTTTATCGGTACACTCCGGGGGTGTATTATGTCCTCGTTCGTGTTCCAAATTTGATTGATTTTAGCATATAATTATCTTATGTCAACTATTTATCTTTTTCGTCACGGTCAAACTGAATTCAACCGGGATAAAATTTTCACTGGCTGGTTAGATTCTAAATTAACTTCGCTGGGAATTGATCAGGCCAAAGTTATTGGAAACTTACTCAAAGATATAAAAATCGATATTGCCTATCAAACCCGTCTTTCCCGCTCTATTGACACCTTAAAAGAGGTATTAGTCTTTCACCCTGAATGCCGGGAAATATTGACAGACGACAGGATGATTGAACGTTCATACGGTGATCTTTCCGGCCATACTCATGCCGAAACTTTAGCCAAATATGGCCAGGAACTTTTTGACAAATGGCACCGCGGCTGGACCGATAAGGCCGAGGCAGGGGAATCTTTTGCCGATGTCGAAATCCGGGTAGGGGATTTTATTACTGATCTGAAGGCAAAATATAGCGGACAAAATCTGGGTATTGCTATCTCTGCCCACGGCAACTCCATTCGTCTTTTTCGCAAAATTATGGAAAAAGCCTCAATTGAAGATACTGTTTCTTGGGTCATCCCCTACGACCGATATTTCGAATACAAAATATAATTATCAGTTTTCAGTTACGAGTTACGAGTTGAAATGCAAAACAGTATTGTAAAAGACAAGTCGTACAAATTTGCCTTAAGAATTATCAACCTCTATAAGTTTCTGACCGAAAATAAGAAAGAATTTGTATTATCAAAACAAGTACTCAGAAGTGGAACATCTATTGGGGCAAATATTGAAGAATCCCTCGGTGGACAATCTATTAAAGATTTTTTCTCAAAACTTACCATTGCCTATAAAGAAGCCAGGGAGACAAGATATTGGATTAATTTATTAACCGACAGTAAATATCTTAACGATTCAGAGTCAAAATCATTATTACTTGACTGTGAAGAATTACTTAAAATAATCGGCAGTATTCAATCCACTCTGAAAAAGAAAACTCGTAACTGTTAACTCGTAACTGATAACTGATTTATCTCTTCTTCAATCCTCATCAGTCTGTTATATTTAGCCACTCTTTCGCCCCGAGTCGGTCCACATTTGATATACTCACTACCTACCGCCACCGCTAGATCCACCATAAACGTATCATTGGTTTCTCCGCCGCCCCGGTGTGACACTACCGTCCACATACTATTCTCTAAAGCCAATTGGCAACAATCAATCGTTTCACTCACTGTCCCCGCTTGATTTAGTTTTACTAAAATTGCCGTTGCCGCCTTCATTTCAATCGCTTTCTGCCATCTTTTTAAATTCGTTGCCGTCAAATCATCGGCAATATTAGGCATATTTCCCATTTTACTTGTTAAGACTGTCCAATTTTCCCAATCATTTTCGTCGAGCATATCCTCAAAACTCACTATTGGGTATTTAGCCAGCCACGAAAGATAATATTCAATTAATTCCATTGAACTTAAAGTCCTATTTTCAATTCGTAATTGATAATTGATAATTGATAATTGTGAATCCGCTACCGCGAATTCAGAAGCTGCCGCATCAATCGAAATTCCGGCGTCAATTCCTGGCACATATCCGGCATTTTTAACCGCCTCCACTAAATATTCAATCGGTTTTTCATTACTTAAAATCCCGCCGGGAGCAAAAGCTCCTTCGTTTCCCACATTGGTTGATAAACCTTCATTTTTTAAAATTTTCTTTAATGCCTCATATATTTCCAACTGTGTTCTGATATGCTCAGCCGCACTTTTCACCCCCAAACTCGATACTAGGTACTCCTGTATATCAGTACTATTATCAGCGTGCTTTCCGCCTTCTATCATTACCACCATTGGTTTTGGTAAAGTATTGGTCGGGTCCAATTTATAAACTTTTTGGAGATACTTATATAATGGTAACTTTTCCTCTTCTGCTTCTGCCTTTGCCACTGCCATACTTACTCCTAGAATTGAATTTCCTCCCAATTTTGTCTTATACTCCGTTCCGTCCAGATTTATCATTTTTTCATCGATAGTCCTTTGTCCGCTGGCCTCAATTCCCGCTATCTCCGGTCCAATAATACTATTAATATTCATAACGGCACCCAACATTCCTCTACTGTTGTATCTTTTTTCATCACCATCTAATAGTACCGTTGCCTCGTAACTACCCGACGACGCCCCATAACTTACCGACGCCTCTCCTATTACTCCTGACTCCAAGGTTGCTGTTACCTCCACACTTGGCGCCCCACCCGAGGCCAAAATTTCTCTGGCCGCTATTGTTTTGATTTTCGACATGACTAATTATATACATTTTTCTCCCCCTTGACGCCGCCACCTACTTAGCTATAATATTAGCAGTCAACTGCCTCGACTGATAAGCTTGGTTTATCATTTTTTAATTTATTTATTAATTATATCTTTTATGTCCAAATCAAAAATCATTCCCGCTTCGGGTTACCTTTTAGTTAAACCCCAAAAACAGGAAAAAACCACCAGCTCCGGTATAGTTCTCCCTGATTCTCATGAAGATAAGCCCCAACAAGGTGAAGTCCTAGCCGTCGGAGACACCATGCTCACCGACTATGGCACCAAAAGGGAATCTCCCTGTAAAATTGGTGATACCGTTATTTACCGCGAATGGGGTGGTAAAGAATACAAGGAAAACAACATCGATTTATTACTTCTCAAATTCGACGACGTCATGGCCACAATTTCAGCCAAAGGCTGATCCGCCTATGGCGGAAAATAATTCACCTTTAAAAATTTATTAATTATTAAAAAATATAGATTCCCGTTTTCACGGGAATGACAGAAACATGCCAAAACAACTAAAATTCGGGCAGGATGCCCGCCAATCCCTGCTTCGGGGTATTAATATCTTAAGCAACGCTGTCACCACCACTCTCGGTCCTAAAGGCCGAAATGTGGCTATCGACAAAAAATGGGGTGGTCCCTCAGTCATTCATGATGGCGTTTCAGTGGCTAAGGAGGTTGAGCTTAAAGACCCTTATGAAAACATGGGTGCTCAATTACTAAAAGAAGCCGCCTCCAAAACTAACGACATTGCCGGTGATGGTACTACCACTGCCACTCTTTTGGCCCAAGCTATCACCAATAAAGGTCTCCAAAATGTGGCCGCCGGTGCCAACCCCATGATGGTCCGAAACGGTTTAGAAAAAGGCTTGACCGCCATCATCGAACAATTGGACAAAATGAAGGTCGAAATCAAGGTTAACGATCAGTCCAGTATTGAACATGTGGCCACTATTTCGGCAGGATCTGCCGAAATAGGTCGGGTAATTGCCGACGCTGTTATCAAGGTTGGTCGCGATGGTTTAATTACCGCCGAAGAAGGCAAGGGTTTGGGACTCGAAACCAAGGAAACTTCCGGTATGGAATTTGACAATGGTTTCCTTTCTCCCTACTTTGCCACCAATACTGAATCCATGGAGGCAGTAATTGAGCGTCCCCACATTGTCATCACTGATAAAAAAATCTCTTCTATTCAGGACATTTTGCCCTTTTTAGAAAAGTTAATTAAATTAACTAAAAACTTCGTCATTATTGCCGAAGATATTGACGGTGAAGCTCTAGCGACTCTGGTCGTCAACAAACTCCGTGGTACCTTTAATGTCTTGGCCATCAAAGCCCCTGGTTTTGGTGATCGCCGCAAAGCTATGCTCGAAGATGTTGCTGTTTTAACCGGAGGACAAGTAATTTCCGAGGATGTTGGTGCTAAATTTGACAGTCTTGATCCGGCACAATATTGTGGTCAAGCCGATTCGGTTACTTCCGATAAAGATAAAACCCGTATCATTGGCGGAAACGGTTCCAAAGCCGATGTCTCGGCTCGGGTTTCTCAACTCCGGATCCAAATGGACAAAGAAACTTCCGATTATGACAAAGAAAAACTTCAGGAGCGGATCGCTAAATTAGTCGGCGGTGCCATTGTTATTCAGGTCGGCGGTGCTACTGAAATTGAGATGAAGGAAAAACTCGAACGTGTCAAAGATGCCGTCGACGCTATCAAAGCTGCCATTGAAGAGGGAATTCTTCCTGGTGGTGGTGTAGCTCTGCTTCGAGCTTCTTTTGCTCTTAAAAATGTTAAAACCGATTCCGAAGAAGAAAAGGTTGGCATTTCCATTTTGGAATACGCTCTCGAGCAGCCGATTCGCAAATTAGCTTTAAATTGCGGCGAAGATCCCGGTTATATCTTTAATCAAATCAAAGATGCTCTTTTGGCTGATCCCAAATCGGATCTTGGTTACAACGCCATTTCTGGTGCCATGGTCTCCATGACCAAAGCCGGTATTCTTGATCCGGCCAAAGTGACAAAATCTGCTTTAACCAATGCCGTTTCGGTCGGTACCATGATTTTGACTACCGATGTTTTAATCACCGATATACCCGAGAAAAAAGGTCCACCAATGCCTGACATGGGCGGTGGCGGTATGGGTGGTATGGGTGGTATGGACGGGATGATGTGATAAATCCGTCATTGCGAGCGTAAAGCGAAGCAATCTCCACATTGTGGTAATCTTAGTTATCAAAAGCCCCTCTTCTAGGGGCTTTTTTGTTGATATATCTCTTCAATTGCTCTCACCATCCCCGGATAATTATATTTTTTAAGAAGTTCTTTCTTCCAGTTTGGGTCTTTGATGCTGATTTGCGGATCGACGCCGCGGCCCTCGATTGGCTGACCATCATCCCGCAGGGTCACTCGATTCACCAAAAAAACCGAATACGTTTCTCCTTCCGAAATTTGGTTTTGCAGGGGATAGACTTTTTCCACTGTTCCCCAACCCCGGGTAGTCGTCCCCAAGACTACTCCCACGTTATATTTTTTGAGGGTACTGGCCATCACTTCCGCCGTTGATTGGGAATTTTCATCAATTAAAATTATGACTTTGTTGTAACGTACTAAACTATTCATCCAGCCAATTTTTGTTTTAAAATCCTCCTTTTCTCCCTGATGGTAAAACTGATAAGCATAAGTATCCATGCCGATAAATGGACCCAAAAAGTAGGGGAGTCCATCAATAGCACCGCCGATGTTTCCTCTCAAATCGAAAATCAAGGTATCTAAGGTTTCACCTTCATCAACTTTTTGGGTCACCCGGGCAAACTCTTCCAAAGTTGTTGGCGAGAATTTAGTTAAGTGCACATAAAAAATTTGGGGATTTAACAATTTGTATTCAATCGTTGGTTCTACCCCGGATACCACATACACTTTTCTGGCCGGTTCATCTTTTAACACCTCGTAGGCCTTTTTCACTTCCGCTTTTTGAGCTGTAGTTGTGGCTTCCTTCGTCTTTTGAGTAAAAGCCTCAACTATTTTTTTATCATCGGCACTTTTATCTATTCCTAATGTCGCCAAACGATCAGTTCCGGGTTCAACATTATTGACCGCATTACTTAATGCCTTCTCATCTTTTTGGGCATATAGGCGTGACCGCCCAAAGGGTTGCAGGTTGGCCAACACCATATCCCCCAAAGTGGTAATAAATTCTTTCTTTTTATCTTCGCCTATTTTTAAATCGTCTATTAATTTTCCTACCCCGTTTTTATCTTTACTTACCAGTGTATTTGTTTTTCCGCTTAACTTATTTATCGCCAAAAGATAGATATTACTCAATTGCTCGTCACTAATCTTTTCCCAATAGTTTGTTTGTACCTGATCATATATTTCCAGGGAAAATGCCAAATATTTATCCTGAATTTTATTTTCTGTTTTCCATATTCCTACTCCGATTCCGGAAACCAGGACTACCAGCAATAGTATTAATCCAATCTTCTTCATTACTATCTATAATAAGCTATCGTCAAACATGTTTTCCTGGCTATATTTACTTTTCTTTGCCTCTCTTCTTGGTTTTGTTTTTCTCCCCGAGTAGTCATTGTTCCTCATCACAACATTGTTGCCGATATTCGGTCTAAATTTTTTCAAAAAATCCGATTCTTGCGTCCTATTACCAAAAAAATTGTTATCATCGGCCCTGATCACTTCAGTATCAACCAAAAACAAATTTCTTTCACTGACACTCCCTGGTCTTTGTCTGATTCCCAAATTCCCTACGACCGTTCTTTCGATTCTTCCGGGATTACTGGAAATGACCGACTATTAAAAAATGACCATACTATCTATAATCTTCTACCAGATCTAAAAAAATTTTTTCCCCGTGCCACCCTGGTTCCTATTCTTATCGGTCAAAAACTTTCTCCTTCCGACCTTGAACCCCTTTATCAAAAAATTAACAATTACTGCCACTTCGACTGTCTTTTAATTGCCTCTGTCGATTTTTCCCATTATCTGCCCGCCTCTCTGGCCGAGGTTCACGACGCCTTCACCCTGTCTGCTCTTCAATCCCTCAACTTGAATAAAATTTTATCCTCTGAAGTCGATTCTCCTCAATCTCTCTATCTTGTTTCCCGTTTTGCTAAAGATAAAAAACTTTCTTTTTCTATCTCTAATCACACCAATTCCGGAGTGATATTAAAGAATCCCGACATCGAAACCACCACCCATTTTTTTGCCTCTTTTTCAAAAAAATTTATTAGTTTAGAAAAACCACCCGTTTCTACCAAACTCGAGCTTCCTTTTTCTATTGACCGATCAAGAAATTTAAACACTCTCGGTGATCGTTTTTTTTATGGCGTTGACGATATTTCCACTGTCTCCAACTCCAATAATTTTGCCGTTACCGTCACTAAATCTGAAAATACCACTACCCAAGCTTTTTTTCCTTTATTAAAAGTAGGGGACACAGTCTCTTTTATCCGCGGTGATGCTAAAACCGCTCTGATAAAAAATTATTTTGATTCCATTATTGACCCTTCCGTCACCAAAGATCATTTTTGGGGTACACTAACTTATGAAAGCAAAAATTAAAACTTTTTTTTCTCCTTTGGTCGTTGGTATATTAATCGGTGTCTTTTTTACCGCCACTGCCTCTTTTGCCGCCTATACCTTAATTATCAAACCCAAACTAAATCCACCCACTCCTCCGGTTGTTTCTCTCCCTTCTCCCACTTTACCCGCCAAAGCTTCAGCGACGGCGGGCCCAAACGATTCGGTCTACGGCACCCTTTCTTGGCTCTCTGGCCCTCAAAAAATTACCAATCCCGAAATTCTGGTCAAGCTTATCTCCACTCCTACCGCTGAATATTCCGGAGGATATTCCTTTGCAGACCTGGGAACCTATCGGGTCGGTAAATTCTCTGGTGGTGCCAATCTATTAGTAGCCTTCATTTTACCCGAAGGGCCTTCATCTCCCATTCCTTTCCGTCTGATTGAAGATAAGGGTAAATACTCTCTTATTGAAAGTTTGGTTAGTGCCGACTATGTCAAAAAAGAGCTTGATAATATTTTTGACAAAAGTAAAGTTTCCTTTATTTCCTTTCAAATTAAAGAACTTTACCCTGAGTACTATTATTCGATAAATCAGATGAACTTTTCCAAAATCGATACCGGCTTTTCTTCAACTTTTTATAGCCAGCTTTCAAATCCCTCCCTAATATCTTCCGTCCCCGCCGGAGATATCTTACTTGTTTCTTCTTCGTACTTTTCTGACTCCAACGATTTTACTTCCCAGGAATACTATCTAAAATTAAAAGATTTTACTCTGGTCTCACTTGAAAGACAGCTTGGATTAGCCACCAGTGATAATCATGTCCCTTATTTTAATAATCTCGATAACTCTGCCAATAAAACTGTTTTTGAACAACCCCGGGGGGGGTGTGGTTCCGGCAATCATTCCGTTGTTATTAAGAATCAATCAGTTTTAAACGATAAAGTGCTTATCGGCAAAAATAATAACGGTCTTGATCTGTATCAAATTAAAACAGCCTCCAACAACCTGATCAAATCCCTCTATATAAATTATAAAGCTGGACGGGAATACCCCTCAGCTCCGCCGATTTTAAGCATTGATCAATTTGCTGCCGCCCCAAATCATATTATTTTTCAGGAAAAAAATAGTGATTGGATTATTTTGATCAATCCGGAATACGCCGTGCAAGCTGAATGCGGCAAACCGGTGATATATCTCTATCCCACTAAGGATACTCAAATTTCAGTCAAAGTCGGCGCCGACATTACCCAGTCCGAGCCTCTTTATCCTACTACTGGCTGGACGGTTTTAGCCCACCCCGACGGTCAGTTGGATTATCAGGGTAGAGTTTACCCTAATCTTTTTTGGGAGGGAACAGGTCAGGGGATTTATCCGGATCTGAAAAATTTTGGTTTCGTCGTTTCTCAAAAAAATCTCCTTTCTACCCTCAAAAACCATCTAAAACAACTCGGGTTAAACACCCAAGAGACAAGCGACTTTTTGGAGTTCTGGACACCTTTATTACCCATTTCTCCTTATGTCCGCCTCACCTGGTTGGGGACTGTTGATATGAATCGTCTGGCTCCCTTTTCCGTCACCCCCCGGCCTGATACTGTCATCAGAATCTTTCTTGATTTCGCGAGTCTCGATCAACCAATCTCCTTAATTCCTCAAAAATTATCCTCTCTTCCCCGTCGTGGTTTCACCTTGGTTGAGTGGGGCGGATTGTTGGTGAAATAAACACTATTCCTTCACGCCGTTGAAGATATTGATATGCTTTTTGACTAGACGAAGGGCAATCACCCTAGCCACTGTTTTCGGGTTCCTGCTTTGATATTCCGGCGACTCTTCTAATGTATGTCGCTCTTTATCAATGCGGTCATATTCTCTTATCGGGATATACGGTTTTTTGAAAATTAACCCCTTCTCTTTTTTTGTGACACCATTAAAAATCTTAGTAAACTCTTCACGGGCAGCTCTGGCCAAAGCTGCTGCTGCCTCACCCTTAATTGTTTCATGTGTCTGATTGACAACTGGTGTAAGTTCGGCAATATTACTAAGATTATTTAAGAAATAAAGACTATTGTCATCTATTGGAGGTTTAACCGCTTCCGCCGGCGGAACAGATACAGCAGCTTTAGTACTTTCGTCTGTAGGTTTTCCTTCTTGTGTTAGTGTTTCTGGCTCAGGCGAAGTTACTGGAACAGCAGCCGGAGGAGGTGTTTCTTCAACCACTGGACTCTTCTCTGCAATCACCTCATCCGCTCTCGAAGATAGTGTTGGCCACTTGTTGGGAGAAGTTTTATCATAACTGGCAATTGCTGTTGACAATATCCCATCCTCCAAGTTTTCTAAATTATCACCAAGTCGCTCCAGCGGTTCGTTTCTTAGCAGGGGTTTTATCATCGATAAAATATTTTCATCACTCCCCCCTTCAGCCATTCTCTCTACCGCGATTCCCAGCAACCACAATTTTATCCGTTCCTGGCTCTTTTCCTCAATTCCAGCAAACGCCTTACTCTCCACCAATTTAGCCAGGCACACCCCGGCTAAATCAGGATTTCTTTTTCCATCTTTTTGTTCGGGAATCGATTGAAAAATTTTGACAATTTCTACTTCCAGTGGTTTTCGATTGTCATCCATAAACACCTCCCTTGTGACCAATTTCGAAAAAGCGTTCCAATGTCCCCAATCTGAATGATCCGTATCTGCACCATTTTCCTTTTGAATTTTATAACTCTCACCCACCCAGGCTAATTTTCCCAATTTCACCGCCGCCGAATTATCAACATTTTGTTCAACCATTCTCCCCACCATATTTGTCAGGCCTGAAGCTATATCTATTTCTATGCCGCTAAATCTCGGGTCAGGGGAAGTTATTAACTCCAGCATTTTACCCGGATTTTGCCTCAACCCTTCCGTTACCCTATTTTCCAACAATCCACAAAGCTCCGTATCGAATTCCAGATCATACAGTACCCGTAGTTGCAAAAAGGCCGTTCTCAAATCCCCTTCATGTAGTGCTCCCATTACAATCCCTCTTCCTCTCGCCAATTGAGCAGTAATACCATTTTCTTGTTCTTTCATCTCGGCTCCTGCCGCCACCAATTCTTCTTCTGACATCCGAGTCACTTCCCCGGGTGGTTTCACCTGACGGTCTATTCCCCAAAACCTAATCTGGTTATTTCCCACCAGACTGCCTTCAAATTCGTAAACCACATCAGTAGAATTTTTGTCATCATGGCCCACGGCCGCGGTGTATTCCAAGTAACCGTCATATCCTCCCTGCCACTGTTCAGTAAATTCAGCTGTTCCGGCCCGGGCAAGAATTTCCGTTCTACGAATCGAAGGATCTTTATCAATTATTAATTTTGCGACCTCAACTGGTGTTTGATTGGGAATGACTTCATTCTCGTCCGGCATAATTTTATTTATATTTAATTTATATTAACTAAATCTATCATATTCTTATTAATTCTGTTTTCGTCTTGCCGATATTCTCGGAAGTCTCATCAGTCCCGCTAAGCGGGAAAACAAAACCCACTCACCGCCAACACTTTCGAGAGGGGACAAACCCCTCTCTCGAGTGCGTGGTGAGCCAGTGCTCACTTGTTGAAAGGAATGGTGTATGACCAGCCAGGTTGCAAAACAACTGGTAACTCACTGCCTCCGTAGTAGTTCAGGACTTCAAGAATCCACTCTCGGTATTCGGGTAAGAAGTTTCCTTCTGCTGAGAACGTAATATATTCTTCGCCCACAAATACCTTGAGACCCTGCTTTTGGCAGAGCAGTCCGTCCTCATACGGCTTACAGTACGCCATTCGAACTTCGACAGGAATCTCTGTTCCCCCTGCTACCTGAGTGCAATAACGAAATTTGTAGGTTATTTCATAAAAGGTATCATCATCGGACATCCAACTGGATACATCCCAGCGGCATTCTCCGAAATACGTTCCGTCATTGGGTGGGTCAACTTCCATCCCAAACAGTGTAACGTCGGCGTATTCCCACATTCTGAATATAATCGGAGACCAGACCCAGTACTCGTACTCAGTCGAGTAATCAAAACTTACCCCGACTAATTCATACCGCGGCAATTCCCATTGCCATTTGACAGGGATATCTTCATCAAACTTATAGAGAATAGTAATCTCCGTTTCAAATGGTTGTGGAATGGGTGTAGTAATAGGAGTTGTGGTTGCGCTTGGGCCACAAGCGGAAAGAACGATCGTCGAGATGACGACTAGTACGGACAAAACGAACAACTTGTGAGACATTTCCATTCTCCTTTTCATAAGTGAGCAAATTGTGAAAGTGCTGAAAGTATCTGTCGCATCGACAGGCTTTCTGCCAGCATTTGCTGGTCTAACTGATCGAAACCGATCAATATAAAGAAATTATCTCATAATACGAAGTTATATTCAAGACTTTTACCGGACAAAAGCCGGACAAATGAGGCTGTTTGAGCTTGTGGTATATTTAAGACATGAGATCTAAGACGGTCAGCCTGTTATTGGAATTAAGAAACAAGGTTCAATTAGCCAAGAAAAAAGGCAGTAATATATTGCTTTATACATTCGCCGGCAGCGGCGGCACCCACTATCTTAAGGAACTAGTTCGTGTCGACAAAGAGCTAACCTATATAAATAGACCTAATCAGGAATTGGGTAAATTTAATTTACTGGACTTACCCCTAATCGAAGCTTTTGTTTATATTAAAAAAGTTGATGTTCGTCAAAAATATTTGTTGGTGGTCTCTTCTGGTCTTGAATTTCACTCACCGGAGGTAAAAGAATTAACCGATCACTTTTATCTTACCTTTTCCTTACCGGCCGGATCTTTAGCCGATATTAAAGATATGAGTACCCGCTTCGGTGGCACAAAAAATACCAACACGCTCGGGACAATTATGAAATTGTCCGGCGGAATTCCTAAATTAGCTAAATATTTAATAGTTAACGAGTGCAAAGTTGACGAAAACGATCTTGCCTTCAAAACTCTGATAAAAGGTATTTCCGATTCGATATCCGGATATAGTCCCTCCGAACTAAAACAGCTATCTTTGGTTGACGACAACGGCAATTTCATCTCCGAATTATTGGCAAAACATCTTTCTAAAACATGGGACATCAAAATAAATTTTGACCTGTCGTTTGAAGAAAAAGGAATTTTATCAAAAGAAAAATTAACTGCCCTAGAAGCTAAAATTATCAAAAAAATATTAGACAATGGCGGCCAGATATCAAAGGAAGAAGTGTCCGATATCAAATGGGGAATTGGGAAATATGACGAGTTTTCCGATCAGGCCATTAACAAACAGATGAGACGTCTAAGCCAGAAGTTTAGTAAATTTACTATTGTTACTATTCCCAAAGTTGGTTTCGAAATTCAGTAACATGTCCCAAATTGACTTAAGTCCAGCACCAACTGATCTAAAATTTGTTGTCAAAGAAGTTCCACAGATACGACAAGCAGGTGAACTTCGTGTCTGGCACGATGACTCCGGCCATATCCTCCAATTATTAACAGTTCCGGATTTAAATGGTCGGTTGGTATGCTTGCCGCAATACCGTTCAAATCTGGCTATTGGAGGGGAGGTTCCCGAAGATTTAAAAAAAAGAGGGGTAGATAACTTTTGTGAAGCGGTGGTCGATGACAAAACCAGTGCTTATTTTCAAAAAGCCCTAACCAGACTACCGGTAATTTTAGCCGTTCAGGCCACTTTTAACATGGACGTTCGCCCCAACTTGGATGAATTTCCGGAAGCGTTTCCAACTCCGGTCATCGGCATTGAAGGTCCACCTTGGAGCGGCAAAACCTTTTTTCTTTTAACCGAAGCTTTACTCAACGACGACCAGCTTTTTGGGATTCGTGACTTCGACCCCTTTGGAATCGAGTCCCTCTCTAATTGCCTGGCCGATGTTCAAGCTATCGGTCGTGACAACCCCGATTATTTTAAGAAGTCAATGCACCGAACAGTCGAAGCGATTCAGGGAGTTTATACCCAAAAAAGAAAAAATGGCCAAATCCTTGATACCAGTCAAGTTACTCTGGCTGCTAAATTAAACGCACTGCTTGATGAATATCGTGGCGGTAATCACCGTTACCATTATCTATTAGATCTGCCGGGTGTTGGAAGTAAATCGGCTCCACCCCACATTTTTCAATTACTTAAATTTTCACTGCCCACTATCGATATCACTGAAGCCTTAAAGGACGACACGGATCTTGCCGAAACTATTAAACCCGATGTCAAAATACCTTTAGAAAAAAAATTTTCTCACTCAGTTGCCAGTGCTGTCGCCTATTTCATTCATTTACGAAGAAAAATACTTAATCCCAACGACCAGGTCGAAGGTTATAGTTTACTAAATCAGGCTTTAACTAAAAATTATTTTCGACACGCCACCGCCCTAAAATTGACTAAACGAGGTTGATGTTAATAAACCACAACCCACTCACTTTTTTCAGTTTGTAGCTGACTTCTCTGTTAAAATAGGCATACCGTTTCAATTTGACCCGGTAGTCCGGCAGCTGCCGGATACAGCGGTCTGCAAGCCGGAAGCGTCCGGCCGACTCCCGCCCACTCTTATGTATTATGTCTATGTTCTCCAAAGCTTAAAAGACAAAAAACTATATACCGGATATTCAAGTGATTTAAAAAGAAGGATTATTGAACACAATCAAGGATTAGTTGCTTCCACAAAAAACCGTCGACCACTAAAACTGGTATATTACCAAGCTTTTGAGTCTGGGGCTGATGCCAGAAAAGGGGAAAAATACCTAAAGTCTGGAAGTAAAGCTCGAAATGAATTAAAATTACGCATTACCGAATCCTTGACCCGGTAGTAAAGCGGTTATACAGCGGTCTGCAAAACCGTTCAGGCGGGTCCAACTCCCGCCCGGGTCTCACGCTAATTATCCTAATCTTACACGCATTTTTATCGGAAAATGATCCGATAATTGATCAAACTCTGTACCTCTCAAAACCTCAAAGCTATCTACCGCGATACCTGATGTACAAAATCCGTAGTCAAATCTTGTAATTGGCTGGTCAATTTTAATTGGAAATAACTTGCTTGGAACAGTATTTCCCTTTCCTATTCCCATATCAACAAAACCATTTCCTCTAATTTTTCTGGTTACTTCCCCTCGCATCATCTCTATCAAAACAGGATCCATTGCTTTGGCTTCAGGGTGATTATCAAACATAGCTTCAATTTGTTTTCTTGCCTCCTCCAAATCAAGCTCATCAATCGTATTCAAATCTCCGATAATTATTGTTGGCACACCAGTGGTTACCTGACCTAACAAAGAATCAGTTTGTTGTAATCGCGTATCCTCGCTTACATCATCCAGGTAGGTAGTAAAAATATCCACACCCTCTAAAGATGTTTTTATTGCATTCCGGCTAAATATTCTTATCGTTTCAAACTTTTTTATCGGTAACTTGGTTAAGACAGTTACACCATTATCGTGCCCTTTTATCTTTAATCTCTCGTCATCCAGCTTGACCGAATAAACATTTTCATATCCAAACAATCTTCTTAAATCTTCTACTGTAAACACTTCTGTCCACCGATGGGTATCTACTAAACTAACAAAATCAGCATTTACTGATTTAATATTTGATACCAATAAATCAAGTCTGTCGGGTGTTTTCGCCAAGCCATCATACGAGTTAAACCCACCACTCATTATGTTCCAGGACAAGATTTCCATTAACACAATTTTACCCCAATTCTTTTAATTTTCTTATCAATTCCAAAGCAGGTGAGTATTAAGTTATACTTTTCCATTATTACTTCGTGGTTATTTCGTCCGCATCTCAAGAAAAAACAAGCGGTCTGCAAGCCGGAAGCGTCCGGCCGACTCCCGCCCGGGTCTCACAAAATATAGAAATTGAGGTAAAGCTCACATACAAAAACAAAGCCAAGATAATTAATTGGTTGTTAGAAAATGGCTTTCATCTGGTCCAACAAAAAGAAATTCAGGACACTTACTTTAGTCTGGGTCATAATTCCATGTCCAATCAAAACGGTTTATATCGTATTCGTCACATAGTAGGTCAAAAAACAGAATTAACCCTAAAGGACAACTGCCAGGACTCAAACGGAGTTTGGAGTCGGAGAGAACTAAATGTAACCATAAACAACCCGGAAAATATGAAAAACATTCTTAGTTCGCTTAGTTGTGTGTTAGTCAAGGAAAATTTTTCTAAAAGGGATATTTGGAAAAATGGCGAAGTTTCTTTTGAATTTATTTCTTTTAGCAAACCTAAAGTCTTAGAACTAATTGAAGTTGAGGGGCCAAGTCAAGCAGCGGTTCAAAAAATCGTCGATAAACTCGGTGACAAAGTCCAAGTCGCCGGGGAAGAAATATTTTCCATTTTTGACAAAAAGTAAAGCCTAACTCACCACTCTTCTCTCAACAATATCAATAACAACCAAAACTTCTTGGTTACCCATTCTAACATCCAAATTATTATTTAGTGTTCCCCCGCCGCATCGGGGACAAATATCCCTTGGCGGAAAAATTTTGACTTCACAATGGGGACATTCCTCGCCAATCAAATTTAATCTTTGTTTCCGAAGCCGCCAATGTCTAGCTATTTCCATTTCTATCCTCCCACCAAACTCTCATTATCCAAAAAAACAAATATCCCAAAATAACTACCTCCAAACCCAGTGCCAAGCTCAAGCCACTGCCGGTAATCAAAACAATGCCCCGATATTTCCAAAGATCATAAATCACCCTGGCTGCCACATATAAAAATAGGGGAGCCAAAGCCGTTACTAAAATCAGAAATATCTGTGATTTATCCCTCGTTTCCCGCAACTCCCGGATTACCAATTCCGGCTCGTAGTAAATCTGATACCAATTACGTGTCAACTTATACCCCTGTCTTACCCCGATTAGTCCCCCGAGCCGAAATATATTCCGCAACCGCTTTTCTATCATAATTCCAAATTCCTCGAAATTGAAATTTTGCCCGCCTTAGGCGGGATTCTATTGCCTTTACCGTTGTTTTTAAAATTTTAGCAATAGTTTTGGTTTTATAACCCTCCAAATACTTTAGTCGCAGTATTTTGCCATAACCCGCTGACAATTCTCTGAAGGTTTTTCTGATTTCATTTTTTAATTCTTCTTTCAATACATCTCTTTCTGGCATCAGAGATTTATCGGCGATTTCTTCAAAAGCAGGATTTACTGAAAAAAGAATAGTTTTAATTTTCTTTTTTCGGTAATAATCGACAACTTTATGTTTGGCAATTCC
>Ga0210051_1003015_pt1 | contig 16876 bp, 20 predicted proteins | sample CryGey092014_all_FD_185464 | JGI IMG/M metagenome (GOLD analysis project Ga0210051, IMG submission 185464) | Groundwater microbial communities from aquifer - Crystal Geyser CG23_combo_of_CG06-09_8/20/14_all (SPAdes) (version 2) | ecosystem: Environmental > Aquatic > Deep subsurface > Groundwater... | reverse complement strand
AAATCAAAAAATGTGAAGAAAACTTTTTTTCGGGGTGGCGAGGTTTCCGAGCGATGGCAGGGCTGGCTTCCTTATTGGGGGTTTTGCTCAAAAAAAGTTCGAACATCAATCAAAAAACACCGCCAGTTGGGAAATGTCTTTGTTGGCTCGTTCTCCACAAACGTGTTTGGAATAAGATTCGCTGGGGGAAAACTAACCAAATGATAAAGAAATCTATTTATGGAGAATAAACTCGGTATTTCTAAAAATGTTTTTGTTTTGGGGCTAGTGAGTTTTTTTAATGATGTCGCCTCGGAGATGATTTATCCTCTGGTGCCGATTTTTTTGACCAGTGTTTTAGGCGCGCCGGTGGCGATTGTCGGTTTGATAGAAGGTATGGCGGAATCAACCGCCAGCGTCTTAACAGTTGTTTCCGGCTGGCTTTCCGACAAATGGCGAAAAAGAAAAATTTTTGTTGTCGCTGGTTACTCATTTTCGGCGATTTCTAAAATACTTTTAAGTTTGGCTCATAGCTGGCCGTTTGTTTTGCTTGCTCGATTTGTTGACCGTTTTGGTAAAGGAACAAGAACATCTGCCAGAGATGCGTTGATCGCTGAAAGTTCGGAAAACTCGGTTCGCGGAAGAGCCTTCGGTTTTCATCGTGGCCTTGATACTTTGGGGGCGGTGGTTGGGCCGCTGATTGCTCTTTTGGCAATTCATTTCCTAGATAATAATTTTCGCTTAATCTTTTTTCTTGCTTTCATTCCGGCTTTCATTGGCATTCTCTTGTTACTCTTTTTTGTCAAAGAAAAGAAGAAAGAAGCAAATTCTCTCGATACTTTTCATTTTAATTGGCGAGAGCTTAATCCATCTTTTAAGATTTTTTTATTAATTAGTTTCATTTTTGCTCTGGGTAATAGTTCAGACGCCTTTTTAATTTTGCGAGCGCAAAATTTGGGTTTGTCGTTGACTTTGGTGGTACTGGCCTATGTTCTTTTCAATTTTACCTATGCTCTATTTTCCACGCCGGCCGGAATTATTGCTGATAAAATCGGACCTAAAAAAGTGCTTTTGGCTGGCTTTTTGCTTTTTTCCGGCGTGTATCTTTTCTTCGGCTTAACCTCTTCCAGTCTTTTTCTCTGGTTTCTTTTTCCGGTTTATGGAATATATATGGCCCTCACCGAAGGAGTGGGGAAAGCCTATATTTCTAATTTAGTTCCCCAAGAAAAGACGGGTACGGCTTTTGGTATTTATCAGACTATCATCGGACTTTGCACTTTTTTTGCTTCTTTTATCGCCGGGATTTTGTGGACTTATATTGGCGTTAGGTTGCCATTTATCTTTGGCAGTATCATGGCGTTAATTTCCGCTTTTTTGTTTGTTGTTTTAGGAAAAAAAGATAAAACTTGCTATAATGTAAATAATCATGGAAATATACCAAGCAATTAAAACCAGAAGAAGTGTTCGGAGCTACAAGCCAGATCCAGTCCCAGAGGAAATTTTGAAAAGACTTTTTGAGGCAGTGAGATTAGCTCCTTCAGCGCATAATGCCCAAGCGTATAAGTTCGTTCTGGTCAAAAATCCAGAAAAGAAACAACAATTAGCTCAAGCGGCCAGTCAAGAGTTTATTGCTCGCTCTCCGATAGTTATTGCCGCTGTTTCTTTGGATCCAGAACACATGATGAGTAACGAAGTGCCTGCCTATAGTGTTGATGCTGCCATTGCCATTGACCATTTAACCCTAGTGGCCGCCTCGGAGGGATTGGGAACCTGTTGGATTGGTGCTTTTGACCAAAAAAAAGCCAAAAAAATTCTCCAGGTTCCCGATGAAGACAAAGTTGTTGCCCTACTCCCTCTAGGTTTTCCTGCAGATGAGCCGAGACCCAAGGCAAGAAAAAAACTAGAAGATATAGTCTGCTCCGAGAAATTTTCTGATTAGCCAACTGATCAGTCATTTTTCCGCTTCTTCCTTGCTGGTGTGTTAAAATCAGGGCAAGATGGATCAGATAGAAGAAATCCGCTCAAAAATTGATATGGTTCAATTTATCTCTGAATTTTTGCCTTTGAAAAAAGCGGGCCGGAATTTTAAGGCGCTTTGTCCATTCCACGATGAAAAAACCCCTTCTTTTATGGTTTCTCCCGAGCGGCAGATTTGGCATTGTTTTGGGTGCTCTCGTGGAGGGGACATATATGGCTTTTTAATGGAAATGGAGCGAATGGAGTTTGGTGAAGCTTTGCGAACTTTGGCCAAAAGGGTCGGTATCACCCTGCAAAGTTATCAACCGACCAAATCGGAATCGGAAAAAGAAAAACTTTTTCAGATTAACCATTTGGCCGCGGAATTTTTCCACTACCTGCTTTTGAACCATCAAGTCGGTAAAAAAGCCTTAAGCTATATTCTGCAACGGGGGATTACCAAAGAGTCTTTGGCCACTTTTAAGCTCGGTTACGCCCCGGCGATGTGGGACGGACTGCAAAAATTTCTAGTCGGTAAAAAAGGCTATAAAGTTGAGGATTTAGAGCAATCCGGCTTGATTATTAAAAGCTCCCAACCTCTACCAGCTAACTACTATGACCGTTTCCGCGACCGGCTGATGTTTCCGCTTTTGGATCATCGGGGCAACGTGACTGGTTTTGCCGGCCGGGTTTTAGACCCTGAGGCAAAAGACCTGCCTGCCGGCAGGCAGGAGCCAAAGTATGTTAATACTCCGGAAACTCTTCTTTATCACAAAAGCGAGCTATTGTACCCTTTGCAAATCACCAAAGAAGATATCAAGAAAGAGAATAAAGCGGTGGTAGTGGAAGGGGAACTGGACGCGATTTCCTCTTATCAAGTCGGGATAAAAAACGTGGTGGCGATTAAAGGCTCGGCTTTAACCGAGCCGCAGGCCCGGCTTTTGAAAAGATATGCCGACAATCTAATTTTGTCTTTGGATGCCGATAGTGCCGGAGACGCGGCTTCCCGGCGGGGAATCGAAATTGCCGACCAAATTGGTTTTAATATAAAGGTCGTTACTTTGGAAAAATACAAAGATCCGGATGAAGCCGCCCAAAAAGAACCGGATTATTTAAAAGAAAGAATCGAAAAAGCGGAAAATATTTATGATTTTTATCTTGATTCCGCTTTCAAGAGATTCCGCGGCCAAACTCCGGAGGAAAAAAAGAAAATCGGCCAGGAAATGATCCCGATTTTGGCGAAAATTGAAGACCAAATTGTTAGAGATGTTTTTATCAAAAAATTGGCCAGTCGGCTAAATGTTAATGAAGAGTCAATCATTCTACAGATTGAAAAAAACCAGACATCAAAATCCTCAAGCCCCGTACCAGTTACCAAGGAAGAGATTAGACCCAGAAGAGAAATTTTAGAAGAGTATTTCTTGGCCTTGGTCTTGCAAAGCAAAAAAGTGAACTTTCTTTTGGAGGAAGAAAGTAAAGCCTTTTTGCGATTCTCGGTCAATATAAAATTAGTGAGTGCGCTTGAAAATTACTGCCGGGAAAACAAAAAATTTTCCTCGCAATTTTTCTTTAAAACTTTGCCGGCCGAATTGCAGGAGAGTTTTAACCGACTTTATCTGGTGGATTTCGGCGAAAGAATTGAAGATTCCGAATGGGTGGAGAAGGAAATCAAAAAAACAAAAACACAAATCGCCATTTTACAGTCCAAAGAGGATTTGCAGACGTTATGGCAGAAAATCCGTACCAAAGAAGGGGAAGAATCGGAAGAGATTTCCGACGGCGATAAGAAAAAAATTCTTCTTTTAACCCAAAAGCTCTCTGAATTGGAAAAAGGAAACCTTTAATTTTGCCTCTATTTAGAGTAAAATAGTGCCGATGACTGGTACTGATTCGCCGCCGGACCCAAAACTGATTAAAAAACTTTTGGAGCGTGGGAAAAAAGAGGGTTTTATTACTCAGGAGGAGGTCTTGGCGGTTTTTCCCCTTGCCGAGGAATATTTGGACGAACTGGACGATTTTTACGAGAAAGTCATTGAAAGCGGCATTGATATTTTTGAAAGTATTTCTGAGGAAGAGATTAAGGAAACCGAGAAAATAGCCAAGGATTTTGCCCGCGAAATTGAAGCTTTAACTGCTTTAGAAGCGCCTTCAGTTTCCGACCCGGTAAGGATGTATTTAAGAGAAATCGGCCGGATTCCTCTTTTAAGCGCGGACGAGGAAATTAATTTAGCTCAAAGAATTGAAAAAGGGGAAATTGCCGCAAAGAAAAAACTGACAGAATCAAACTTGCGTCTAGTTGTTTCCATTGCCAAGCGTTATGTCGGTCGGGGACTCACTTTGCTTGATTTGATTCAAGAGGGTAATCAGGGACTCATTCGGGCGGGGGAAAAGTATGATTGGCGGAGAGGTTTTAAATTTTCGACTTATGCGACCTGGTGGATTCGACAGGCAATTACTCGGGCAATTGCTGATCAGGCAAGAACCATTCGGGTACCGGTGCACATGGTGGAAACCATTAATAAAGTAATGCGCACTTCCCGAAAATTAATGCAGGAATTGGGCCGCGATCCAACTCCCGAAGAAGTGGGTAAAATTATGGAAATTTCTCCGACTAAGGTTAGAGAAGTTTTAAAAATTTCTCAAGGGACAACTTCTTTGGAAGCGCCGGTAGGAGATGAAGAAGATTCACTTTTAGGAGATTTTATTGCCGATACGGCGCCTTCTCCCTACGACACCGCTTCCAAACAGCTTTTAAAAGACAATATCAAGGAAGTTTTGGAAACTTTATCTCCCAGGGAGGCTAGGGTTCTGGTTTACCGGTTTGGGCTTGAAGGTGGAAAACCAATGACTCTAGAAGAAGTAGGCAAGAAATTTGGTGTTACCAGAGAGAGAATTAGGCAAATTGAAGCGAAAGCCTTAAGAAAATTAAAACACCCTTCAAGAAGGAAAAAACTGCAGGATTATTTGGAATAGTTTTGATAAGATATAGTTAGTGCGAGCTTGGCCGAGAATAAGCTAATTTTTGATGGCACTTTTACTTCTAAAGAGCGCTTTCTCAAAAGCCCGCTTTGTCACAAGGCGGAGTTTTATTTATTCTTTACAGTATCAATTGAAATCAGGTTCATAATACCAATGGAAAGATCTTCGTCTGAAGAAAGGTCGAGTTTTTCTCCTTTTTAACTGGTAATGAGATAAGCATAACTTGCATCACTTAGTAAGGAACTCTCCAGCCTTTCTTGCCAATCCAATCCGCCAGCCACAATCCGCTTGAAAGGATTAAGCCTCCAATCCAGATACCAGTTACGCTGTCATCGATACCGAGCCAGCGAGAGATACCGAGTCCCGCCCCTACTGCCACCGTGCAGATAGGACAAACAGCATAAACTTTTGCCGGGAAAACCAGAAACAATAATAGGAAATGTCAGGCGTGCCAATAAGACACTCTCCATCTGGGGTATACAAAAACGGCACACCAATGGGAAGTATCCATCCCACAACTTTCTGCCACCTTCGACAGCTCAAGGGCATTAGTATTATCGTCATATACTTCCTTTTTGACAATTTCAATAGCTGTTGCTATACAGTGATTGGGATTAACTACGCCACTTAGAAAAATCTGGAACTTTGTTCATAACCTTCCTTAAATAATAAATTTAATAAGATATTGGGTGTAATATAGTCCCACCATCAAAAAAGTTGAGGCGACTATCACCCTAGTAATTTTTTCAATTTTAGAAACAATGGCAAACGCTTGACTCATTTTTTGGATACTAAAGGCAATAATAAAAGAAAAAATAATCACCGGCAGCCCTGTTCCTAAGGCAAAGAATAAGTATCAATAAGATAATTAATTGTGTTCATGATGATTTGCCCAATAGCGTATTTAATTTTTTCTCAAAATAATTAACAAATTGACTTTCACTGATGGCGACTATCAAAAATAAAACGAGCAGGATTTTTTTGTTCATATATTTATCTATAAATTATAAAATTGCATTAAATATATAGCCCATAATCATAATTCCAACAATTGTGATGCCAAAAAACATGGCTAATAGTTGCCATTTCATCACTTTTTTTAAGATCATAGATTCGGGTATGGAAACAGTTACTATGGCGGTCATAAACGCAAGTGCTGTTCCGAGCGGAACCCCTTTACTTACTAATGCCTCCATTACAGGGATCACACTAACGGAGTTGGCATAAAGAGGAGCTCCAAGCATGGTGGCTATTGGAACTGCATACCATGCCCTATTTGACAAATATTTGGCAACCAAAGATGCAGGAATAAAACCGTGGATAAGAGCTCCAATGCTTACACCTAAAATTACATAGGGAAAAACTGTTTTTGTTATTACCATGCCATCCTTCCAAAAATAGGGTATGAGTTTTTTCCATACTAAGGAATTGCCGCCATTTTCTGCTTCTACTTGATTTCTGGATTTAAACTTCAGAAGTTCGGGTTTGATATATTTTTCCACACCCAATTTCTGAATAAGCATTCCTCCTAAAATCGCAATAGTCATACCAACTATGTTGTAAATTATCGTAACCTTCATCCCAAACATCGCCGGAAAAAGATAAAGAGATGATTCGTTAACCAGTGGTGAACTGATTAAAAAGGCAAAGGTAACTCCGAGTGGTATTCCGGCATCGACAAAACCGATAAAAAGCGGTATTGAGGAACACGAACAGAAAGGAGTAACTACACCCAAGAGAGCAGCAAAAAGGTAATCCAGTCCAAACCAACGCCGTTTGGTGAGCATGTCCCGCACTTTCTCCATCGGGAAGTAGTAACGGGTAATTGCCATAATGTAGTTAATGACAATCAAGAGCAAACCAATTTTAATCGTGTCGTAAATAAAGAAGTTGACAGCGCTACCCAAATAAGATTGCTTGCCTAAACCAAACCATCGGTAGGTAGCCGCATCAGCAAAGGATTGAATTGGCTGAAAAATACTCATAGTTATTTACCTGCTTCCCCTAAAAGATTTTTTATTTTCTCAACCTCTGGCAGCTGGCCCACTAAAACAGGCTTGCCGTCAAGTGCCAAAACCGGGCTGCTCATTACTCCCATTTCAATGATCTTTGAAATATCAGTAACATACTCCACCTCCTCGTTGAGATTAAGCTCTTTCACCGCCTGCTGGGTCAATTCATATAACTTTTTACAAGTAGGACACCCAGAACCCAAAACTTGAATTTTCATTTTTTCTCCTCCTTTTGGGGAATACTAAACAATAAATTAGTAATGTGCTTACCTTTATCAGTGAGTGAGTAGTACACCTTCAAACCACGTTTATCATCCATAACCACACCGGCGTCTTTTAGGTCTTTGAGATGATGGGAAATAAGACTTTGAGAAAGGTCTACTTGTTCCATCAGTTCGCAAACGCAGTGTTCCCCCTTACGGAGAATGCACAAAAGTTTTAACCGACTTTCTTCCGAAACCAGCTTTAATAAACTTGACAGCCTGGCAATCTCTTTTTCTTGCTGGCTTAATCGTGAACAGCAACTGTATGAACGCATGTTCATATAATACAAGCACTTCCTAACTTTGTCAAGGAGAAACTTTGAAGAGGGATTTACTCTCAACGCTTTTCTATCCTGATTGCTTTGCCTTTGATAATCGCCTCCGCCACTTTTTTCTGACCACTGCCTAAAATTCTGGCAAAAGTGGGCTGGGAAATCTTCATTTTCTCGGCAGCCTGAGTTTGTTCTAAACAATCAACCTCATAAAGTTTCAGCGCTTCAAGCTCGTCGGCTCTCAGCACGACTTCTTCAAGCATCCGCAAGGGGATACCTTGTGGCTTAAAGTAAATAACATCTGGGTTGAACCGCAGACAGCGGGGGATTCTTGGTCTGGGCATAGTTTAAAATTAAATTGTTTTTCTCATAAGAATAACTGAAATCAAAAACAATACCGCGCTGGAAACGACGACCATCGGACCGGTCGGAAGATGGACAAAACGAGCAATAAAGATCCCTAAAACTGCAGAAACTATTCCAAAAAAAGTTGCCAAGATTTTATATGAAGGTAAATTTTTGCTGATATTTTTTGCTGTCGCCGCAGGAATCGCCACTAAAGCAGCCGTTATTAACCCGCCAACCAAATAAACGCCCAGGCCAATAACAACGGCAATGCTTAATAAATAGAGCAAATTGTATTTATGTACTTTTACTCCTTCCGTTATTGCCAAATCTTCATTAACGTTCATTAGCATCATTTTCTGATACAACCGACCGACGACAAAAGACACCAACAAACTTAAAGAGATTACCAGCGCTGTTTCTCCAAGAGAGATTTTGTCAATACTGCCTACCAAGGCTTCTTCTGCTTTCCCGATCGGCAAAAAAAGCAAAGCGGTACCAACTCCTATGGCAAAAATAATGGCGGCTAAATTTTCCAGCGGCAACTTTGTTCTCCCCTCCAAAAGCCAAATAAGAATTGCCCCCAAGAGAACAAAAGGGAAAACCCCCAATGAGATGTTAAATCCAAAAATTAAAGCCAAAGCGACTCCGGGAAAAGCCAAGTGAGCCAAGGGTCCGGCAACAACCGACATTTTTTTAGAAAGCATTAACGTTCCCAAATAGCCGGCGATTCCGCCAATAAAGACTCCACTGATTAAAGTTAAAATAAGTTGATATGGCATCATACTATAAATTACTTGTGCTCATAAATTTTAATTTCTGTACCAAAAACTTGCTCCAGTATTTTCGTGTTTAATATTTCTTTTGGCGCCCCATAACAAGAATGGCGTTTACGGGTTAAGCACAAAACATTAGTTGAATGTTTATAGACAATACTTAAATCATGAGTAACAAGAAGCATGGTTAATTTCTCTTTTTTCCAAATTGTATTTAAAAGGGAGTAAATTGTTTCTCCTCCACCAATATCTATTCCGGTTGTTGGTTCATCAAAAAATATAATTTGGGGATGAGAAATCAAAACCCAGGCGACCAACATTCTTTGAAATTGCCCGCTGGATAAATTGCCAGCCGTTTTATCTAAAATGTCTTTTTCCAAACCTACCAACAGTAAAAACTTGGTTATTTCTTCAAGAGAAGGGGCCGGGTTTTTTAAGGCAAAAAAATCAGCCACCGTCAATGGATAATTTTTAACGCTGAGCTGATTTAATCCTTGAGGTAAATAACCTATCTTTGGCTTTCGATGCCAAAGAATTTCTCCTTCATAAGGCAAAAGTCCCAAAAGTGTTTTTAGGAGCACACTTTTGCCGGCGCCATTGGGGCCCAAAATTGTCAAAATTTCTTCCTCCGAAACACTGAAGGATAAATTCTCTAAAACCTTTTCCCCGTCTAAATTAACAGTTAAGTTTTTAACCTCCAAAAGAGTTTTCATTGTCTTTCTAAGTTAGTGTCACAATTCGGGCATTTTAAAGTAGAACATGGGGTCCCGTGTTGATGGACAACTTTATAACCGCACTTGGGACAAACACACCAACCACCCGGACCCTTACCGGCAGCTTCCTTAATCTGACCTTTAAATTTGCCTTTTCTTTGCCAACTAAAACCCCGGCCAAAAGCAGGTTTGTAAAATCCGGTTTCCACCTCATGACTAGCAATCTGAATAGACACATAAGAAAGATTGTCAATTTTTTCCATCAGTTTTTCCCTTAAATTACCGGAAATTCTTGTTGCCTCTTCAACGCTCAAATTTTTAGGCAAAGTTATTTCCAAATTGACAGTGACTGCCGAGCCCTTTTTTTGTGTCTTCAAAGAATCAATGCCGATATTTTGTTCTTTGGCAATTGACCTTATCCTTTCTTCAATCTCCGCTCCAGCAGAAACATCAAGTAAAGAATCAGTGGCTTCTTTGCCCAAAGAAAACGATTCTTTAATAATATAAAGTCCAATTAAAAACGCCAAAAAGGCATCGGTATAAACCCAATATCCGGTCAAAAACAAGCCCACAAAAACCGCCAGTGAAGCTAAAACATCCACGCGGGAATGAACCCCGTCAGAAAGAAGACTGACTGAATTCTCTTTCTTCCCAAAATGAATTTTCAGGTGAGCCATCCCTTCATTAACCAAAGTTGAAAAAAGCATCACGGCAAAAGCGGCAAAAGAAAGTTTAGTTGACGATGGATTCAAAAATTTTTGATATGCTTCATAAACAATCCCCATCCCTGTTCCTGCCAGAATCAAAGTAATTAAAAAACCAGCCAAAACCTCAAATTTATAATGACCATAAGGATGCTTTTCATCAGCGGGTTTCTTGGCAATTTTGATTCCCAGATAACTAATCACCGAGGCAAAAACATCCGTAAAAGAATGAAGTCCTTCAGCCAAAATCGCACTGGAGAGGGAGACAGTTCCCACCACAATCTTACTTATGGCTAAAACAACATTGGCGAAAACTGAAAGCAGGGCAATTTTTTCTTTCATTTTTTCTTAAGGTCGATTTGGTCAATAATTTTTTGGAATAATTGCCGGTACGTGTGATTTATTTCCGTTACCGGCTTCATCTTTATAGTCGAATCAAGAAAGTCCTTTCCATAATTAATTTTACCAAGAATGGGAATTTCTTGCTCTTGAGCAAATTCTTCTATCTTTAGGCAAAAATCCTTTGAAAGATCAAACTTATTGATAATAATTCCATGCTTAATTCTGAAATGATTGGCCAAATACAAAACTCTTTTTAAGTCAAAAAGAGCAGAGGGTGTTGGTTCGGTCACTGCCACGATATAATCAGTACTGACTAATGAAGCGATTACTGGACAACCGATTCCCGGCGAAGAATCAATAATCATTGTCTTCGCCTTAACCTTTTCATTAATCTTGTCGGAAATTTTTCTTACTTCAGCTACTACTTCACCGGAAGCAAGTTCTCCCAATTTAAGCTCACCCGAAACCAAGTTAACATTATAATTCTTACCGGTATAAATTATGCCTATTTCTTTTTTAGTTTCCGTTATGGCTCCAAACGGACAAGCAACAATACAGGCTTTGCAGCCAACACAAGCATCTTGGACAAAAGCCGGATATTTCCCTTTGACAAAAACAATGGCATTTTGTTTACAAACCGAAGCGCATTTGCCGCATTTTGTGCATTTGGCAAAATCCCATTTTGGTATTGGCTGATAAACGGTTGTATATTTTTTTCTTTTTATGGAAAGCAAAAGGTGATCATTAGGGCATTCCGCGTCTGCATCCACGAGCATGGTTTTAATTTTTCTGGCAAATTCTACTGCCAAAGAAGTCGCCACCATTGATTTTCCAACTCCACCCTTACCCCCTGTAATTGCGATCTTCATAATTTATGCTGTCCGCAGGTATTTTCCGCACTTGCTTTTTTAATTTTATTATTTTTCCACATCTCAAAAATCTCTTTGACTTTTTCAGCTTGGCAAACATATATTTCTATTCCTAATTCTTTGCATAAAGTTAGTGCTCTTGGTCCAAGGTCTTTGCAAAGCAAAATATTTGCTCCGTGTTTTTTCATTAACTCCGGCGGCAAACCTATACCGCCCATATGCTCACTGATATTGTCTATTATCTCCATCACTTCACCATTCTTGTTAAGAAAAGTATAAGTATTACATCTGCCAAAATGTTCTGCTATGTCATCATCTAAACCATTGTTATTATTGGTTGGAATTACTATTTTTATCATTTGTTTATTGAATTTTTTCAAGTTTTCCTTCTATAAATTTTTGGGTGACTTCACTTAGAAAACCGGCGCCCTTATAAATTTGAATATTGAACTGTTTTAATACCGCCAAAGCTCTTGGACCAATAGTCCCCGTTACAACTGCGCTCACGTTTCTTTCGGCGACCATTTGGGCGGTAGAAATTCCTGCCCCGCTTGTTTGGTTTACGCTTGTATTTTCTATTACCTCAAACCCCTTTATTTTTTTATCGTCAATTTTCACAATAAGAAAGTAAGGGCATCGCCCAAACACTTCGCTCAAATTACTGTTAATATTTTCTCCGCAAGAGCTTAAAGCTATTTTCACTTTTCAGCCTTATCTATCTCTTCCTCTTCTTTTTTAACATCCTCAAGCTCTTCTTCTAAAGATTTTTTATATTCGGTAAGGGCCTTTTTTTTGTCTTCTTTGGTCTGAGGCCAATTCCAACCAAAATAACGGCCTAAACCACGGCCAGCGCCAAATCTTCTACGCCAACCCAAACCTAGTCCACAAGGCCCAAAACCTCTACCGGTCATTAGTCCCGCACCCATTGGTCCTGTTTTATCAAATCCTGGCATATTGTCCACCTCCTTTCAAATTTGATATTGAATATATATTCATTATATTCTGCGGGTAAATCTTTGTCAAGAGAGCAAAAAGAAAGTATAAAATGGAAGAGGACAAACTTAAGCTTTAAACCAACCAGTTTTTTCCACTAAAAGAGAATCTGCCTGACAATTAAGCAATATTTTAAAAAAGGTTACTTTACAAACAGCCTGACCAACCAACCAAACAAACTTCTGGTTTGCTGTTCGGTGGCAATCTTGTCCTGTAAAGAGGTGTTTTCTTGGCTTAAAGACCAAATCGTCTCCTGCACCGCGGTTTTATCCGCCTGATTAGTCAGCTGATTTTCCAATTGCTCAAGCTGTCGAATCCTCAATTGATTTTGCCCAAGCTGTGTCTGCAAATTCTTAATCGCGCCATAATCAGTGCCAACCAAAAGCCTGACAAAGTGTCCTCTTGAGTCAATCTTTTTTAATTGCTCTTGGATTTGGGTTTGGGCTTGTTGCTGCTGCTGGGCAATCTCGCGTACCTGTTGGCCGATTCCGCCGCTAGTTCTGGCTTGCAAAAGTACCTGCACTGCTTTAGCAACAACGCTCATGTGCTCAAGAGCGGTCTGGCTGCGGATTTCCAATCCTTCGCCTGATCCGGTTCCTTCTTTGGCTTTTTCTTCTTCCTGATTTTGAATCTTCAATTGAGATTCTTCGCCTTTGTTCTGAGTTTTAACCTGATTTTGGTTTTGAACCTGGTTACCAGATGGGGATGGAGATACTTGTGGTTGGCGCTGAGTTTGGGTTGTTGCTTCTTGTTGAGAAGCCCCTGTGCCTTGCTGTGCGTCGGTTCTATTTTTTGCCGCATAAACGACTGAGCTCACTGTCAAAAAGATAACACTTATAACAAGAATAGAAAGTTTATTCATATTTTTCACCCCCTTTCTTTATCTTTTTGTATTTTATCATAAAATCAGGTTCTAAAATTGAAGACTCCGCTCCCTAATTCTAGTATTAATCTTGCCTGTCGGCAGACAGGTCTGACTATCGCTTTTGATTGTATTATAAAGGCTTTTCAGAATCTAATCTGGGCTGAGCAAGCACGCAATAGATTGAAACAAATCAAATTACTTCAACAAGGGTAAAATAACTTGACCAATTGATCTCAAGAGTTGGGCAGCTCCACCAATTGTCGAAACTACTTGAACAGCATCCCAAACTTTTTGAAGAATTGTTTTATCCGGAGTAGGCTTAATTATTTGAGCTTTTATTGTCTCAATGTCTCCGATTAATTGTCTCTTTTTGGTTTCATCAAGATTAGATTGACTTACTATATGTGTTAATTTCGATATGTTGTTTACAGCTTCTACTATTGTCTGGTTTATAGTTCCAAAATTGTTTAGCTCATTTAAGTGAATAACATTATTCCCTCCATCAGCACTTATCCTTTCCCCTCTGCTCATATTAAAGTTTTCCGCCTGAATAAAAATACTCCCGCCACTTCCCGGTTGTCCAGACCTACCGGGTTCTCCAAATTTTAATTTTGGATATGTTTTTGAACTTGGAAACGGACTATTATTGGAAAGTGTTTCTTCCCCAAGAATTTCAACTTCTTGAATTAAGGCTTTTAATAAAGCTTCTGCTGAATCCAAGCCCTCATTGAGAGCTTGTTTTAATTCTTCACCTTCCCAAGGACCTATTCTGTTCGGCCAAAAATTGCAATAGTTGAGATTTTTCTTATCTTTCCCTAATCTCTTTTCTATTATCGCGTTGGTTAATTGTTCCCATTCTTTAAATTTAGGGTGTTCAGAGCTGGGTAAATCTCTTAATTGAGATATTAAGTCAATCTGTTTCTGTAGTAGCTCTATTGTGGTTGCCATAAATATAAAAATTAATCTTCCATTTCAATCCCAATATTATCAATTACATTGGGTGAAAGACCTTGTAAGCCATCAACTTTTGTAAATAAATCCATTAAATCTTCTACCGAAATAAACTCACAATAATCACTCAAGCCAATTTTCCTAAAAGTTGGCTGAGTAATTTTTTTCATAAACTCTGTCTGGCGTTTTCTTAAAGCAACAACATATAGTTTTATTTTTAGGGCTGGAACTACTGATAACAAATCAGACATCCTTAATAAACCCTCATACATCGGAGTTGTCGACTCTATCTCAAAGGCACAAATGGGAGCTCCTTGTTGAATCCACAAAACATCTATAAGAGAGGTTCTGTTTATCGCTTCGTCACTTAATCCTAAACTAGGAAATTCTTCCAAACATCCCTCATTCTTTGTATTTTTCTTATCATTCCTAGCTGCCCAGACAGAACAGCCTGAAATTTTGCCTAGTTTGATTAGTATTTTTTGAATTTTTTTATGCAAGGAGTCGGTTGTTTGGTCGTCTATGCTTTCTTTCTCTATAGTTTCAATTATTTCTGTTCGTTTTCTTGGCCTTTTGGTAACCTTTGTTTTTTTAGAATCCCTTTGAAGCTGAGCGTCCTTAACTAATTGGTCAAGATTCAAGTGGATTTTTTGGATGTTATTTTGAGAAGCCAATATTTTATTTACAATTATGGAGGCCGTTTGTCCTTCCAATAATCTTTGATTGAGAATGCCCCAACCATAACTTGGACCCCACTCAGAAGTCAAAGCGTCTCTTATTTCGCCCAAAACAGGAAGTCTATTTTGGGGTAAAGCCACATACTCAAATTTTATCGGTATTCTATGTGGAAATATTCCATTATCCCATACTTCTTTTTTAGAAAAGAAGGGTTCTCCTGAAACTCTTGCCAGACCAGCTACAGTTTTATCAACTAAGAAAACTAAATAGTCACCAACATTCCACTTATTTTTACCCGTAAAACGGGCTGTTTTACTGCCCCAAACACTATTTTTAAAGCACGTTAAGAATTGGAGCTCGTCTACAGACACTAACCTTAAATTCATATTATTTTGTTATAACTTTGGTTAGATTAAGAGAATTGAGCTTCCCCTAAAGGACTTATTCGTTAATCGTAAGATAGAGATAGATATTGACCTATCGCAAATAAAAACGGTCTTTGAAACCTTTAATCTACCCTTTGTCCCGCAACCTATTTTCAATCAAAGCAATCAATAAAGGAAACTCTTTATATGGCTGCTTATAACTATCCGAACCCATATGACCTTCTTCATTGACAATTAAGGTTCCGCCCAACTTTTCAAACATCTTTCTTCCCTGCTTGTCGTTGCAACCCCAAGGATCATTGACCGCATTGATAAAAACAAACTCTTGGCAATGTGCTTTTATTTTCTTCCAATCATATTTGTCTTGCAAAAACTCTTTTTGCCATTTAGTAATAGCATTATCATTAGTTGATGGTTCCGTCAGTCCAGCTACCATCACCGCCTTTTTAATTTTTATCTTAATGTTCTCAAGAACACTTAATATAAAAGGCACTCCGGCTGAATGTCCAATCATTATTGTTTCTTGATTAAATACGCCTTTTTTTAAGATAAACGGCAATATCTCCTTGAGTTTTGGGTTATCAATCCCCGGAAGTTGTGGTAACCAAACTTTATAACCCCTTTTTTCTAACTCTTTCTTTACATATGGAAGCCAAAAAGATTCTTGTGTTTCACCTGCCCCTTGTAAAAGTATTGCGTTTTTCATACTAATTAACAGATATTTTATAACATTAAAAATATACCAGATAAAGTCCACAGAAAATTAAAACGATAGAAATTAGTTTGTTAGCGATTACTTTTTTACTAATATCCTCTTTAATTATATTTGGAAACCTTTTGGTAAGAATATAGCCTTCACCCAAAGACAATACCGGCTGAATAGAACCAATGAGATTTACCAATGGAACAGCTACTAAAGAAATTGCGTATGATTCTGACATTTGGGCAAGAATGGCAATTCCATTGTTAAAAGTAATAATTCCTGATGATGATTTTATTTGCTGTATATCAGCAGAAATGCTTTTGCGCACTCTTGGTAATAGAAAAAGTAAAATACCACCAATCCCACTACCAATATACTCATAAGAAAGTGTAGTCCAAAAACTGGCCTCTTTAACTACAAACCGAAAAAGAATACCGACAAGACCATACATCAGACAGGCAAGAAGCATAAACCATAATGATTTTCTGGGTTTGAACATCTTCCCCTCAAGCCTTTCTGCCGATAAGGAAACTCCGGCAGCAACCACTAATACAAGCCCAACAATTTGTTTTAATGTAAGAGTTTCTTTAAGGATTAAGGAAGAAAGAATAAGAGTAAACACCGGAATAAACTGAAATAATGGCACAATTCTTGAAGCATCTTCAAGTTTCATTGCTTCAAAGTAAGGCCATAAATAGAAAGTTAATAGAATACCGGCAAACATAATAAGGGCAATCTGGAATAATCCGATATTCACAAACCCAATTACAAGGCCAATTAAAACACCAAAGACTCCTGAAATAATGCACGCAATGGCAGTTATCGCCATTGGTTCTTTAATCCTTTTTTCAATTAAATACTTATCTACAAAATTGGAGAAGCTGTATAAAGTTGGTGTTGCTAATGCAAATAAATACCAAGGCATATTATTTTTAATAAATTAAAAAGAACTTATTACTTGTCAGATTACGATACGTTGTACTGAATAATTATGTTTAATTTTTAAGTAGTCTGCCGGTGTTTTGTAATCCAATTGTTTCAATTTTACCTCAAAGTTGTAGCGATTTAAATAGTCAACCAGTTTTTCTCT
>Ga0210051_1003014_pt1 | contig 16877 bp, 16 predicted proteins | sample CryGey092014_all_FD_185464 | JGI IMG/M metagenome (GOLD analysis project Ga0210051, IMG submission 185464) | Groundwater microbial communities from aquifer - Crystal Geyser CG23_combo_of_CG06-09_8/20/14_all (SPAdes) (version 2) | ecosystem: Environmental > Aquatic > Deep subsurface > Groundwater... | reverse complement strand
AATTGAGACTTATCTAGCCACCTACATGCCCTTTACACCCAGTAAATCCGAACAACGCTTGCCACCTACGTATTACCGCGGCTGCTGGCACGGAGTTAGCCGTGACTTCCTTTGGCCGTACCGTCAAATAATCGAGATGTTATCTCGACTATTTTTCTTTCGGCCTGACAGAGCTTTACAACCCGAAGGCCTTCATCGCTCACGCGGCGTCGCATTGTCACGCTTTCGCGCATTGCAAAAGATTCTCGACTGCAGCCTCCCGTAGGAGTCTGGGCAGTGTCTCAGTCCCAGTGTGGCTGACCATCCTCTCAGACCAGCTACCCGTCAAAAGCCTTGGTGGGCCATTACCTCACCAACAAGCTGATAGGGCGCAGGCTCCTCCCTAGATGATAGGCCTTATTGCTAAGGTCCCCATCTTTTCCCACTCTCCATGCGAAAAGTGGTCTTATCTGGTATTAGCTCGCTTTTCAGCAGGTTATCCCAGTTCTAAGGGCAGATTACCCACGTGTTATTCACCCTTTTGCCACTATCCCTTGCGGGATCGTTCGACTTGCATGCCTAATCCACGCCGCCAGCGTTCGTTCTGAGCCAGAATCAAACTCTCCATAAAAAAATTGTGGTTTAACCCATTCACTAGCTCGGCTATTCAATTTTCAAAGAACAATGGACATAAAAAAAGCATCGTAGACGATGCTTTTTTACATCCTCCTATATCTTATAAATCTCAAATTTTCAAGGAGATTTCTTCAAATTAAGTTCCTTTTTTAAGACCAGAGTATTATAACATGCTCGAGGTTGCCTGTCGAGTCTATTAAAGAACCTTCCCCTATTAATTAAATGTTAAATGCTTTTGCAGGGTATACTTTATACCATAATCCTACAAATCTGTCAAGCATTTTTTTTACTTTTTAATATTATTTTTATAAATATACGCTTGCCTACTTTTATACTGTATTCTTTGTCTATATCCAGCTCTGGACTAATGTCGGAACTCTTTGTACCATTTATAGTTACAGCTCCTTGCCCTATCAGGCGTCTGAACCCGCTTTTACTGCATGGCGTAATGGTTAGATTGGTACAGGCTACTGTCGAAGACAAAATATTCGCTAGCATGCGATCATCTTTAGTATCTACATAAACTTCTATCGTCTTCATCCCTGTAAAGGGGTCCCTTTTTTGGAATGTTTTCTCGAAGCCCTTCTCGGCCTTTTCCGCCTCGCCTTGGCCATGGTACTGACGCACTATCTCTTTTGCAAGGCTTTTCTTGGCTTCCATCGGATGCAATTTTTTAACGGAATCTGCTTCTGTATCGGTTAAAAGTTCGTAATACTTCATCATCATCTCGTCGGAAATAGACATTAATTTACCGTACATTTCTTCAGGCGGTTCATTTATGCCTACATAATTAGAGTAAGATTTACTCATCTTCTGGACGCCGTCCGTACCTTCCAAAAGAGGCGTAGTTATGACTATTTGAGGCGGCTGGCCGTATCGTTCTTGAATAGTGCGGCCCATCAGTAGATTAAACTTCTGATCGGCGCCGCCCAGTTCGATATCTGCCTTAAGGACAACCGAATCGTAGGCCTGAAGCAACGGGTAGAAAAATTCCAAAAGGCTTATATCCTTTCCTTCTTTATAGCGCTTCAAAAAATCATCCCTTTCCAATACCCTTGCCACGGTTTGTTTAGAAAGCAATTCCGCTATATTAAAAGGGGTCAACTTGCCAAGCCATTCGCTATTGAAAACCACTTCGATTCTCTTTATATCCAATATCTTATTTACCTGCTTTTGGTATGTCTTCGCATTCTCTAGGACCTCTTCTTTTGTAAGCGTCGGCCTGGTTTGCGTCCTGCCTGAGGGGTCTCCTATCATCGCCGTAAAATCTCCGATAAGAAAAACTACCCTGTGCCCTAATTCCTGAAAATGCCTTAATTTTCTTAATAGAACCGTATGACCGAGATGTATATCCGGCGCCGATGGGTCAAAACCCGCTTTTACGATGAGGGGTTTCTTAAATTTTATAGATTCGTCGAGCTTTTTTTTGAGGCCTTCTTCATTTATGATCTCGACAGTGCCTCTTCTTATAATTTTTAGTTGTTCGTTTACCGTCATGATCTGCCCTGATTTTTCTATATTCTAACAGCGCCTAATAGGGTTGTCAATCATTTAAATTATATTGCGTAACGTTTTTTTTTATGCTAACATATCACGCTAGAGGTGAGCAATATGGCAGGGCAATATGAAAAAATATCTAAAAACGCGTTAAAAGACGTGGCCGAATTCATGTGCGTTGCGGCGCGAACGGCCCCAAAAGCAAAAGGGGTAGATAATCTTGAAATACTTATAATCGAAGATGGGGATGCAAAAGAAAAGCTAATGGCTAAAATGAAAGAAATCGGCGTAAAAAATGAGCGCCCGAGCTGCGTGCGGGACGCCGATAATATAAAAGATGCCCCTTATGTCGTAGTCCTCGGGACTAAAATAGCGCCTCTGGGGCTCAACTGCGGTTTCTGCGGATATAAGACCTGCCAGGAATTGGAACGTTCGGGAGGCGTATGCGTATATAATTCTTTGGATTTGGGGATAGCTATGAGTTCCGCCGTAGAGGTTGCTTCAAAATTCCACGCTGACAACAGGATCATGTATTCAATAGGAAAAGCTGCCATTGAAATCGGCAGCTTTTCCAAAAACGTCAAAATTGCTCTCGGTATCCCTCTAAGCGCTACAGGAAAAAATCCTTTTTTCGACAGAAAATAACCATTCCTCGCAAATGCCGCGGCTCGTAATTACGCCTTAAGCGCTAATGATATCTTTTTCTGGGAAGGTTCTGCTTTTACGACTTTCGCCGGCAATTTATCTCCAACCTTGTAAACCTCCTCCAGTTTTTCGCCCTTATCTTTGGGGATTTCTGAAATAGGCACTATGCCCTCAAGGCCTTCTTCGAGGTCGACAAATATGCCGAAATTTGTAACTTTTGAGATAGTGCCTTCAACATCTTTTTCCTTTTCATATCTGGTCAATATATCCGGCCATGGGTCAGGAGATAATTGCTTTATACCCAGCGATATTCTTCTATTCTTTGCGTCCGCAGAAAGAATAACGGCTTCCACCTTTTGGCCTCTTTTTAGGATTTCCTTGGGATGTTCGATACGCTTTGTCCACGATATGTCGGATATGTGTACTAATCCGTCTATGCCTTCCTCCAGCTCTATAAACGCGCCGTAATCGGTTATGTTCCGCACTTTCCCGTCTATTTTTGTGCCGGGACGATACTTCTCTTCTACAGAAGTCCACGGATCCTGCTCAAGCTGCTTTATGCCCAGCGATATCTTCTGTCCGTCTTTATCTACATTAAGCACCACTGTCTCGACTATATCCCCGATGGCTAAAAGTTCGCTCGGGTGGTTATAACGTTTTGTCCATGAAAATTCAGATATATGGACTAACCCTTCGATCCCCTTTTCAAGCTCTACAAACGCCCCGTAAGTTGTAATATTCACTACCTTCCCCTTGATCTTTGTGCCTATGGGGTATTTAGTTTCTATGTCAAGCCATGGATTAGGTGTTTTTTGCTTTAAGCCTAGCGAAACCCTTGCCCTGGCGACATCAAAATCAAGAATGAGGACTTCTATCTTATCGCCTACAGCGACTATTTCGCTCGGATGGCTTACCCTGCCCCAACTCATATCTGTTATATGCAGCAGGCCGGTTATCCCTTCTCCCAGATCTATAAAGGCCCCGAAGTCGGTAATGTTCTTTACGACGCCGGCGGCGAGCGCGCCCTTTTCTATGGTACTCAATATCTTTTCGCGCTCCTTGGCCTTCTCCTCCGCAAGCACGTCTTTTCTGGATAGTACGATATTTCTTCTGGGCTTGTTTATTTTGACAATCCTGAATTTCAGATCCTGGCCGATCAACCTATTCAAATTGCCAAAACCTCTGCCAACGATCGCGAGTGACGCGGGTAAAAAGGCTTCTAGCTTGCCGACATCTACCATCAGCCCGCCTTTTACCTTCCTGGTTACCTTACCCTCGATCATGTCGCCTTCATTAAATTTACCGATTACCACCTCCCAACCCTGAAGCTTGTCAGCCTTCTGCTTGGAAAGTACTACTCTTCCTTTTTCATCTTCTTTCGACTCAAGGAAAACTTCTATTTCATCGCCTATTTTTACCTCGTCAGGATTCAAGAATTCCCTCATAGGCAATATGCCTTCGGACTTATAGCCTATATCGACCATCACTTCCTTGTTATCCTTATAAATAATCCTGCCTTTAATGATCTGCCCTTCCTCTAACTTTAGGACGCTGTTATTGTACAGGTTCTCCATGTTGATAGCGTCCGGATCCTGCACTTTTTCTTCTCCCATTAAATCGTCTTCTTTTTTATTTTTTTCTCTCATTTTTAATTTGCAACCCCTTTCTTATAGATTTTTTTAAAAGATTTTATTCTTTTTAATACATTATCAATCACCCAATCGGGCGTGGATGCGCCGCTTATAACGCCTATCACTCTGGCATTCTTAATAGCTTCACGTTTAAGTTCGGCGTCGTTTTCGATATGCAAGCATTTTCGCCCCGATTTCCTGCACAATTCGAAAAGCCTTCTTGTGTTAGCGCTGTGTTTGCCTCCTATTACAAACATCATATCGACTTTTTTAGTCAAATCGAGCGCTGCCTTCTGTCGCCTGGCCGTATCATTGCATATCGTATTAAATATCCTAAGCTCTATATAATCTTTATTAAGCAACTCTTTGATGATCTTGGTTAAATTGTCCTTGGATTGCGTAGTTTGCGCTACTACACCTATTTTTTTGCTGTCCAACTTTGCGTGCCTTGCTTCTACAGCGTCTTTTATGACTATGTTCTTTTCTCCGGCAAAACCCCTAAGCGCTTTTACTTCTCGATGCTCTTTTTCACCGATAATCACGATAAAATACCCTTCGGACTTCAAACGTTCACAAAGCCGCTGGGAAGTTATAACATTCGGACAAGTGGCATCTATTATACGTATACCTCTTTTCTTCGCCTCTTCTAAAACACTCGGCTCTGTCCCATGCGAAGAAATTATAACAGCGTTCCCCTCCTTCACGCCGTTCAAATTATCTTTTACCTTAAGACCTTTCTGCGACAATTTGTTAACCGCATCCCTGTTATGAATAATACCTCCGAGGGAATAAATCCTTGTATTGGCTTTATCTTTAATCGCCTGCTCGGCCAAATTAACGGCCCTCCTAACGCCATAGCAAAAACCCAACGGTTCTATTAGTTTAATATCCGATCTCATATGCGCTCTTCAGGTTCGCTATGCTCTTCATAACCTTATCGCTGAATTCTTTATACATATCTTTTTTATGATGTACATTCTTATCTTCTTTAAATTCCAACGGTTCTCCTATGCGGGCTTCGATACGTTCGGGTATCCCAAACTTTTTGCGCTTTGAGAGGAGATTCTCTGTTCCTTTAACATACATCGGTAATACCGGAACTTTTGAATGAGCGGCCAACATGCCTATGCCTAGGCGCGGTTCGCCAAACCCCGGCGTTTCCACCCTTCCGCCCTCAGGGAAAATGCCAACTACCTGTCCTTGCCTTAAATACTTAAGGGACTCTTTTATAACTCCTACATCTTGAGAGCCTCTCTTAACGGGAACCATCCCTATTTTGGACATAACGCTTCCGAATAATCCAGGCCCTACCAATTCCTCTTTCGCGATAAAATGCACGACCATGGGCATGGATACACCCACTGCTATAGGGTCTAGGTAACTTGTATGATTGCCCGCCACTATGAAAGAGCCCTTCTTCGGTATGTTATGCTTCCCCTTTATACGAAACCTAAAAAATGTTACCAGCGCAACAAGCAATAAAAGCCTTAACTCTCTATAAATTAAATGAGAAGGCATGGACTTCTTTTGTTGTTTATTATACAAGGCTTATGATCTTCTCCACTACTTCTTCTATAGACAAATTCGTGGTGTCTATGTAAATAGCATCGGGCGCCTTCTTAAGAGGGGCTAGTTCTCTATTCATATCAGATGCGTCCCTGGATTGAATATCATTTTTTATCTCATCTAACTTGACATCCATACCCATTCCTTTAAGTTCTTTAAATCTGCGTGTCGAGCGAACATCCTCTTTCGCGTCCAGATAAAACTTGAAAGGGGCTTGAGGCAGCACAACTGTGCCGATATCCCTGCCCTCCAAAACCGAATTTTGTTTTTTAGCGATCCCTCTTTGCATCTCTGCCATGCGCCTTCTCACGCCGGGAATACAAGCTACGTACTTTACGTTCTTTGTGACCGCAGGGGTTCGAATTTCCTTGGACACGTTTTCCTCATCTAAAAAAACGCTTACCTCTCCACCCTTATCCATAGTAAGTTTTATATTTGTCTCGCGCGCTATTTTTGTGATCCGGTCCGCATCCTCCAAATCAATACCTAATCTCATGGTTTTAAGCGTAAGCGCCCTATACATCGCCCCTGTATCTAAATAAAGAAGGTCAAGCCTTTTGGCGATAATTTTACTGACCGTGCTTTTGCCGCTTCCGGCCGGGCCATCAATAGCTATAACTATCTTTTCTTTCATTTATAACTTATTCAAGGCTACAGCGCAGGTCCCTGGATTGGTTTAGCATTTTAGAAAGTTGCGCCGTATTCTTTTTAGAAATAAGCTTCCTGAATGTCTTCAAAATTTTCATAAACTTATCAAGAGAAACTGTGATTTCTTTCGCATTAGTTTGGCATATATCGAGCCACAACCCAGGCGTGGATAGCGCAATTCTTGTAGTATCCCTGAATCCGCTAGCCGTAAATTTCAAAAGGTCTTTATTAGAGATGACAAGGCTTGAGGCGGCAATATGCACCAAGTGGCTGACCCATGCGACTATTTTGTCATGCTCTCCCGGAGAAACCTCTACAACATCCGCCCCCAGGCTGCGCCAAAATCTTTTTATCTTGCTTAAAGCATCCCTATCCGTATATTTTGTTTTTGTAACAAAACAGTTATGGCCTTTAAAAAGATCCTTTTCCGCGTTAAGTGCGCCTTTTTTTTCCGAACCTGCCATAGGATGTGAACCCACAAACTTAATCCCTTCCGGTAGGCTCCGTTCCAATTTTTCGACTATCACTTTCTTAGTGCTGCCGACATCGGTTATTATGGCACCTTTTTTCGCGGATGCGGCTGCGCGCTTACCCAAACCGATTATCTTTCCTACTGGAGTTGCCAGTATTATGAGGTCGGCGTCCTTAACGCCGTCACCGAGGCGATCCAGCAAAACTGCCCTATCTACGGCTCCGGCCTGTTTGGCTTCTTTTAAAGACTTTTTCCTTCTAACCACGCCTATTACTTCTTCGGCAAGGCGCTTGCTCTTCAGATCTTTCCCTATAGAACCGCCGACTTCTCCGACCCCTATGATAGCTACTTTTTTAAACACTTGCATAATCCGTTTTACATCTCCCTATCCACTGACTTTGCTACTTTCCTTAATTCACCCATCAGGGCGCTGAACCGTTCGGGCAAAAGCGACTGTTCCCCGTCGGAAAAAGCCTCCTCAGGGTTCGGGTGCACTTCAATAATTAACCCGTCCGCTCCTGCGGCTATAGCTGCCTTTGCGCAAGGGCCGACCAAACCCCATTTCCCTGTGGCATGGCTTGGATCAACCATAACAGGCAAATGGCTTAAGTTCTTTATGACAGGGATAGCGCTTATATCCAAAGTAAACCTTGTGCTCTCTTCAAAAGTGCGTATCCCTCTCTCGCAAAGGACTACACTGAAATTGCCCCCTGAGAGTATATATTCGGCTGACATCAAGAATTCCTTAACTGTATTCGCCATACCGCGTTTTAGTAAAATCGGTTTCCTAATGTGCCCGAGCTCTTTTAATAAATCGAAATTCTGCATGTTACGCGCGCCGACCTGTAAGATATCTGCGTATTTCTCTATTCGGCCTATTTCCCGGACATCCATGATTTCTGTTATGATCAGAAGGCCTGTCTCTTCCTTTGCCTTGGCGAGATATTTAAGACCCTCTTCTCCGAGCCCCTGAAAGCTGTAAGGCGAGGTCCTCGGCTTGAAAGCGCCGCCTCTTAACACGAGGGCTCCGGCCTCTTTGACTTTTTTAGCTATATCCAAAAGGAGGTTTTCGCTTTCAACGGAACATGGGCCGGCCATCACTATCAGTTTTTTGCCGCCAACTTTAACACCGCCGCCCAAATCGATTATACTATCCTCTTTTTTAAAATCGCGCGATACTAATTTATAAGGTTTTAATATCGGCATGACCTTTTCAACGCCGGGGTATATCTCTAACGGTTGAGCCTGTATAACATCTTCCTCGCCGATCACGCCTATAATAGTACGCTCAACGCCTTTTGAGATCATCGGCCTCAAGCCTAATTTCTGAACCTTATCTACTATATGCTGTATCTGCTCTTCGGTGGCATCCGGCCTTAATACTATTATCATTTAACCCCCCTTAGTAACTAGTAGTCAGTAGTTAGGGGTTAGCAGTTAGGGTGACGATCGTAAGGTTTATCCCTATCTACTATCTACTATCTACTATCTTTTTTAATATCTTAATAAATCTTTCGTTCTCCGTCTTTTTTCCGACAGTCACGCGTATGTAGTTTTTTAAATCATACGCGGCCATATCCCTCACTATAACGCCTTGTTTGAGCATTTCATTAAAAACTTCCCTGCTGTTCCTTTTGACATTAATCAAGATAAAGTTTGTATCGCTCTTCACGTAATCGATACCCATTTTGTCAAGCGAGTTATAAATAGAGTGCTTCTCTTTTAACACAAGCCTTCTAATCCCGTCGATGAATTTTATGTCCTCGAGGCTGGCTAATGCCGCGACCTGGGCAAGCAAATTAATATTGAACGGCTGTCTTACCTTTTCCATATACTCTATCAATTCGGGTTTCGCTACTCCGTAGCCTATGCGCAATCCGCTCAAGCCATGGGCCTTGGAAAAAGTACGAAGCACTATCACGTTCGCCTTATTTATGTAATCCAAAGCTTTTGGAAAATCTTTTCGTTCTACGAATTCATTATATGCCTCATCGACTATAACGATAACATTTCGAGGCAAACCTTTAAGGAATTCCTCAAATTCCTTCCTTCCCACACTTGTCCCCGTAGGATTATTAGGATTAGAGATAAAGACTATTTTTGTATTAGGCGTTATCGCCTTTTTCATCGCCGGAAGGTCATATGTAAAATTCTTTAAAGGCACTATAACGCTTTTACCCCCCTGAATGGCCACTACTATTTTATATATCAAGAATGTCGGTTCTGATATCACTACCTCCTCACCGGCATCAAGATAAGCCCTTACGACAAATTCTATGATCTCATTGGAACCGTTCCCGAATATGATCTCATTTTTCCCGACACCCAGGAATTTAGATAATTTCTCCCTAAGGTAGAAGCTGTTTCCGTCCGGATATCTATTAACGTTTTTCGCAGCTTTTAATATCGCACTCAAGGCCTTAGGTGATAGGCCGACCGGATTCTCGTTCGAAGCGAGCTTTATGACAGATTTTATCCCCAGTTCGCGTTTGAGCTCTTCTATCGGTTTGCCCGGCTCATACGAAATTATATCTCTTATACACTTTCTCGCTAGATCTCTCACTGTCATTCTCCCTTAGGATATGAACCTAAAATTTTGAAATACGTGCAATGTTTTTTCAATTCATTCAACGCCTTCTTCACCTTCTTGTTCTCATAATGGCCTTCCAAGTCGACAAAGAAATAATATTCCCACGCCTCTAATTTAGAGGGTCTGGATTCTATTTTTGTAAGATTTATATGCTCCTTTTTGAACGGCACCAGTATATCGTGCAATGCCCCGATTTTGTCTCTTATGGAAAACATTATCGACGTTTTATCGTCGCCTGTTGGTTTTGGCGGCATTTGCTTTCCTATAACTAAAAATCGCGTGACATTGTGAGGACTATCCTCGATGGAAGTCGCTAAAACTTTCAGCTTATAACGCTTGCCTGCCAAAAGAGAAGCTATGCACCCCAAGTTCTTATGCTTAGAGGCTATCTCAGCCGCCTTTGATGTAGAAGATGTCTCAATAAGCTGTGAGCGTGGCATATTAGCTTTAAGCCACAATCTGCATTGGCCAAAAACTTCTGCCTTCGAATAAACCTTGGCTACATTCTCGATCGTACCGCTACCCAGCAAGTTGTGAGATATTTCAAGATAAACTTCCGTGAAAATCTTTAACCCAGAATCTATGAACATATCCAACGTGTGATTAACTGCCCCCTCGATCGAATTCTCTATCGGTACAACGCCGTAATCGCACCTTTCTTTCTCAACTTCTAAAAATACATCACCTATGCTGTCGCAGGGCACATATTTTACGCTGGAGCCGAATTTTTTTAACCCGGCAAGGTGCGTGAACGTGAACTGCGGCCCTAGGTAGGCGATCTTTATTTGTTTCTCCAAAGTTAAGGCACCCGACATGATTTCGCGATAAATAGAACGTATGTTCTTATTTGGCAGCGGCCCATTGTTTTTTTTGGCCAGCTTCGTGTATACTTCTTTCTCCCTATCGGGAACATAGATGCTCATACCGTTCTTATTTTTTATCTTCCCTATCTTCAAAATAAGCCTAGTCCTTTGATTTAGAAGCTGGAGAATATTTACATCTAGCCTATCAACTTCTTTACGCAGTTTGTTGATCTCCATCTGTTTCCCCCTTCTCTAAATCCAATTCTTTTGTTTCTCCGAGTTTTATGTCTGCCTCGCTGAATTCTTTCAGCTTCGGCAACTCATTAAGCGAGTTAAGGCCGAAGTGCTTAAGGAATTCTGTTGTTGTAGAATAAAGTATAGGTCTTCCCGCGGTTTCTTTCCTGCCGCAGGTCTTTATAAGTGCCCGCTCCAAGAGGCTGTGGATAACGCCGTCTACATTAACACCCCGAATCGCCTCTATCTCGCTTCGGGTAATAGGCTGTCTATAAGCTATTACCGCTAATGTCTCGAGCGCTGGCATAGATATGCGCGAATGTTTATCCTGTTTATATAATTTTCTTATCCAGGGAGCATAGTAAGGATCCGTCGCAAACTGAAAACCTCCGGCTATCTCCGTAATAGAAACGGGTTTTTGCGTGTCTTCATATTCTTTTTTTAGTTCGTTCAACAATTCCCTGATCTCCCGGCTGTCTATGTCTTCGAGTATTTCTGAAAAATTATTAATACTAACTGGTTTATTGCTCGCAAACAATAAAGCCTCTATCACCTTTTTCGCTTCCTCTCTTGTCATTTTTATTGCCCTTTTGAACGAAACTTCGGTTCCATAAGTTCTTTATTCTGCACTATCTCGATATCGCCGAACATCTGTTTTTGCATTATAACTACCTCTTTCAGTCTTATAAGCTCAAGCAATGCCAAAAATATCGTTATTATCTCTCGCTTATTTTTCGCGCTCTTGAAAAGCTCAGTTACATAAATAACCGTCTTTTTCACAAGCATGTGAAATATGTCGTGCATCTTCTCTTCGACGGTAAACTCATCTTTTATAACCTGATGAAAAGTGTCCTTAGGTATTTCCTTCATTACCTTGTTAAAGGCGCTCAGGAGGTCGAAGAGGCTCGCTTCAAAATATTCTTCTTTCTCTTCGGTCTGCTGATTGTCTTCGGCCACGCCTCTGGCAAATACATCTTTCTGCTTCATCTCCATGCTAAAAAGCTCTCCCGCAGCTTCTTTAAACTTTTTATATTCGAGAAGACGCCTCACAAGCTCTGCCCTCGGGTCTTCTTCCTCGACTATTTCGCCTTCGTCAGTTTTAGGTAAAAGCATCTTTGATTTTATGTGCATAAGTGTGGCGGCCATAAGGATAAATTCGCCGGCAATGTTCAAATCCAGCATTTTCATGAATTCTAAATATTCTAAGTATTGGTCTGTGATCTTCGCGATGGGGATATCGGAGATATCTAATTCTTCTTTTCTTATAAGGTACAGTAAGAGGTCGAGAGGGCCTTCGAATACTTCAAGTTTTACTTTATAACTCATAAAGGTTTATAGCTTTTTTTACTTCATTCATCGTCTTGGTAGCTACCGACGCGGCCTTTTCCACTCCTTCCTCAAGTATTTTTTTTATCCTGCCTTTATCTTCCATTACGGCTTCCCTTCTTTCCTGAATATCCTTTAAGTGATATATTATAGCCTCTGCTAGATTTTTTTTGCATGTTGTGCAGCCCGCTTTAGCGTTCGCGCAGTAATCGAGGACTTCCTCTATCGCCTCGGGTTTGAAAATCTTATAGTAAGCATATATGTTACATTTATTAGGGTGGCCCTTATCCGATAAATGAATACGTTTTGGATCCGTAAACATCTTTGCAACCTTCTCCATTATAACCTTCGGAGGGTCTGAAAGGGCTATAAAATTCCCGTAACTCTTGCTCATCTTCCTATTGTCCGTACCGAGCAATTTGGTAGTCTCCGCAAAGACAGGTTCCGGCTCTACAAAAATCCCGCCCCCGTAAAGGCTTGCGAACCTCCTGGCTATTTCCCTTGTCAGCTCCAAATGGGGCAACTGGTCGATCCCTATAGGAACGGCATTTGCTTTGTATAATAATATATCGGCTGCCTGAAGCACGGGGTAACCTAAGAAGCCATAAGTCGTCAAATCTCTTTTCGACTCTTCCCTTAATTGCTCTTTATATGTAGGGCACCTCTCAAGCCAGGCCAAAGGCGTGATGTCAGAGAGTATCATAGCAAGCTCGAGGTGCTCTTTAACAGCGGATTGTAAAAATATGGCGCTTCTTTTAGGATCTATCCCCACGCTTACCCAATCCGCCACGCACTCTACTACATTCTGGCTTATGTCTTTTGGGTTTTCGTATTCGCCCATAAGGGCATGCCAATCGGCAACCATAAAGAAGCAATCATAAGTGTCCTGTAATGCCACCCAATTTTTCAACGTCCCTACCAAATGTCCTAAATGCAATCTTCCAGTAGGTCTCATACCGCTTAATATGCGTTTCTTCATAAAATATCTTACGCCTTCTCCAGTCTTCTGGCGACTTTCTCGATTCCGAAGGCCTCTATAACATCTCCTTCTCTCAACGTATTAAAACCATCTACTCCTATGCCGCATTCAAACCCTTCGGCTACTTCTCTCACATCATCTTTAAATCTCTTGAGAGAACTTATTTTTCCTTCGTAGACTACTTCTTTGCTGCGTTTAACCTTTATAATGGCCGAGCGAGCTATTGTTCCTTTCTGAATTGTGCAACCGGCTATCTTGCCGACTTTCGAGACAACAAAAACCTGTCTAACAATAGCCCTTCCCAGAAAAACTTCTTTACTGATAGGCTCTAGCATACCTTCCATGGCGGCCGTTACATCAGCCACTATCTCATAAATTATCGAGTATATCCTTGCGTCTATGCCTTCTTTTTCTATTGTCTCTTTGGCCTTTGGCTCGATTTTCACATTAAAACCTATGATTACCGCGTCTGAGGCCATTGCCAAAATCGCGTCAGCGTCATTAATATTTCCTACATCAGAATGTATTATATTAACTTTTATCTCTTTGGCCGGTAGCTCGCCCAAGGATTGCTCTATAGCCTCTACCGAACCTTTGACGTCTCCTTTTAAAATGATCTTCAACTCTTTCACTATGCCGTCTTTTAACCTGGCGTAAATATCTTCCAGGGTAATTCTTTTTGTCTTTTTCAGATTATCTTCTCTTACCTTATCCTGCCTCGAAGAGAATAATTCCTTGGCCTTTTTGTCGTCTTTTACCGTAAAAAATGTCTCCCCTGCGTATGGAACACCCGAAAGTCCTAGAATTTCAACAGGCATTGAAGGCGGCGCTTCTTTCACGCGATGTCCTCTATCATTTATCATTGCCTTCACCTTGCCGTAGCACGAATCAGTCAGAACAATATCCCCTATCCTAAGCGTACCGTTCTTCACGAGTATTGTCGCTATTGGGCCCTGGCCAGGGGACAATTTGCCCTCTATGACTACGCCGCTCGCAGGCAAGGTAGGATCGGCCTTTAACTCCAAAAGTTCGGCCTCCAATAACAGCATCTCCAGTAGGTTATCCACTCCGTCGCCTGTTTTAGCAGAAACTTTCGCCGTGACAGTTTTTCCGCCCATATCTTCAGAGATGAGCTGCATGCCGCATAATTGTTTTTTGACTTTATCTACACTTATCGAAGGCAAATCGCATTTATTTATAGCAACTACGATCGGCACGCCCGCTGCCTTGGCATGGTCGACAGCTTCTTTTGTCTGAGGCATGACACCGTCATCGGCCGCCACTACAAGAACAATTATATCTGCAGCGTTCGCGCCTCGTGCCCTCATTGCGGTGAAGGCTTCATGTCCCGGCGTATCCAGAAATGTAACTGCTTTTTTATTTATCATAACTTCGTAGGCCCCTATATGCTGGGTAATTCCTCCGGCTTCTTTTTCCGTAACTTTGGTCTTTCTGATGTAATCCAGAAGTGATGTCTTTCCGTGATCTACATGCCCCATAAGCGTAACAACCGGTGGCCTTGGCACCAGCTTAGTTTTATCTACCACCTGATGATGATCCTGGAAGAGGACTTCTTCTGCCGTAGGGGGACGATGCACTTTATAACCATACTCAGCAGCTATAGCATTAATGGTTACATCGTCTAAATTATGGTTTATGCTTGCGAATATATTCTTTTTTATCAGTTTTTGAATTAGATCGCTGGACTTAATTCCTAATTTAAGCGCAAAATTTTTGACCGTTACTGGAAATTCCACTTCCAAATCTTTAAGGACGGCCTCTTTTTCCTTTACCTCGACTTCTTTCTTTTTATTCTGCTCTGTTGCGAGCTCGTGGGTTACTATCTCGGCAGTTTCGTCGTCTAATGAGCTCATGTGTCCCTTGACCGGTACGTTCAGGCGTGACAATACCTCGAGCATTTCCTTACTGGACATGCCTAATTTTTTCGCTAATTGATGTACGCGTATAGCCATTGTGACCGCTCGCTCTCCGTTAAATACCCTTATTTTTTTTTTCAAGCGCCGCGTTTGCCGAGGTTATTATTTTTTCGGCGCTTTTTTTGCCGATGCCCTTGAATTTGACCAATTCATCAACGCTGGTGTTCGCAATTTTTTCTATCGTATCAAAACCACCTTCGAGCAGCGTCTGGCGTGTTTTTTTACCTACACCTTCTAATTCTAAAATAGAAGGGGCCTTCACCTCTGCCTTAGCCTCTGTCGGCTTCTTTTCCACGCCACGGACATCTATTTCCATATTTAAAAGCTGCGAGGCCAGCCTTACATTTTGACCGTGCTTACCTATGGCGATCGAAAGCTGGTCATCTTTTACGATAACCTCTATCCGTTTTTTCTCTTTATTGACATTTATATTCATTACTTCGGCCGGGCTTAAGGCGGCCTTAACATATTCCCTTACATCATCGCTCCAGCGTATAATATCTATTCGCTCTCCGTGCAGTTCTCCTACGATGTTTCTTACCCTGTTGCCCCTCATGCCAACGCAGGCGCCTACCGCATCCACTTTTTCATCTTTTGAGGATACTGCCATCTTGCACCTGACGCCGGCCTCCCTAGCAATAGCTTTCATCTCTACTATCCCTTCCGAAATTTCAGGCACTTCGAGCTCAAAAAGTTTCTTCACAAAACCAGGATTTACCCTTGAAAGGACTATTTCCGGACCCCGAGTGGTCTTCTGCACTTCTAGCACATAGCCTCTTATGCGCTCACCCTGTTTATATCTTTCCCTGGGAACCTGTTCTTTCCGCGGCAAAACCGCTTCTGCCTTCCCAAGGTCTATAATAATATCACCCTTCTCAAAGCGATGCACCATGCCGCTGACTATATTGCCGACCCTGTTCTGATAATCGTCGAATATGACTTCCCTCTCCGCCTCCCTTATCTTCTGTATAATAACCTGTTTGGCGGTCTGCGCAGCTATCCTTCCGAACTCATCAGAGTTAATCTCTTTATCTCCGGAATATATCTTTATTTCTCCAGTTTTTCTATCTATAGACACCGAAGGCTGAGGCAGGTCTTTATCGACCATCTTTCTGGCGGCGCTCTGTAGTGCAGCCTCTATGGCCTTAAAAAGCGTCTCTTTTTCTATCCCTTTTTCGCGCTCTATCGAATCCAATATAACAAGCAATTCGTTATTCATATCTATTCACCTTCTATTCCCTTCTAAACTCTACTTCTACCCTGGCATTATTTATATTGCTTAGAGGTATATTTACAGCTTCTATCTCGTTTTTCTTCAATATGATAGAATCTTCTTTTACTTCTGCGAGCCGTCCCGTATAACCCAGTTTGCCGCTTAATTGTTCCTTCAAGGCAACTTCTATTCTCTTACCGATCGCCCGTTCAAAATCCCCCTTGCTCCGCAAGGGCCTGTCGACCCCAGGGGATGAAACTTCTAAAATATAGCTTGTATCCATTGTTTCGTCTTGGTCAAGCGCTATCCCTAGTTCCTCATTAAGGGCCGCGCATTCATCCAATGTTATACCGCCTTTTCTATCTACCAAAAGCCTCAATACCATCTGGTTGCCTTCTTTTCTATAAAGTATCTCTACAAGCTCGATACCCTTCTTTTCAAGTAAAGGCCTTGCGATCTCTTTAAACTTATCTACATTGTTATATTCCATAAAAAAAGGCGGGTACTTCCCGTAACCCACCCCTTTCTGATACTTTAATTTAGGTCTAAATGTTACTATAAATGGCCGATTTTGTCAAGAATTTTCTTGCACTTTGTTATTGCAAGGCAAAAATGTCCTGTTTCTAGCAAAGCAAGAATGTCCGGTTTTCATGTTTCAATTAGTAGTAGTTCTTTTTCTTTTTGGTTACCTTTTTCTTTTTGTTCATACTGTGGGAACTGT
>Ga0210051_1003010_pt1 | contig 16898 bp, 14 predicted proteins | sample CryGey092014_all_FD_185464 | JGI IMG/M metagenome (GOLD analysis project Ga0210051, IMG submission 185464) | Groundwater microbial communities from aquifer - Crystal Geyser CG23_combo_of_CG06-09_8/20/14_all (SPAdes) (version 2) | ecosystem: Environmental > Aquatic > Deep subsurface > Groundwater... | reverse complement strand
CGAACATTGCAATCGCGCCGGCCGCAGACGCATTCAAACTCTTAACCTTTCCTTTCATCGGAATTCTAAAACTGCCGCTGCATTTATTCTGAACTCGATTAGAAACACCTTTGTCTTCTGCTCCAACAACTATTGCAATCCCTCCGGTCATATCGATATCATATATGAGCGGCGCAGTCACAGAAAGAAGAGCCGAATAAACTTTTACTCCTTGATCCTTTAGATGCAGTATTGCCTGTCCCAGATTGCCTGAAGTGCAGACGGAGATATATTCCACCGCGCCGGCCGACGCTTTTGCTGTTGCTCTATCAAGCGGTGCCACGCTCTCTTCAGGCAGTATTACTCCGTGCGCGCCGGCAACTTCCGCAGACCGTATCAATGCTCCGAGATTCTGCGGATCGGTTATTCCATCAACTATCAGAATAAACGGATCTTCTCCTTTTTCGTAAGCCTTCCACAAAATAGTTGCAACGTCTTCACTTTCGATCGGCGACGAAACCGCAACAACTCCCTGATGAAATTCAGTGCCGGAAATTGAGTTCAATCTTTTTCGTTCAAGTTCTTCTATGCGTATTCCCTTTTTCTCCGCCTCGGCGATGATTTCTCGAAATGTCTCACCCTTCAATCCACGCGCAAGGACTATTCTCTCTATATTCCTTTTGCCTGCAAGTAGCGCTTCAAGCACCGCCCTGCGTCCGAATAAACATGTATTATTCTTCATTTTTTTATTGCCGCCTCGATAAGCCCCAAAAACAAAGGATGCGGGGAAGTGGGTCTGGAACGGAATTCAGGATGAAATTGCGTTGCTACAAAATATTTATGTTTCGGCAATTCTATGATCTCGACCAAAAGACCATCCGGCGAAAGACCTGAAAAGATCATACCGTTCTCGGCGAGTCTGTCACGATAGGCGTTATTAACTTCATAACGATGACGATGCCTCTCAAAAACTTCTTCCTCTGAATAATCCGCCTTCAAATATGCCATCGACGCAATTGTGTTTTTTCTCAATCTGCAAGGATATACGCCAAGTCTCATAGTGCCGCCCTTCTGCTTCAATCCCTTCTGAGCATCCATTATGTGAATAACAGGGTATTTGGTTTCTTCATCAAATTCAACTGAATGGGCTCCGGGAAGCATGCAGACATTTCTGGCAAATTCTGTAATTGCGCACTGAAGCCCCAAGCAGATGCCAAGAAATGGCAGTGAATTTTCCCGAGCATATTTTATTGCTGTAATTTTTCCTTCAACTCCACGCTCGCCAAATCCGCCTGGAACAATCATAGCGTCCAACTGAGCTAAATCGGCTATGCCGCGTTCAACTGCTTCGGAATCAATCCACACCAATTCACTACTGACATTTTTTTTCGCTGATGCATGAACTACCGCTTCCGCTACTGATTTGTAGGCATCATGAAGTCCGACATATTTTCCGACGATTCCTACTCGTATTTTTTCTTCATGCGGCAAAAGGCTTGAGGCAAACTTATCCCATTCCTTTCCAAATTTTTCCGCCGACTCATTCGTCTTTTCAAGAGGAAGAGAAAGCAGTTCCAAAACTCTTATATCAAAACCTGATTCTTTAAGAATATTCGGAACATTGTAAATGCTCGATACATCAGGAACCGAGACGACCGATTCCAATTCAACATCTCCAAATAACGAAATCTTCTCTCTGACTTCTTCATCCAAGTTTTTCTTTGATCGGCAAAGCACTACATCAGGATGAATGCCTATCTCTCTCAATGAGGCCACCGAATGCTGAGTAGGCTTAGTCTTGAATTCTCCGGTGGTTTCAAGAAACGGCACTAGAGTGAGATGAAGATATGCAATGTTCTTCTGTCCAATTTCGCGCTTCAACTGGCGTATTGCTTCGAGAAACGGCAATGACTCGATATCACCAACGGTTCCTCCGATTTCAACAATCAAAAGGTCGAAGTTCTTCGCAACAGATAATATTCTCGATTTGATTTCATCAGTGATATGAGGTATCACCTGCACGGTCTTTCCGAGATAATCACCGGCACGCTCGCGTCTGATGACCGAATCATAAATCTGTCCTGCCGTCACATTGTGACTTTTTGTAAAGTCAGTCTCGAGAAATCTTTCGTAGTGTCCTATATCGAGATCGGTTTCTACTCCGTCTGCAGTGACATAAACCTCACCGTGCTGAAACGGACTCATTGTGCCCGGATCCAGATTTATGTAAGGATCGAGCTTCATAATTCCAATTGAATAGCCCCGGCGTTTCAATAAATTTCCGAGTGCGGCGGCAGTGATGCCTTTTCCAAGCGATGAAATAACACCGCCAGTCAAACAAACAATTTTAACTTTCTCAATTTTCCCGGGCATCATATTTTCCTCACTCTGAATTTTAGTGGCTGTTTTCTAAATTAAATCCCTGAATTCAACCCGGGATAGAATCGTATTCCAGCATCCTCCGTTCTGCAATCTCTAAATCAAGTTGAGTATCCACACTGACGCTTCTTCCTTCGATCTCGATTACCCGTATCTTTCCACCGGCCTGCAGCCATCTGAGCTGTTCAAGCTTTTCGATCATTTCCAAAGACGAAGGCGCCATCGACGCAAACTTCATCAGAGCATCTTTTCGAAATGCATAAAGTCCCAAATGTTTGAGATAGATGATTCCTTTCAAAAGCTTCTCGATATCAATATCGCCGTCAGAGCTTTCATAACCGCGAGGATACGGAATCAGCGAACGAGAAAAATAAAGTGCGTTGTGATTGTTGTCAGTAATAACTTTTACGACGCTTGAATCGAAAAACTGTTCGGACTCCGTAATTTGTTCGGCTAAAGTTGCAATCTCTACATCCTGAGTTTCTCGTATTACTTTCACACATTCATCTATTCCTTTTGCATTTAATAAAGGTTCATCTCCTTGTATGTTCACTACTATTTCATAATCAAGATGTCCAACTGCCTCGAGAACTCGATCTGTTCCTGTCGGTACATCAGGAGAAGTCATTATTGCTTCTGCTCCGAACTTCTCCGCAGTCTCCTTTATTTTTATGTTGTCAGTCGCAATTATAAGTCGATCAAGTTCTTTAGCTCGGTGAGCGCGTTCATAAACATGCTGAATCATCGGCCTGCCATTGATTAAAGCCAAAGGCTTTCCAGGGAGCCTCTGAGAGCCATATCTCGCAGGTATTACTCCTACTGCTTTCATATTTCCGTAATCCTTTCATCACACTTTATTATCAATGAAGTTGTTGATTCACCTTGAAGCAAATTCACGCGCACAACTTTTCCACCCCAACTTGTCACTTCTTTTTCTCCTACAATCTCGCCTTTGCCGTAATCGCTTCCTTTTACAAGCACATCCGGTTTTAATGCAAGTATCAGTTCTAACGGAGTGTCCTCTTCGAAAATTATCAACTCATCAACATAGCGTATCGCCTCAAGAACATCACGTCTTTTCATTTCGTCATTGATAGGGCGATTCGCCCCCTTCAATCTCTTTACAGAATTATCAGAATTCAATCCGACTATTAGAAAATCCCCTAGAGCTCGGGCTTCTTTCAAAAGTTTAATATGTCCTGCATGAATGATATCAAAACAGCCGTTTGTAAATACGAGCTTCTTGCCGGCTCTTCGGAGTTCTTCCAGTTTTTTTTCAATATTCGAATTAAGTTTGAACATTATTCAATCAGAGACAATTCGCGGAGTTTAAATTCCAACTCTTCACGCAGAACAATCGCTGTTCCGTGCTTTCCAACAGCAATTCCTGCAGCCGCATTTGCAATGCGTGCAGAAAGTTCGAGACTGTATCCTGAACCCAATCCCATTGCTAGAAGCGCTACTACGGTGTCGCCGGCGCCGGTAACGTCATACACTTCACGAGCTACAGTCGCAATCTTCACAATGCCGCTGTCGCTGAAAAGAGCCATTCCCTCTTCGCCGCGTGTAATTAATAACGCTGTCTCTCCGAGTCGCTTTCTTATCTCAATACCTGTCGAAAAAAGTTCTTTCTCATCTCGGATTCTCTTTCCCGATACTCTCTCGACTTGAAGATGATTTGGAGTAACAACTGTTGCTCGGCCATACTTGAAAAAATGTAGTACATTCGGATCTACAACTATCGGTTTATCTTTGCTTCGAAATGAACTTAACGCTTTGTCTAAAAGAATATCAGTCAATACCCCTTTGTCGTAATCAGAAATAACCAAAACATCACATTCTTCAGATGCCGATTCCACTCTAAGCGACAATGCTCTCTCAAGCTCATTATTTATTGATTCAACTTTTTCAGAATCTATTCGCACTATCTGCTGATTTTGAGCCACGACTCTCTGTTTTAAAGAGGTTATTCTGGTTTTGCTTCTAATGATTCCCGAGGTTTTTATGCAGTTTTCTTTTGCATGAAAAAAAAATCTGTCCGCAGACGCATCGTCTCCTAATACTGAAAAGAGTTCAACTTTTCCGTCTAGACTCGATATGTTCCTCGCAACATTCCCAGCACCTCCGATAGTTTCCATTCGAGATTGAACCTCTAACACGGGAACAGGCGCTTCAGGAGAAATTCTCGATACTCTTCCGTAAATATATTCATCGAGTATTACGTCGCCAAGAACTGCTACTTTAACTCTTGAAAGTTTATCGAGATCAATCATTGAATCATCGCCGCTTCTACATAATCGCAAATTGAATGTAAAATTATTTTGTGAAGTTCCTGAATTTCATAAGTGATTTTCGATGGAACAGATATTATGCAATCGCACTGAATATCTTCTTTAAGCCCCAATTCCCCCGTCAAAGCAACTGTTGCAAGTCCCTGCTCTTTTGCTTTTTGAAGGGCACGAAGCACATTTTTTGATGAGCCGGAGGTTGTAATTCCAATTGCAATATCACCTTGAATTCCAAATGCTTCTATCTGCCGCTCAAATATCTGTTCGAAGCCGAAATCATTTCCGATCGCAGTGACACTTACAGTTTCTGCAGAAAGTGAAATTGCCGGAAGCGCACGGCGGTCCCTCCGAAACCTTCCCACAAACTCTCCCGCAAAATGTGATGCATCCGCCGCACTGCCTCCGTTGCCGAAAGCAATAACCTTTTTGCCTGAAAGAATAGATTGCAAAGTTAACTCAGAAGCTGTTTCAACTCTTCCCACCATCTCGTCCGAAACTCGATCCAAGAGCGCGGAAATTTCTTCAAGATGTTTTTTGAAATTACTATTCGCGGTCAATAAACTCTCTCCATCAATGAATTATCTTATTGTAAAGACTTAAAAATTTGCGTCTCTGCAACCTAAACACATTAATAATTTTAGCACAGAAGAAGTTCATTACACTAAAAAATATCTGAAGTTTCTTAAACCCATGTCTCCTTTCCTAAAAATTAGAGAGGAATTATTTGTGCAAATCCAACTTTCAACTTTCATTTTGCACAATAATGATATATTATCTTTATTATGATTAAGCGAGATATCTCAAAAGAATTAATTCAGTCTGCCGGAGAATATCCTGTGGTAACCGTTTTGGGACCACGACAATCAGGTAAGACGACACTAGTTCGAATGACATTTCCTAATAAAACATATTTTTCGCTGGAGGACCCTGATGTTCGCATGGTAGCTGAAACTGATCCTCGAGGATTTTTAGGGCAGATAGAAGAAGGTGGCATCTTGGACGAGGTGCAACGGGTACCGGAGTTACTTTCCTATCTTCAAGGCATGATTGACAAAAGTAAAAAGCGGGGACGATTTATCTTAACTGGAAGTCATCAGCCGAAATTGCAAGAAGCAATTAACCAGTCGTTAGCAGGGCGGACTGCTATGTTGACTCTATGGCCTTTTTCGCTTAATGAATTGCGGCATTATAACTCTGCACCGGATCCTTTTGAACTGATTGTTCACGGATGCTTTCCACGACTCTATGAAGAAAAGCTCAACTCACGTAGATTTTTCAACGGATACCTTCAAACCTATGTCGAACGCGATGTACGAACCCTAATACAATTGCACGACCTTTCACAATTTCAAAGGTTCCTTATTTTGTTAGCAGGAAGGGTAGGACAAATTGTTAATCTTTCTTCCCTTTCTAACGATGTAGGTGTATCCAGTACGACCATTCGAAATTGGATATCTGTATTAAAAGCTTCGTATATCATATTCGAAGTGCCTCCGTTTTTTGAAAACATCCGAAAACGTGTCGTTAAATCTCCAAAGATATTTTTTACCGATGTAGGGCTTACCTCTTTTTTACTCGGCATTGCCACTGCAGAACAGGCATATCGCGATCCATTGCGCGGAAATCTTTATGAGAATCTTATCATCGCAGAGATCGTAAAAGGTGCTTTCATTAATGGATTCAGACCTGAAATCTATTTTTTCCGGGACTCTCATGGTAACGAGGTTGATCTACTCATTAGAGAAAAGGGAGTGATCATTCCAATAGAGATTAAATCTGCTACAACCTTTACCTCTAATTTTATCAAAGGGTTGAAGCAAATCCAAAAGCTTAGAATAAAAAAAATCACTCCAGGGTCGATTCTCTATAACGGTGAAAAAAAGTTTAATGTCGAAGGAATTCAGGTTTTTAATCCATTCCATGTAAAAAATATCTGGAAAACGTTGGTCGCTCCTTTTGAATAATAAAAGTCCTGAATTAAAAAATATTACCGACGTTTATTGGAACTGTATCCGATAATGTCACGGTCTTTTATAGTGATGCTTCTTACTGAAACTATTTCATGTTTCAGGCCTTCCTTTATTCTTCCTGCAATGTAATTTGCATAATCAAGAAAATTATGTCTGTTTAATTTTGAAAATCTATGAGCCGGCCACGCCGCATTCGAAGGCGGTTTGCATGTAGCTGCCGACGCATGTCCGCCGTCGCCCGGGCCTCCCATGATAGGCATAAATTCGGATAAATTAATCGTTGTGTCTTCATCTTTGAATCTCCGAGTCGTCAGAAGACTCGATCCCCACGCAAAAAAGAAATAATCAAAACTATAATATCTCTTTAAATAATTTATTGCCGAAGCAACATTTATTCGATGCTCCTTTCTCGATTGAAACGGAGCAAGCGTAATCAGTATCTTGTGCGTCCTCGACGGCAGTTTGCTTTGGATTGCTTTAAGTTCCAAATCCACTTTTCCGAAAGTAATTTTCTTGACTATTGAACCTAGCATCGATGCCGCGCCCATCGAGCCTCTGTACTCCTCAATATCTTCAGGAACCAAATACTCGATAAGCGCAAGATTCTCTTCCAGCTTTGGGCATGTTCTTTCCAGCTCAACTTCATATTCATCTACAATTTGTCTCCAACCGGTCGTGTTCATTATCTCTCTGATTGAAACATACGACCTCACAAACATTAATTGCTGAGTCATATCTATTCTCGAATATTTAGAACCAATCAATTTTGAGAGATCAACGGCAAGATAATCAGGATGCTCTCTGTCATCGGGATCTTTTATCAAATGCAAATCCTGCTGATGAGCTAATCTTCGTAGCTCATCAAGTCCAGGCGCATCGAATTCGGTTCCTTCGAGCATTGCTCGATGCACAAGATCGCTTCCGCATGTCCGCTCCTCTTCAGCCTGCTCGCCTTCTCCTTTTATCGGACCTGACATCATATATTCGCCGGCTAAGCCTTCGGACTTCAGGCGCTCCAATAATTCTATCTGCTTCGAATCTAATGGATGGTGATCGTCAATTCTTACAAATCTGCTTCCAACTTCTCTAAGAGCTCTTGACGCATCTTCAAGATCCGGAATTGCCTCCATTGGAAAATCAGGAAGGTAGATATCAGCATTTTTATGCCGAGCGAGATGTAAAAATGATTGATGATAATTTACAAAATCAAACTCAAAATCCTTTCCGTATCGAGGAGGCACAACATTCTGCTTCTCGAACCATTGCATGAACCAAGCGCCGTAAAGCGCATTTGAAGCGATAGTATCAAGATCACCGCCTGCGTCGTTCAGCCTCTGAAACTCTAAAAGCAATTCTTGAAACGGCTCGGGATTTAGACCTCTTTCCGAAAAATAATTTTGTATTGCGATTTTGTATTCTTTTTCCAGATACATGCCTCCATCAGGCGGCATAAGCCTGGAGCGAATTCCTTCTAAAGTTTCACTCAATGCAGGCTGACTGGTAATTACTTGGCCGAGCATCTTCGAAGCATCCTGCCATATTGCCTGAAAAAATTCGTCACACCATTTTCTTTTTCCTTCGCCGGCAATTCCTTGTGGAACAGCATAGGTCTCAAGTTTATCTGTCACTTTAAACTCAGAAAGCTTCGTCCATGTAGAATCCGGAATCCAGTTTTCAGGCGGAGGATAAAATGGACAGAGTGCGATCTTGCCCACGATGATTCGGTCAAACAAAAGTGTGTATGGATTAGAGTGGGTATCGTATAAAAGAAACCTAACAAAATTTGAATTCTCGCTGTCCGCAAAAATACCGCCTTGATAAAATCTAATCTTTGTCCTTACAAGCTGAATCAAAAGTCTGAAGGCGTTGTCGAGCGTATTTCCTCGGCCATGAATTATAAAAATACTTTTTCGATTTGAAGTAGAATCTTGTTTTACATAAGGAGACGGTAAAGAACTGCCTGAATCAGGTTGAGCCAATAATTCCGGCGCCTGACTCAATAACAGCCATTCCTCAGTTCCCTCAATGCAAACCTGCGTGTCAGCCGCAAGGTTCCATTGAAGAATCTGTTCCGAAGGATATGGCCCTGCTATTTTACCTTCGTAAAAGATATAATAATTATGAGAACTCACTCGTCTTCTTTATCTTTATCTTCTTTATCGTGATCAGCGCCATCTGAATCGGAATCATCCGATTTTTTTTCTGCCTCATCTTTATCGCTGACTTCCGTATACCATTCGCTCAACAATTCGTCATCAGACTCTTCTTCTTCATCTTCACGGTCATAAGCATAATTACTCATGTCATCATCAAAACTTTTATTTCGTACCATTTTTTCCTCCTTAACAAAATATAGCCGATTCAAAGCATTTTTTCAATCTATGCGAATTTTTTATTGTAATTCTATTCCCATTCTTTTAATCTCCGCGCCGGTGTAATAATGAAGAAGTATCTCCTGATATTTCCAACCTGCTCGAGCTCTTCCTATCGCACCCATTTGGCACATTCCTATGCCGTGTCCCCAACCGCGGCCGAGAAGTCTCAATGCGCCTGTCTCAGGTATTACTTCAAATAAAGTCGATCTCAAAAGTCCGCCGTCACTCCGCAATAACTTTCTGCGTATCATGTCCCCTCTAACAATCTCTCTGTTCTCATCTCTGACAATCTCTATCACTTTGTTTCTTCCTGAAGCATCACGCTCTAAAATTCCAATACCTATTTTTTTTGCAGAGCCTGCAAATGTCCGTAAAGAAGTATCTGAGTAAATCTCTGTCCAATGAAAATATTTCGAGTTCGAACATGCCGCCGAGTCGCCAAGCATATCATCAACTCCGACAAGATACGGTTTCTCGCCTGACCATACGTCGCTTAATGATGCTGTATGTCCGCCGCATGTCGAATGGTAAAACGCATCAATAACTTCTCCGTTCCAAACTAAAACTTCACCCTCAGTCACTTTTACCGCGCTGTCCGTAATCAAAGTCTCTGCGCCGGCGCCACCGTAATTCTGATCCTCACTCGTTGCAAAAAGATCAAATCCTAAATTTTTTCGCTTTCCGATATTTCTTACGGCGTATGTTCTTGCCGCGACCGCTTGAGCCTTCATTGCCTCAAAGTTTTCGAGCCTGACAAAACCAATTTCTCTCGGCACAACTCCGCGCAAATAATTCTCGATGTCGATAATATTTGCAACGCTGAAGCAGTACGAATCGCCGTTGTTCTTGTGCTCCAAATAAATCTCGCCTCTGTAAAATTTTCCATCCACTGAGATTGAATCGCCCGAAAGAGGTTTTATTCTCCAGCTCTTTGAAATGCGTCCGTTCTCTTCAAATGGTAAAATCCACATTATCCCTTCACTAAGAGCAGTCAGCTGCAGGGGGCCGGAAGGAAAAAGATATCTCGCTCCGTCAGCGTCAACTGCAGAAATGCCGCCGTTGAAAGGTGAATCGATCTTTATATTGGAAGCGTTTAACATTAACCCTATTGCTATTGTTTCAGGTTCGGTCGCAGGCAGCGGCTGAGTTTCAGGCAATATTTCTATAGTTTGAGCAGACGCGCACGCTGACGAAATAAAAAAGAGTAAAGACAAAATTGATAATTTACAGATTGGTTTCATAGCAATTTAATGTTATCACTTAGTCGAAAAGAGACAACGAATATGAAAGCAAAACAAAATATGGATTTGTGGAAAAATTTGACGACTGAGTCGAGTAATCCACATTCGATTCATCTTGAACAAATGACGCCGATCGAGGTTATGAAACTTATTCATTCAGAAGACAAATATGCTCTAAATAGAATTAAAAAAGTTTTGCCTATTATGACGAAGGTTGCTCAAGATTTTTCAAAAGTCATAACCGAAGGCGGCAGAGTCTTTTACATCGGAGCAGGAACATCGGGAAGAATGGGCGTTATCGATTCTGCCGAGCTTGTGCCCACATTTGGACTTCCTTTTTCCGGCAGAGGAAGTGCAAAAGGAATTATTGCCGGCGGAAATCTTGCGCTGCGAAAAAGCGTTGAAGGTGCGGAAGACGATGCTTCTGCAGGTCGGAAAGAAATAATAAAAAACAAAATCTGCAAAGAAGATCTCGTGATAGGTATTTCAGCGTCTTCACTGGCGCCTTTTGTTCGAGCCGCACTTAAAGAAGCATTCAAGCGTGGAGCAAGAACTGCGCTTATTACAATGAACAAAATTCCGAAACCAAATTACATTCACAACTTAATAAGTATTGTGGTGGGGCCTGAGGTCATTACCGGTTCAACCAGAATGAAGGCTGGTTTGATAACTAAGGCTATTCTGCACAATATCTCGACAACTGCTATGGTTCTTTCAAAAAAAATTTACGGAAACAAAATGATAGATTTGAAAACATGGTGCTCTAAACTTGAAGCAAGAGGAAGCAGGCTTATTAAAGATCTGACCGGAATTTCCGAAAAAAAAGCGCGGGCTATTTTGGCTCTATCAAAAGGCAGAGTCAAAACTGCGCTCGTTATGGCAAAATTAAATTGTTCAGTATCTGAAGCGAAAAAAATTATCAAGTCTCAAAACGGCGACTTGAGTAGCATTCTTGGTAATAGTTAATCCGTGTCTCTCTCGATTGGAATTCTATCAGGAACAAGCTCTGACGGAATAGATGTCGCTGTTGTAAACAGCGCGGCAGTTTCTCCTAAAATTATATTTGGTGAAACATTCAAGTATTCCAAACAGATATCTTTACTGCTAAAAAAGATTCCTGATATCGAGCTACCCGAAGTTGCAATTCTCGATAAAAAAATCGGAGAAGAGTTTGCAAAAGCAGTTAATACTTTGCTGAAACTGTCCGGAATAAACAGAAAAAGAATAAAAGTTATAGGTTCTCACGGGCAAACTCTCTTTCATATTCCAAAAAAATCTTCTCTTCAAATCGGCTCTCCTGCAGTAATTGCAAAGCTGACTGGAATTCCGGTTGCGGCGCAATTTCGAATGGATGATATTGCATTGGGAGGAGAAGGAGCTCCGCTCACGCCGCTTCTTGATCTTTTGATTCTTGGCAAAAGTTCGAGAAAGAAAAAAATTGCCGCTCTTAATCTCGGAGGAATAGCAAATATCTCCGTCATATCGAATGGAAAAATCGAATCAGCATACGATATCGGGCCGGCAAACAGTCTTATCGATGCGGCATGCAGAAGATTGCTTGGACAAGCATTCGACAGAAACGGAGTTATTGCAAGCAAAGGAAAGATAGATGAGGCTTGGATTGCTTCAGCTCTTCGTCATCAATATTTCAAAATAAAGCCTCCAAAATCAACAGGTATAGAATCCTTCGGAGAATGCTGGCTGGAAAATATTGGATTCTTCAAACACAATATACCGCCTGCCGACGCAATCGCAACTCTGACTGAATTCACAGCAAGAAGTATTGCGCGTGATATTAGCAGGTATAATCTCCAAAAAGTTTTTGTTTCAGGCGGAGGATTAAAAAATACTTTTTTGATGAAGAGATTGGAGACTCTCACAAAAATAAATTTTGTATCGTTCGAAACATTAGGCATTGATCCTGACCTCAAAGAGGCTGTGCTCTTTGCTTATCTCGGTGAGATGAGGCTTCTAAAAAAAGAACTCAATTTACAAAATATAACAGGCTGTAAACGTAAATGTGTGCTTGGAGGATTATGGCAACCTTGAAATGTAACATCATATCTGAACAGACAGTTCACACTGCGGAGTACATGTCGAAAACTGACTATAATTATAATTTCCTGTCATCGTCATCAAAACTTTAAAAATTTAATTTCCTGCTGGTGCTTCATGAGCTCTTATTGGATCATGCTTATCAGTTAAATAATAATTATCGTTTCTGACAATAAGGCACTTTGGTAAATGAATCATTAGCACCTCATTTGAATCAGGGTTGATTACTACCAGACCTATTTTCATTCGTTGGTAACAATAAATTTCAGGCCAACTTATTTCAACTATTGAAAGCCATTCTAATTTATTTTGTTGTTCAATTATTCTCTTCACTGTCGAAAAAAATTCATGGTTAGCATATCGTTTTAACAAATCTGAAGTTTTAATAAATAACGGTCTCAGTACTAAATTACTGGTATGTTCGCAAAATTGCCGAGCCCATAAAATATCATCACCTTTTATTTCATTTGTATCCAATAAATTTCTGTATAACTTTGCAAACTCTTTTAAAGCAATATATGCGATCCTCTCTGATTGCAGCGGAGTAATCTTAATTGAAGAAGATGGAAGTATGACCACATAGGCTACAAGTATTTCTGCAAATTTTTCCCATGGAATAAATAGATATGGTCCGAAATTATCATCATGAATTATAAAATTTCTAATCCATGCCATATTTGAATGATATTGTCCGTCTCCAGATAACGGACGGTGATAATAACCAATATCTGCCATTGCAAGCCAGTTATTCCTATCAAAAGTATGTCCTATAACAGATATTGCATGAAATTGTTTTCCAGCTTTTACAATACATAGAATTGGCCAGCCTGATTCAAAAAAACCATAAATATTTGTTTCAGGCCTCGCAGATTTAATCATTTCTTGCGTAAGTGTAAAATAATTCTGAGTTTTAAAAGGAATATTCATTTTCTTCAAGCAATTATTTATCTCTTGAATTGTTAAGCCTCTCCTAGAATCAGGTTTAATTTCTTCAGTAAGTACTCCTGCCTCTAAACTTATTGCAGAAGCAGTTGTGACAGAAAAAATTTGGCGATTTTCTTTATTATTCCAATAATCAGCGATCGTCGCTAATACAGCTTGAGCACACATAACAATGCCGTTATCTTTTTCAATATAAGGAAATCCACTCACACTTACACTCAAACCTTTAACTATTTCTGTTTTCGAAGTTATTTTATTTACTAAAAATGCATAATGATCCTTTTCACGTATAATGATTTTTTCAGATATTAAAGAATAAGAAATACTCCAGTCTGGTCGAAAAATGCAAAAACCTAAATAAATTAAAGTATCTTTCTTTTCAATTAGTTCATCAATTGAATCATAACCGCCATCAAAAAAATGGAATATTTTTGCGCTATCAGACGGGTCTGAACCGTAATCTTTGCATTCATTAATGTAATGATAAAAAAGTTCATATGTTTTAGAAAAATTAACTTCTAAAATTGTAGTTTCATGGTCCTGCCTTATCAGAGAATGAAATATTTTATGAGCAGGAATTCGTTTATTTGAGATATTTCGAGTTTGAAAAAAATTTATTAAATCTTCAGCTTTTTTTATTTTTAAAAGATTTATTTTAAATTTTCCGAATGGCACATTAAAATCGTATCGATGACAGTTCAGTTGGAATATTTTCTAATATAACTTCCTCATTACGATTAGCATCTATCTCTTTTTTAACTGCCTCATCAACCATTGCAAATAATTCTTTAACTAAATCAGAAGAATTTCTACCTTCATCTACCGACTCCATATATCTCTCCTCCTCACGTTGGTGCATTGAAATAATCCTGGATTTAAAAATTAAAGCAAGAAAATATTTTACTCTGGCCTCGCCTGTATAAACGACGCATGCTTATCCAGCCTCAAAGAGGCTGTGCTCTTTGCTTATCTCGGTGAGATGAGGCTTCTAAAAAAAGAACTCAATTTACAAAATATAACAGGCTGTAAACGTAAATGTGTGCTTGGAGGATTATGGTTGCCGTAAAAAACAAGAGCCCGGAATATTCCGGGCTCAAGTTATGTATGAAGTTATAAATAAGACCTGATGAATTGATTATGAGTTACGCGCTCAATTCCTGCATCAATTCCTCTAAAGGAGTTTGGTCATTAATTTTGTTCTGTAAACTCTTTGAATTTTCTGCCGAATTCAATGCCTTCAATAAGCCGTCGGCATTCTTTGTTGCATCTCTCTTCGATGCGGCGTCATGAAGAAGAGTCAATAGATCAGTATGGCCGTTAGAATCGAGTTCTTCAGGCAGAGCAAATATTTGATCGAGTTTTAATTCTGGAAAAACATTCTGCGATGCTGAAGATACCGCTTCAAAAAAACTCGACGCAGTATTCTTCATCTCATTTGCGATTCCATCCAACGCGTTATTGGAAAGTCCTAAAGACTTTTCGACCTCATCGAACAATGCCTCAGTTGCATCAAAAAATTTGGTCAGAGCTTTATCATCCAATCCTGCCAATCCTTTTACTGCATTAGAAAAAGAATCCAAAACCTTTGGATCTATCTCTTGAGCTAAATCAGCTAGTGAAAAGAACCTTCCGGAAATCTCCATCGAAAAGTTTGGTTCAAACCTTGCCGCAACCTCTTCTGATGCATCGTAAAAAGAGCCTGTAGCATTTTCGCCTTGGCTTATCATCTGCTTCGCCGAAATGGAAAAGAAGAGATCAAAATTTACTTCAACTCCCAGTCCTACTTTAGACGGTTTGTAATTCCCGGTGCTTGAATCAATCTCGATAGGAGAAGCCTGACCTGCATCTACAGCCTGCTTTGCCGCAGTATTTTCCATTCCTAATATCTTCTGAGCCACTTCAAGAAATCTATCTTTGAGTGCGTCAGGAACAAGTCCTACACCCGTCACGACATCGGCAACCCGCCGGCTCGGGTCCGGTGAGCCGGCGGCCTCGTTGAGCGCGGAAGCGAGAAGTTCAGGGCTTGCCCCCTTAGGCTCTTCATTCTGCAACCCTGCCCGCTTCGCGATTATCGCTCTTATGGACTTCATCACACTTGGATAATTTTCTTTTACGATCTTCAAAATATCACTGGTGCTCTGCTGACCTTTTTCATCAAGTTTTTTTGCGAGTTTTTTGGCTATTTGCTCATCGATAGAATTTGTTTTCTGTTTAGAATCGGAAAGTTCAACATTATCGCCTTTCTTCTCTTCATCATGTTTTGGAACATTAGGAAGATAAGAAATTGCTTTTGGATTAGCGTCATTGGATGATGAAGATAATGTTCTCTTCATAACATCTTGAGACAAATATGAGTTCATTTTTATCAAATCCATTTTGTTTTTCATCCTTCCTTGGATTACTTCTATTGTCGGCAATAATCAAAAAAACTTTAGCGGCTTATTTTTGTTAAAACTACTCATAAAGCCTCTGAGGTCTATTTAAAGATAAGTTTCCAGAGTAGTTTCATTAATCCATTTTTTCTGAAGTCAGACCAAATTTCACCATAAGTTCTATGTGCGGATATACAATCGAAAAGCATCCTTCTGGTCGCTACTTCTTTTTTTGCAATTCGTATTATTTTGTCGAGTAAACCAGTTTTTGAAATTACTTTAGTTATTCCTCTTAAGGCAGTCCCGAAAGGCATGTCGTGAATTACATTTTGAAAATGATCCTCATATTTTGAAAAACATTTTTTTGAAATACCATAGTTCAAAGCAATATCAGCAACGCATTTTGCCGTCATTATCGCCGCGTTTACGCCTTTTCCTTTGAACGGTCTAACTAATCCGCTTGCATCTCCAATTATAGCGTAGCGATCACCGTAATATGATTTTGCAGGCGCTGTAGGAAATTTGCCTTTGAAAAAATTTAATGCAGGTCTCAACTCATCAATCGTATTCGGTAATATATTCCGAACTTGAGGAAGATCTAGAAATGCATCCAGCTCTCTTGCCGTCACTTTAGCTCCTGCAATATTCAATACTACATGATCACGCTTAGGAGTAATCGCTCCGAATTCGACACCGGCGAGTTCAGGCAGATACGCGTGAATCGAACCTCCATAGCTATTAACCATTTCTATTCCTGGATGAATTTTCGTCAGTACCGATTGAGTTGATCTTGGGGGAATATAAGAAGTCTCGGATTTAAAAAGTGACATTGCTCCGTCGTCCATTCCAAAAGCTCCTATAACAAGATCGACTGCTCGTGAGTCCGTGTCCGAATATATCATCACTCGATCCCGCTCTATTTCTATTCCGACAACTCTGGCATTTAATATCTCTGCCCCGCGCTCTTTCGCTATATCCAACAAATATCTGTCAAACGTAATTCTTCTTACTGCATACGCCGCGCTCTTTTCATCGGGTAATTCGATCGACTCATTTCGTCCGTGGAGAACGTATTTATCAATCTTTCTCTGAACTAAATCGTGAGGAAAAGAAACTCCGATATCTTCTAATATCTTTTCAATTGGAGGAGAAAGCACTCCTACACATGGATTGTAATTTCCTCTTCCGTCGTAGCGTTTCCCTTCGTAAACTGCAACGTGTATGTCTATCCCTTTCCGCTTTGCTCCGCCAATAAGCGCAATTGCCGCGGAAGCTCCGGCAGGTCCGCCTCCAATGA
>Ga0210051_1003009_pt1 | contig 16898 bp, 12 predicted proteins | sample CryGey092014_all_FD_185464 | JGI IMG/M metagenome (GOLD analysis project Ga0210051, IMG submission 185464) | Groundwater microbial communities from aquifer - Crystal Geyser CG23_combo_of_CG06-09_8/20/14_all (SPAdes) (version 2) | ecosystem: Environmental > Aquatic > Deep subsurface > Groundwater... | reverse complement strand
CTAATTTATGTGAAATATCCACAATTTCTTTCATCGTATCCTTGAAAAATATTCTATCATATTCAGCAAATGTGTGTAATACAAAGTTACAGTGATGATTGACTATGTCAACCATATCTTTCTTTACCCATTTCGGGTTTCTGTTGCCGAAATAACTCACACCTGTTTTCATAATAGGCTTTTAAAATCCTGACGCCTGCCTGCGGTAGGCAGGGATTAACTCCACGGATTAACTCTGTTTGGCCTCGTTTTCTTAAATCTCCAGAAAACTCGTTTTACATTTGCTCCTACAGAGTCACCGTAAAAGGCAATTGGACCAACCCATGCTATTGTAGATGTTTTACGACCCTGCAACTTTATATCTCGAAGGCATCTTTTTAGCAGAACTCTTCCTACACCCATTCCCCTTAATTCTTTTAATGTACCCATTGGTCCAAACCAACCTGTATTTAAGTTGTTTGCATCATAGGTAGCAAAGGCTATAACCCTTCCATTCTTTAAACCAATATGTGTACTTATCGGACGGTTTTTAAAACTTACCTCAACCTCCTTGAGCGAAGTTGCAAAATTCTCATCAATGAAGGAAAACACTAATTGTCTGTCTTCAGGGGATGCCCTCTTTATTTCAATCCCCTGGCCTAAAAGGTCTTCTTCTTCCCTATCCGTAGAGAAGTCCTGTCCCTCAAGGTCTACTTCCATGTTTACGTCCTCGTCGAACTTTTCATATCCCCTTCTTGTTATGAAAACATAAGCCTCTGTGTATCGAGGGTCAAGACCAGGTTGAAGATAGTTGGGGCTACTATCCAGAATTCTAATCTCTTCTATGTTCTCTGACCATAGTTTTTCCTCTATAATCTTTAAAAGGGCGCTTGCAATCCCCTGCCTGCGGCATTTCTCATCAGTGGCAAATAATTTGATAAAACCAGTTCTCCTGGATTTGAATTTCCTAACTACCCCCTGCATAAATCCGACTATTTCTGAATTAATAATCGCTTTAAGAGCCTTTTCGGGGTCAAAGTCCGGGTCATCAAATATCTTCTCTTTAGCAAGTTCTTCGGTAATATTCTCATAAACCAGGTTCCTTTTTAAGAACTCACTTAAAGAATGTAGATCAGTTTTATCAACCGGTAAAATATCCATATTGCTATTAACTATCGTAAAAGTGTCATTCTCCTGACTTCTGATGAGTTTGCGGTTACAAGTTTGCAAAAATATACACCTGCTGGTAATTTTACACCATATTTATCAGTTCCATTCCAGACTATACTTGTGAGTTGTGAATCGTGAATTGCGAATTGTCTTACAAGTCTGCCAGAGAGATCGTAGATCCGTAAGGTGTAAGGCGTAAGGCGTGAGTGGTTTTTACTATTTACGCCTAACGAATAACGGATCACGGTAGTTTGGCTGAACGGATTAGGGTAGTTCTGGAATAACCGAGGTTTATCAGAATAAGATAAATCAGAGATTCCGATGTCAATTTCAAAGAACTCCAGAACCCTCTCCATAATATCTATTCTACTTGACTCAGGATAAACGGTCTCAAATGGAAAGGCAAGGTAAACTAATTTGCCTGAATCAGTTCCATCGCCAAATGTCCCCTCGTATTGAACACCAGCACCCAGGAAAGTTCCATAATAATGCAGATTTAGAACACTACCACAGGCTGTATCAATGTAATCAGCCTCCAAAACATCGTAACTACTGTGTGTTCCATCATCAAGAGGGTAAGATGCCCTGTCAAAGATGGTGACAGGAATACCATCTACCGAGTCGGTCTCAGTAGTCTCTCCTACATAGGTTGCCTTTAGATACTCATTATAAAAAATCTTATCAAGTGAATCTCCCGACAAACCTAGGTCATACCCAATTTTTGAACCAGATACAAATACATTACCTCCTTCTTCTAAATATTGGGTGAGGAGGGCCTGTTCTGTATGATTGAAGGTCGCATCATTGTCACCAAAAAGATAAATTAGCGCATCGTAATTAGAAAGTTGCAATGAGTCATCAATTACCTCCTCATTTGCATAGGTATCAAAGGCAAAGCCACAGGTGTCTACAGCCAAACCATAACTCATAGCAAATGGATGAGAAAGATTCCTCCATCCCCCTGTAGTTCTATCAAAACCATCTACAATAAGGATTTTTGGACCAGTAGATGTCAATCGTGTACCATAGATATCAGAAGGGTCACTCTCGTTGGGTATTGCTGAAGAATCCACAGCAGTTAATCTAAAAAAAAGAGCCAGATCGTTGGGGAAAGAAGCTACAGTCAGGTTTGTCTTATCTCTTGTTAATCTACTCTCATTATGAGTGCAGTTCCAGCTAACGCCATCGAATGAGTGATAAATTCTATAACCCTTCAGGTCTTCCTCGGTATTTGGATACCATTCTATCGTAAGATTATTAGCGAAATCACCGCTTACAGATTTCAATATGGGTGAAGCAGGTGGCAAGGTATCAGATTCTACTACTGTAACCAGAACATAAGCTGTATCTGTGTTTCCTTGAATATCACTCGCATAAACAGCTACTACATAATCGCCTGTATCTATATATCTCGTATCCCAGTAACTGTCGCTCTCTATATGATTAGTGACATAATAATAGTAGGTTGAGGTATTAGAACCAGGAGCGTAGACATTGGTTATATAGTTATTATTCGGTAGGGCATCAAATTGATAACTTGAGAAATAGTCTGTTACTGGTGTAACACTATCATACGCAAAAGCTTGGTAACTCATCTTATAAAGACCATTGTTGTATCCACCGTATACCTGAATACCATCTTTGGCACGAGCAACAATGTCCACCACGCCAGAGATGGTATTACCCAATTGTATGTTTGTCCCATTGACATAGAATTTAACTGAGTCTATTGTGGGCTTATATGTATCAACAAAAGGAGAGATACCATCCTCTCTCAAAGCATTGATTTCTATTGTATGTGATGCCCCTCCCCCATCCTTAAAATGAATATGATAGAGGTGATTTGTTGTGCCTATAGTATCACCGATATCTACCCAATCATTCGGATGAAGGTCGGGATTGGGATTTACATGCACATAGGCGTATCTACCGACCCTAATATAGGCGTTATCGCCACTTCGTTGTAATGATAGCACAAAACCACTATCTACTGCAAGAACGTACCCACCGTAAGTCAGGGGTATATCTATGCCATCATGAAAATGGTCTCTCTCCCCGCGGCACTCACAGAAGGTGCCCGATACTCTGTGTTGCTCATTCTGTGGTGAGAGGGGCCAAGGGTAAGATAAAATAGACACATTGAATCCCAGTAAGGAAAAGAGTGCAATAATGGCGTTTCTTTCTTTCATCTTCATTTAGTATAGATTCGGCAAGTACAGGGTGACAAAATACCACTAATGGAGTGCCTGCCTACCGTCAGGCGGGCATTACCTTGGTAATGCAAAAAGCAGTGATAAGCCAGAGGACAGGGACAAGCCCCGTTCCTACATGCTAAATGTAGGCACAAATTCAATTTGTGCCAGCAGTGGCAAGCCACTGCACTCCAATTTTTGTCAAGCCTATCAGCTTATCTGCGTTCGAATTTTTTCTTAGGCACGATTTAAAATCGTGCCTACATTTCTTTATAAAAGAGAAAACGATCTGAAAGGCCAATGCCAAAACCTTTACCGCTATCAAGAATCTTTATATAAGGGGTGAAAAATCGAGAATCAGTGAATTCTTTCTTATAGACCTTTATTTTACTTGGTGCAATTACAGTAATTATTGGGTTGTAAAAAACAAAGACACCACTTTCGTATCTTCCATTTGCTGTTTCTATCAGAATTGACCCGGATTGGGAAATATCAAGAGCCCTGACCCTTTTGGTGAACTCTTCTTCCCAGAGAACTTCGCCGCCCCCTGTTTCAATCAGCCTCACCCTATTCTTTTCTCCCAGTGCGAGGTATCTACCATCTGAAGAGAATACCGCCTGAGTAAATAGCCAGGGGTATCTATAAATCGTTTTTCCATCTTTATCGAGTAAAAAAGTAGATTTGCTCTCAATGTTCAGTTTGTTACTTACCTTATAGCCGCTGGCAAGGATGTAGTCGCCTGAAGGTGAAATTTCTGTATTTGCGCTTATCCTCTCTTTGAGTAGTTTACGCCATATTTCCTTGCCAGAGCTGTCAAACAGTATGATATAAGATTCACCCTCTTCCTGCGGAGTGTCGTAATTTTTTAATGCGTTTACAACGAAATAATTGCCGTCAGATGAAAAACAGCAAGCTACATTTCTCTCGTTGTTCCATGCATCATCTTCAAATAAATCTACTTTTCTTCTTAAATCTCCTTTATTATCATAAAAATAAAGCATACCCTCTGGGCCGTCGCTCAGGACTATAGAGCCATTCTTGGGAGAGATATGAAAACTCGGAAGAGGATAGTCATATTCCCGCGTTCTTTTTAGTTCCAATAACCACCCTCCTCTCTCATTGAATACATTAAATCTGATTTCCTGGAGTGCAAAAGCTTGCTTTTGCAGTAGCAATCTACTGCACTCCACAATACCAACGAAATGTCCCTCTTTAGAGAACACTGTCTTGGAGTCTTTAGGGCAAGCTATCTCAGATAGCGTAATTCCTTTCTCATCTGCAAATCTTATCTTATCGGAAGTAACAAAAATCCTGAGATATATACTCTCTTCAGTTTCATTTACACCAAAGACCAAATCTACAACCTTCTCATCAAATTTTTGCTCTATTGCAAGCTCAATACTTTCCCGCAGCTTGGCCTCAGGACTTTGTGTAAGACTCAAGCCAATGAGAATAAATAAGATATTTAGTATTTTCATAATAATCCCTCTTGTAGGGGTTCAATATATTGAACCCCTACCAAATATTTTGCCAGGATTAAGTATATTATTCGGATCAAACAATTTCTTTATCCCTTTCATTAACTCAATCTGTGTAGATTCAACAAATACAGGTAGATACTCCATTTTTGACAATCCTATTCCATGTTCTCCAGAAACTATTCCACCGAGTTTCTTTGCTTCTTCATGAAGTTCTCTCCGTGCAAGTGGATACTTATCTTCCCAACTATTGGTTTCCTTCTCATCTAACTTACCGTCTTTTGTTCCTACCTTCATAAGATGTGTATGGACATTGCCATCTGCTGCATGACCATAGGTGGGTAACCAGATATCATATTTTGCAGAAATTTCGTGTACTTTAGCCATATACTCAACTATTCTTGCAGGTGGAACAGTAATATCTAATATTTCAATAGTCCCTCTCTTCAGCGCTGAATAGATGTTACTTCTTATATCTAAAATATTCTGCTGCTTCTCTTTAGTATCAGCAAAGGCAATGTCATCTAAACTTCTTACATTATGTTTTATACAGATGCTAGCAATAGATTCAGATACGCCAAGCACCTCTTCTTCACTTGTGCCATCTACTATTATCATTAAATATGCATTACCCTTACAGGGCCAATTCTTATTTAATAGGTTTTCAGTGGGAGGGATAACATCATTTTCAATGAATTCAACTGCTAAAGGTAGAACCTTCTTGCGTATTTCAGGCACAGTCGTTATTGCATCGTCTAAACTATCGTATGGAACAATAAGCGTATACATAACAGGTGATTTTGGTAAAAGACTTATAATCGCTTTAGTTATGACACCCAGTGTTCCTTCAGAACCTATTATTAGATTCAATAAACTATAACCTGTACTGCTTTTCATATACTTGCCACCCATAGTTACCGTCTCCCCTTGGGGCAAGACGACTTCCAATCCCTTTATATAGTTCCGTATTCCTCCATATTTAACAGCCCTTGCTCCGCTTGCATTCGTGCTGATCAAACCACCAAGTTGAGCACCTTCTTCGCCAGGATGGGGTGGGAAGAAAAGGCCTGCTTTTTCTACTTCAGTATAGAAGTTACCCAATGTCACACCAGCCTCTACCACAGCCAGCATATTATTTCTATCTATTTCAAGAACCCTGTTCATTTTCTCAAGAGACAAGACTATTCCACCATATAATGGAACGCATCCACCACACAAACCAGTTCCACCACCTCTTGGTGTGACCGGAATATTTTCCTCATTGGTAAGTTTTAAAACATCTGCGATTTCTTTGGTGTTTTTTGGCTGTACAACTACTTCCGGCGTCTTTTTCAATGAAGCATCCGCAAGTTCATCACCCATATAGTCATACATCTTTTCAGGGTCGCAAATCAGGCTCTCCCCCACTACCCTCTCTAACCTCTTTTTAATCTCTTTATCTATTTTTTTATACATCTTCTTTTACAGAACACGAATGTCACGAATCTACGAATTACACGAATGATTTATTTATTGTAGGCACAAATTTAATTTGTGCTGGCACGATTTAAAATCCTGACTGCCGTCAGGCAGGCGTGCCTACATTTTTTCACCACAAAGGGCACAAAGATTGTTAATTTGCAATTCTTTTATTAATCTCTATCCTTCTTTTTGCTGCCATGCCTCTTGCGAGATTCTTGTTTCTTACCTTTAATTCAGCATCTAAGAGATTGTCTGTATTACCAGGATGTCTTCTATATCTATAAAGCACCTTATGAACCCTTCCCACTTCATATTTTTCTGACAACTTCAATATCAGGTCATAGTCTTCTGCATACCTACCAAAATTTTCTACATCAAATCTACCAAATTCATCAACTACCTTCTTTCTCCAAACCCTCACAGCACCTGCACCATCTACCCTCAGGATGTTATTTCTATCGTACTCTAAATGCTTGACTATTCCGAATTCTTTCAATGTCTTACCATTTTTATCCATTAATTCATAGTAAGAAATTGCCAGACCACACTTCGGATGGGAATCCAAATACTTGACCATATTCTCAAGGGTCTCGGGGCAATACTCATCATCAGAATCAAGCTGTGCAATGTATTCACCCCTTGCAGCCTCTATACCGAGATTGAAAGAATAGGCAATAATATTCTTATAATTTTCTATAAGTCTTACTCTGTTATCTTTCTTCACATACTGTCTTATGATTTCTTTGGTTCTATCTGTACTTCCATTATCTACACAGATGACCTCGAAATCAGTAAGTATCTGATTTAAGACACTTTCAATTGCTCTGGATATATAATCTTCCCGGTTGTAGACCGGAATTATAACAGAAACCGTTACTCCATACCCTCTTCCCTTGTCTTGGGCTATCTCTTTATTTTTATGGGAGAGGTAAATTCCCCGTCTTTTCAGCATAGACTTGAACGCTTCCTCAATTTCTTTTTCTTCTTTTTTTGAGTAGTAAAGATAAGAAAAACCACCATATTTTCCTTTTCCAGCAAAGTAGAGTTTTGATGCACCGACCTCTCTGGCTTCTACTTCTTCTAATCTGAGATAATAATTATATAGAGGCTTCCTGAGATGATAAAATCCATATTTATCAGATAACTTGAGATGTAGGTCATATTCATATTGAAAATTATACTTCTCACTCCAGCCACCAACTTCTTCTATGCAACTCTTTCTGTAAACCCTTAAGTGCCCAAACTCACACCTCTCAGTCCAGTCACCATCGTAATCTCTAAGAATTCTCTCCTTCTTTGTTCCATCAGGATAGACCTCAAAATAATCCGAGTATGCCATAGCCATATCTTCTTTTTTATCCAGACTTGCCACCATTTCTTCATAGGCAGTCGGAAGTAGTTCAATGCCTGAAAATATAGTAAAATATTCCCCCTTAAAAGAGTTTATACCCTCATTCAACATTTCTGGAATATTTTTAAAATCCTCTGGCTTTAGCCGTATAATCTCAATACTCTTTAACGATTGACTTTTAATAGTATCTATTTTGTTAGTATCATTGTATACCAATACAGATAGTTTAACCATAACGCCTCCCGGTATAATGTTCATTATACCTGATTACACCGATTTACCAACGAGAACTTAATCTGTGGAATCTTGTTTTTTTAATCTGTGAAATCAAGCATCGTTATGGGATGCTTTTAATAAATCTTTTCGATTTTAGTGCCTTTATAATAATGTTTAAGAATTTCGTCGTATTTGATCCCGTTATATGCCATAATAGATGCACCTATTTGGCACACACCAACACCATGACCCCATCCTGCTCCATATAAAGTAATAGATTTCTCGTCCTTTTTCACATAAAAACAGGAACTTAAAAGACAACTCGGAGACAGTGCCATTCTTATTGACAGTTCACTCCGAATCCGGAATGTAGATTTGGTTCCCTTCACTTCAAGAAGCATTATGCGACCCGAATTACCTCTTTTGAGTGGTACAATATCAATTAATGTATCTATATCTCTGCCTGTTTTCTTTTTTATAATCTCTTTAATCTCATTGTTGGTATAGGTTACCTTCCATCTGAAACCTTCAACATTCTTTAAATAATCAGGGATTTTCCGGTTTATAATATTACACCACGCATCTGGCATTAAGTCTATAAATTTCCTTGCATTCTCCTCTGATGTGGCAGGATAAAATCTAATGACCTCATCTGGCTTTTTTGCATCAATTATTGTTGAAAGATATGAAATCTTTTCTCCAAACCACACATTCTGGTAATCCTCCGTGATCCCTCCACAGATTGCAGCATACCTTGTATCACATATTTCTTTGCCATATTTGAGAACTTCTCCTCTTGTAAGAGAACAAGCCTCTTTAGCACGAGGTGTCTCTCTCACAAGCCCTTTATAATTTTGACAGTGATCATTATTACAGAGGTCATACGAGTCGTTAAAATGATGTTTTCCAATGGTTGCAAAAACAGTTCCGCGGGCGATTACAGTCTGTGCCTTCAAAAGTTCTAATGGGGAATCCGGGTTTGACTCAGAGGAATTTACACTTGCCAGATAATCTTCTACGGGTAATTCATTTATTGCAACAAGCCCTCCATAATTATTTACTCTGAATTCTAACCACTCTTTAAAGCTCTGTGTCTCTTTATGTTCAAAGTGAAATCCCTCTCCAACCAGGACATCAAAAATGGTCATTGGATGCGTTGATTTTATCCTTATTATGTCACCTTCTACAATTTTCATACCTTTTAAATTGCTAATCTTTACTATACCGCCTTTTTCTCCAATAAAATCTTCAATTATGGATATTCCATTTGTTTTTTCAAACGCTTCTTCCGCTATCTCCCTCTTTTCAAAATCACCGATACATATCCAATATTTCCTATTATCACTTATTACCTTGCCAGAAAACTCTACTCTTTTGCCCACTCGTATTATTTTATATTTTTCCATCTCACTCGGATTAGCAATATCTTCCAGTTCCTTTGTTACTACCCTATAAACAACTTTTGGGGTTTTTGACTGCAGAACCTTGACTTCCAACTCCTTATCGCCGCTTATATGTACTTCTTTATCTCCTGCATATATATAAGAATTCTCCAAAAGAGATATTTTTATTTTTTGGGCGTTTTGAACAACTCCCACTCTTATTATTGGTGACTCCATTCTTCTATCCTCCTCTCTAATTCCCTCTGAAATACTACTCTCTTTGAATTCAGATCCAACTTGCCATATTCAACTAAATGAGGTTGTATGATTTTATCTACTTTCAGGAAAATAATACCAAGTGATGTCCTGATTTCTCTTAGCTCATTTTCTTCCATTTCATCCAGGGCTTTTGTTATCTGGTCATCTTTATCCAATGTTGTAAATCCGCAATCTCCTCCTAATGGTTTTTTTGAGTTTTCAGAATATCTCCTTGCAACAGTCGGGAAACTATGTAATTTTAAGGCAGTCCTTACCAATGTTACCTTGGAAAACGCCTTGATCTTACCCCAGAATGACGAAGGTATAGATACATAGATACTACTGTATCTGACCAATTTTGGTGAGAGAACAATTTCACTATCCTCAATTTTAGTCTCTTTATATACCTCGTTATTTATTTTTTCAATAAGGTTGACTTCGTCTGCCTGTTCTTTTAGAAAGTCGTTATAGGTTTTTCCATTATCACGCAGACATTTGAAAAACTCCGATGTTGAGGTAAACGAATCCTCAATATTTTTTATCCATCTATTCTCTTTCTTGCTCTTATCTACTCTTTCAGGTTCCCGTGGAAACCTGGGAACTAATGCAGGGATGGAAAATAGTTTACTTTTGATCCGAGACAAATATTTTTTCTCCTCAAAACAAGGCTTGCCCATAAACAGAACAAAACCGTCAATGTCTAAACCTCTTCCTAATTTTATCTCTTTTATTATCTCATCGGAAGTTTTTAAATAGGCACCAAGGCCTGTATAGACACATTTATTTGTTGTAAGATAACTCGCCATTAATTTCCCTACATATTCCAAATTTCCACCATACGCCATTGGAATAGTGATATCTAATGGCCATTTCCTCCATCTTTGACCACACCATTTATATGCTGTTCCCGGATCTGGGAAAACTGCTGCGGAAACAATTACTTCTGGTTTCTCTTTCTCTATTCCCTCTACTACCATCTCTACTAATTCTTTTATACTTTCTGACCTCTCTTCATTCCACATAATAAAATGATACATATTCCATCTATCAAGAATGCTACCATCTCTTTTTACAAGCGAAGAGGGTTCATAGTAATGCGCGTTTCGAGAAATCATCAATGGGTCAACCGGATAATCGCTCTTCCGAGGGAAAAACAGCCCTACCGGATATCGCACAAAATCAAAGTGTACACCATCCACATCATAATTTCTTGTCACCTCCATAAATATGTTATATATCCAGTCCTTTACTTCTTTCTTCCCTGCATCAAGATACATACCCTCAACTCTATGCCATATCATATCATCTTTTGTGTATTCAGCCATAGATTTACCATTGTCATCAATTAAAAACCAATCAGGATGTTGATAAAGAATATGCTTACTTGCCTTTGGTAACGCCTCTCTTGACCAGACAATGTAAGTATTAATCCATGCATGGACTTCTAATCCCTTTTTATGAGCTTCTTCTATAATATCTTTAAGTGGATCGAATAATGAATCGGTTAAGTTCTCGGAGCGAGGTAAAATATCAGAATTGTAATATGCATATCCACCAACCACAATCTGGACAAAAAGCATATTAAAATTGTTCTCCTTCGCGGTCTCAACAATCTTTCTTATGTTATCGGGAGATGCTATCTGGTATGCTATAACCCATATCCCTCTTCCCTCTGTTACCTTGGAAGGTGGCTGGATAACTCTCTTAGGTAAGCAACCTACGGTCATAAGGATAGCAATTACCAGTATGATGAAATAGCCTTTCTTACAAACCCATCGCATTTTTCTAATCTCTCCTTTGCTGTTTTGTAATCCACATTTGCAAGAATCATTACTATGGCTGTTTTCGTATTGTATTTTGCCTCTTTTAGAACCCTTGATGCCTTATCATATTCTACTCCTGTAACAATCATAATTGTCTTTTTCGCCCTTTCAATCAATTTTTCACTTGTAGGCTGTAGGTCTACCATCATATTCTCATATACCTTCCCGATCTTTATCATTGATGCAGTTGTCAACATATTAAGGACAAGTTTTGTGGCTGTGCCAGCTTTCATTCTTGTAGAACCCATAATCACCTCAGGACCGGTAACAGGACAAATAGCAACATCACAGGGAACTTTCAACTTATCCCTTGGGGTTGCGGTTATATATATCGTCTTTGCCCCTCTTTTTCTTGCTTCTTCAATTGCTCCTATAACATAAGGCGTCCGCTTACATGCGGTAATACCAACTACCGTATCAAGGTTAGTTACCTCCTTTTCTTCTATAGCCCTTGCTCCATCCGTTTTTTTATCCTCTGCACCTTCCACTGCTCGAACAAGGGCACCGTATCCTCCTGCAATAATTCCTTGAATCTGTTCTGGAGAAGTCCCAAAAGTAGGTGGACATTCGGCCGCGTCAAGCACACCAAGTCTTCCAGATGTGCCTGCGCCGACATAAATTAGTCTTCCACCCTGTTTAAGTGATTCCGCTATCATCTCCACACCCTTTGCAATATAGGGAATCTCGTCTGCCACTATGGGTGCTACTTTCCTGTCTTCGTTATTGATAGCAACCAGAATCTCCTCTATGGATTTTGAATCTATATCCATTGTATCAGGATTTATCTGTTCTGTTATTATATTCTTGAGTTCATCAAAAAGTTTTTTCATAAGTCTAAATATGTGTTAGACTTTGAAACCGCTAATAAACGCCGATACCATAAATTCGAAATCCTAATTTCTAAATTCTAAACAAATCCCAAATTCAAAATTCCAATATTTCAAACTGTTTGGAATTTGTAAAATTGGAGAATTAGAATTTGTTTAGAGTTTAGGATTTCGTGATTAGAATTTCTCATATTTGTCTGCGTTCATCTGCGGTTAATACATCATATCAAATGCAGCCAGTTATGTAACAAGAAATGCATTCTTCCGATAAGCAACGATATACGAGCCATTACAGTATACCCGAAGGTGGCTCCAAAGAATATCATAATAAATATAGTTCCCACTTTCGCACTAACGCCAAGTATGCCTTTATGTTCTGCGGAGAAATAGAAATAGGATATTGTCGTAACAACACCAATTATCATAATAACAATGTTCCATGAATCTATAGGAACAATAGTAGCTTTCAATTGTGGGATTAAGATACCCTGTATACTCCCTGTTATAGCCAATCCCACACCAACACCTACCGTGAAAGAAATTGGTATCCAACTTATCCGCCTTAAATTCGGAAACCATCTTGTCAGTATCATAATGCCCAGAATAGTCGGAATTAGCAGAAGGTAATTTTGAGTAAATCCCTCTTTTAAAACAGGCAAAACAAGCTTCGGATAAATGGTAAAATACCAGGTCTGTATTAAGAGATAAGCAACTGAACTTCCGACAAAGGTATGCTCTGCAAATCTATAGAAAGGATTATCTCTGTACAAAAAGGAAAAAATGCAGAGAGTTAAAAATGCTGCTATCCATGTACCTACTACAGTACCCATAAAGTCTCCTTTGGATATCGTTCATTCTATATTTTTCTTCGCCTTTCAATAAAATAGAAGATGTTTCCAATAATCACAAGCACAAGGATAAGTATATGCATAAAGGATTGAGCAGGCATTCCAGATGTAGCAACACCCGGACTGCCTATCAGTTTTTCATATTCAGCAGCCCCTTTTAAGCCACCAATAAGACCTTCAATCTGTCCGGCATTAAGATAAGGATAGAAACTGGTAGCCATCACTGCCGTACATCCTGCAATTAATCTCTGTTTGAAGCGCGCCTGTGCAAACATAACCCAGCTGTCCAATGTGCTGCCAGAACAAAGGTCTATCATAATAGAAATATCATTGTAGTTATGAATACCCTCCATTATAGGAAGGGCATCCAACGGGGTGCCTGCGTAATCAGTTGGAAAGGCATCTCTTATCTCTTCTCCTATTGCAACGATTACAACATCCAAGCCAGGCTTAAATCCCAATATTACATAGTCTGTTCCATATTCTTTATTATACTCACCGGCTACCTCATCCAGAGCCATTGCTCCTATAGGAACACCAAGCGCATAAACACTCATAAGTAGCACTTTTATATCCTTTGAAAAGAGATGCCTTAAAACCGCAGTTGTCATTGGATACAACTCTGGCATAGTGCCAGCTTCGTAGTCAGTGGAAAGTAATACGACAGAACCGGGTTTCAATTCATCAATTTTATCGTATGCAAGTTGAACGGGTGGACTTACCCTCACGGGCATTGTTATTTTTATAACCAGCGGGATGGTTACTACTATAGCAACCAGTAAATATATTATGCGTCTATCAATACTCATCCTAAAATATGTGTTAAACTTTGAAACCGCTAATAAACGCCGATACCATAAATCCGAAATCCCAATTTCTAAATTCTAAACAAATCCCAAATTCAAAATTCCAATATTTCAAACTGTTTGGAATTTGTAAAATTGGATAATTAGAATTTGTTTAGAGTTTAGGATTTCGTGATTAGAATTTCTCATATTTGTCTGCGTTCCTCTGCGGTTAATGCTTCTGGGTTCATTTTTATCTTAAATAAGAGCGTTCAATTCCTACCATAATCCTGAGTGAGGTACCAATGACTCCCAGTGTAATTCCAAGCAAAATACCTCTTCTTGCAGTCATACTTGGCCAATCTAAAATCCAATCAGCAATAACAGGTAACTTTGACCAGAGCATGCCCCCAATTGGAACCCTTCCTATTATTACCAAAGCTGCCGCAACCAAAAGGAAGGTAGCATCAATACTCCTTGCTTTAAAGGCTCTATACGCTGCTGATGTAATAAAAAATGCCAGCAAAGAAAACATCGTTGCCTGAAGTGGAATTATACCATAGGTATAAGCATACATAAAAGAGGATGCGAGACTAAAAGCTGTTCCATACCTAACTCCAGAAAAGACCCCAAGACCAAATACAATAAAAAAGGTAAGGATTAAAACCAGACTATAAGCCCATCCCTCACTTCTTGTAGTAATCTTTTTAATATGCTGACGAAGTAAACTGTCCACACCCAAAAGAGCAGCAAAACCTGATATAATAAGAACCCATACCAGCATCGTTTGCTGTATATCACTAAAGGGTGCACGAGGGATAAAGAACCCCATTATAATTAATAAGGAGGTAAAGAATGTAATTGCTAATGGAATTATTGTATGCATAATTATCCTGTGGATAATAGTTCTATAATTCTTGTAAAACCAAGGGTCGCCAAAACTGTGCCTACAATGATAAGTAAACTTACAATTATTTTGGCAAAATCTTCGCCTTTAAGACTCCCAAGCATCACAGGTTCCTTTGATAGATAGGAAGCAGCTGCAAGCATTTCTTCCCCAATCAGTGTGTAGTCACATGAAGCAACAAAGAAGGGAAGCTGAAGAGTTGATGTTGTTCCGGCAATCTGAATAGCACCTATGGAATTTCCAGTCTCTGCTAAAATCAGTGATTCCGCTGCAAATACCCCTAATAGAAAAATAGCACCGGGTCTTTCCCTCACAATAATACCATCGCAACCAGCTGCATAACCAAACTGGTCTGCGGTAACGAAAAATATATCCCTTTCATTATATAAGTCGGGTCTGCCAGCCTCAAGATACGCCTCTTTAACCACCTCTTGAGTAGCTGTCATCACAAGGGGTTCAGCATTCGGGATTAGAATGCGCGCTCCATAGTCAGCCGTCTTTTTTGCCACTCGCCTAAGAATACTGAGACTTGCAAGTACGGTCACATTTGTAAGGCCCCACAAACCAGGAACATAAAGAATGGGCTTACCCATTTCTGTAGATCTACCAACTGCATCATCTAACGCCTCTAATCCAGGTATCTTGCGAATATATGTTTTTGTTCCCTTTTTTGCAAGGCGTATAAAAATGAAAAAAATAATTATCAAAAGTATAAGGATTATCAGAACGTTCCACCTTTTCGTGTTAAACCATTGAGGAGCCGATGAGACAGGACCCAAGATTTCAGACCTATCAGTTTTACCATCTTCACCTATACTAACCACATAATAGTAATATTTTATACCATCTATGGCAGAAGTATCTACAAATTCTCTCCTGGAGGATAAAACACTTTCCACTTTTTGATAGCCTTCTAATGGGCTCTGGCTTCTAAAGATTTCGACCATAACCTTCCCGCTATCAGGACTCTCCCAGGTAAGCGTAATATTTCCACCTGCGTCATTCGGGGTATCGAACCCCCGTAAACCTGTGACAGGTTGCAACACAGATAAAGTAAAACCAAGAAGAAAAGTTACCATATTATAACTCCCTACTCTTTTCGCAATATCTTGCCAGGCAGGACACCTGTGTGTTTACCTTTTTCTATTACAACCTCTCCATTTACCAGGACATATTCAATTCCCAGTGGATATTGATGAGGATCAGTGTAGGTTGCCTTATCCTCAATTTTCCTGAGATTAAATATCACAACATCGGCAAAAGCACCTTCTTTAATAATACCTCTATTTGAGAGACCTAACCGCAAGGCCGGCATACAGGTTACTTTTCTTATCGCATCAGTCAATGAAAGCAGTTTTTTCTTTTTTACATACTCTCGTATAAGACGCGGGAATGTTCCATAAGAACGAGGATGAGGCGTTCCTTTTGATAACTTCCCATAAGGTGCCTTTAACGAACTATCAGTTCCAATCATTGATAGTGAATGAGTGACTACTTTATCAACATTTTTTTGAGACATACAAAAATGAGTAACATCGACTGTTCCCTTTGTTTCTATTAACAAATCACAGGCAAAATCAAAAGGATTTTGTTTGAGTTCGTTAGCTCCTTCGAGTATAGTCTTCCCTTCAAAATTTCGATATGTCTCATTGTTTATAGAAGAAAGAAGCATATTCTCCCAGTTTATTCTTAATTCATTTCTTATTCTTTCTTTACATTCATTTTTTTTAAGAAAGAAAACAGGGTCTTCTACCCTACCAACACTTGCCCATACAGGAAAAAATGATGATAAAGATGTGTTGGATGCTGTATAAGGATAACAATCAAATAAAACATCAATGCTGTTTTTTCTCATATCTTCTATCTTTTTTAATGCTTTATCCATCTTCCACCAGTTTTCTTTACCTGCTGCCTTTAAATGAGAGATTTGAATGGCAGCCCGAGTTCTTTTAGCAATGTCTAATGCCTCATCGAGTGAAGAAAGGAGTTTCTTGCCTTCACTTCTTAGATGGGTAGTATAGATACCATTATACTTTCTCACGACTTTACAAAGTTCTATTATCTCTTCTGGATGAGCAAAACACCCTGGGGCATAAGCAAGTCCAGTAGAAAGCCCGAATGCTCCATCAAGTATACTCTGTGACAACTCGTTTTTCATTTCTAAAAGCTCGGATTTTGATGGAGCCCTGTTATTCATCCCTATAACATTGGACCTGATTGT
>Ga0210051_1003006_pt1 | contig 16913 bp, 14 predicted proteins | sample CryGey092014_all_FD_185464 | JGI IMG/M metagenome (GOLD analysis project Ga0210051, IMG submission 185464) | Groundwater microbial communities from aquifer - Crystal Geyser CG23_combo_of_CG06-09_8/20/14_all (SPAdes) (version 2) | ecosystem: Environmental > Aquatic > Deep subsurface > Groundwater... | reverse complement strand
TGTCATCACTCAATGTCTTACACCAAAGGAGGCACTCTCGCAACCTTTTCAGCAAAAATCGCTCCGAAAAAGACCGAAAGCTAACCCAAATCAGCCCTTAATGACAGATAACGACGCGAGGCCAGCGGGTTACACCCTAATGATTTCCGTGGTGGAGTCCGGGGCAAGTACGCTAAACGCTTCTCGGAAGGAAGCAATGTTGTCGTTCTCTCTCCTGATGTCGCGGACTACTTCCGGGATTCCGAAGCGGTGAACAGAGTCCTGCGCGAGTTCGTTCGCATTGCTCGAGAAACAGAGGCGCGGAAAGCAGCATAAGAGGAGATAGATAACATGGTGAATCTGACAACCGAAAGCATTTGTATCGTCTCAGCGGCGCGCACGCCCATCGGTCGCTTCAATGGCAACCTGAGAGAGGTCGTTGCGACAGAGCTTGCGGCGGCGGCGATTCGAGGATTGATTGAGAAGTCGAGGGTTGATCCGACCGCTGTCGACACCATGAACCTCGGCAATGTGGTCCACGGTGGACTCGGCATGGCTGCGGCAAAGGCGGCGGCTGTGAAGGGCGGCTTGCCGGAGAGCGTCTGCGCCCGATCCATCGATTCGGTCTGCGGCTCCGGGTTGGACGCCATCTCGCTGGCGGTGGAATCTCTGATGGTCGGTTCCAGCCGCGTGGCCATCGCAGGTGGGATGGAGTCACGATCCACGGCGCCGTATCTGCTCGGACCGCGCTTCATGCGCAACGTGGGCGACTTCTCCAAGGGATCGCTCCCCAAACTGAAACGCGCCGGAGCGTATCGCTGGTCGTTGGATGGCGGTGAAGCGGAGCAACTGAAGGGACTGGAGATCAAAGACGCCACCACTTATGATGGTCTTTTCTGCGTTCCCGAGCGCAAGTTTATGCGGGAGTATGCTCTCCAGTTTGTCAAGGAACAGGGGTACTCCGTGGAAACCATCAATGAGTACGCCGCGGAGAGCCACCGGAAGGCGAAGGAAGCAACGGAGTCCGGTGATTTCGTTGCAGAGACAGTCGCCTGCGGCGACATCATGCAGGACGACTTGTTGCCGGAATCCAAGCAGCAGAGCATTCTGGCGGATAGCCCGGATGATCCGGCGTCCGTTTATAACTCGTCTGTGCCCGCCGACAACGCGTCGGTGATTCTGCTTGCCACCGCGTCGACCGCTAATGAACTCGGTCTGCAACCGATGGCAAGAGTGTTGGGATACGGACGCGTCGACTGTGCAGCGGCGGAGTTCCTGACGGCGCCGGTTGCCGCACACAACGACCTCAAGGAGGCACTGGCAAAGGCGGGGAAGTCTTCTGCGTTCGACCTCATCGAGGCGAACGAGGCTTTTGCCTGCCAGCTTCCGTACTTCGAGGAGCATTTCGGTGACGCGGAGATCAACGTTCACGGCGGCGCCGTCGCACTTGGGCACCCCTTGGGCGCGGCAGGGGCGAGGCTGCTTACCACGCTACTCCACGCATTGCAGCAGAGGGGGAAGGCACACGGACTCGTCACTCTCTGCTTCGGCGGAGGCGGTGCGGTCGCGATGGCGGTGGAACGAGTGACGTGAGGAGGTGAAGATGATGAGCGTAGCAACCACGACGGGACCCCGTGAACCAAAGTTGCACCTGTGGACGCGGGACGAGTATTACCGCATGGCGAGCGCCGGCCTGTTCGACGGCAAGCGGGTCGAGTTGATTGAAGGGGAGGTGCTGGAGATGAGCCCGATTAAGAGCCTGCACACCACAGGAGTTGGTCTGGCTTCCAAGGTTGTTGAGGCGGTCTTTGGCGAGGGATACTATGTGAGAGTGCAGCAGCCCATCGATTTGGGCGGTGCTTCGGAGCCCGAGCCAGATGTCGTCGTGGTTAGTGGCGATGTGCGCGATTACCGAGACGCCCATCCAACGACGGCCTTGCTGATTGTTGAGGTCGCAGAGTCATCCCTGGATTTCGACCGAACTGAGAAGGCCAGGCTGTACGCTCGTGCCGGTATCCCGGAGTACTGGATCGAGAACCTGCTGGATGACCAACTGGAAGTCCGACGCGATCCCGTTCCCGATCCCTCGCAGCCGTTCGGGTTTGGCTATCAGTCTGTCACCGTGCTGAACCGAGATGACAGGGTGTTGCCTCTCCATGCGCCCCAGAGCACCGTTGCGGTGGCGGATCTACTCCCATGAAACTCATCCAATTTGGCGCTGGTAATATTGGTCGTTCCTTTGTCGGGCAGATTTTTGCGCGGGCAGGATATGAGGTCGTCTTCGTTGACATCGACGAAACGATTGTTAACCTGCTGAACGAACATCACCGATATCCCGTCGAAGTGCGAGATCGGGTTTGCGAGACGATCTGGGTAGAGGGAGTTCGAGCGGTAAATGGGCGCGACTCGAAAGCGGTGGCCCAGGAGCTTGCCAACGGCGATTGCGCCGCGACTGCCGTCGGACCCGCGGCGTTGCGATTTCTCTATCCTGTCATTGCCGAAGCCATCCAGCTTCGTGTCGAGTTGACGGATCGGCCGCTGGATATCATCCTCTGCGAGAACCTGCGCAACGCGGCGAGCATCGTCCGCGATGGTGTTCGACAACACCTGCCCGAGGGGTTCATAATGGAGTCCGTGCTGGGATTCGTAGAAACCAGCATCGGGAAGATGGTTCCCATCATCACCGAGGAGCAACGACGCGCCAATCCACTGGCGGTGTATGCCGAGGCATACAACACACTCATCTGTGACCGGCGCGGCTTTAAGGGACCGATTCCGGAAGTGCCCCAACTCGACCCGAAAGAGAACATGGCCGCGTATGTGGATCGGAAGCTGTTCATCCACAACTTGGGACACGCAGTGACGGCGTATAGAGGCTTCCTGGCAGACCCGAACATGAGATTCATCTGGGAAGCGGTTGAGCGACCAGAGGTGCGAAAGGCAGCCTTGGGCGCGATGGTGGAGTCCGCAGCGGCTTTGGTGTGCGAATATCCCGGAGAGTTCACGCATGAGTCTCATAGAGAGCACATCGAGGATCTGCTTTCCCGCTTTGCGAATCAAGCCCTGGGAGATACAATCTACCGCGTGGGGCGCGACCTGCGACGGAAGCTGTCGCCGGAGGACCGCTTGATTGGCGCCTTGCGATTGGACATGAAACAGGGCGTCGAGGCGTGGCATACCATCGAAGGCATTGCCGCAGCGCTGTGCTTCCGTGCTACGGATGAGACAGGGAATCTACTCCCGGGAGACCGTGATTTGCTTGAGCGATGCGCTCAGTGCGGTCTACAATCGGTGCTGAAAGACGTCGCCGGACTTGATTCGCGTGATCCAGAAGATGACCGTGTATTGAGCGAGATTGCAGCAATCCACGCTAAGCTCAAAGATGCGGCTGGCGCCGCGTGAGTCTGTTACAGTTGATGGTTGAGAGGTGAACGGCATTGGCAAATCTTGACCGGATCACGTTTTCACGAAGTATCATGGGGGGGCAAGCCTGCATCCGCGGAATGCGGATTCCTGTCTCGCTGATTGTGAATCTGGTGGCTCATGACAAGTCGTTCGATGCGATTTTGGAGGAGTACCCTGACTTGGAGCTTGCGGACATTCACGCCGCTCTCAACTACGCAGCGTGGCTCGCGCGAGACGAGGTTTACCCCGCAGTCTCGGTGGGAAATCCATGAAGTTTCTCGCGGATATGGGGGTGTCCCTGAAAACCGTCAGCTACCTGCGCCTTGCCGGACATGACGCAGTCCACCTGAGAGATGAAGGTCTGCAGCGCCTTGATGACGACCTGATTCTGCAGAAGGCTGAGCAAGAGCAGAGAGTACTTCTGACGATGGACCTTGACTTCGGCTATCTGATGTCCCTTACTGGCGCCATGTCTCCAAGCGTTGTTCTGTTCCGGTTGGGTGACGAAAGCGTAGAAGTCGTCAATGACCGGCTGGACGAGGTAATCGAGCTGTGTGAAACCGATCTGATTCACGGCGCTGTTGTGTCCGTCAATGAAGAATCCATACGCGTCAGATGCAAGCTAATCATAGACCCGCCACAAACCTCCACATCCACACGCCCTACTCCTTTTCGGCTTTCAGTACCGTGGCGCAGGCGGTGCAACTGGCCCGAAGATCGTGGAGTTGCTCGAAGGATTCAGTGTTGGGGAGGGATGACCATGCCGATTTTGACCATTGACCAGGAAACCGCCGACGCCCTGCAGACGTTCCCCGGTGAGAATCTTGCAGAGAAAACAGCAGCGATGGTTCGTAGCGCGATCATCTCACGAGCGCGTGAATGCGAGGAATGCATTCGCGCATTGGAGACGCGCTACGCGATGACCTTTCCGGACTTTCAGAATGCATGGGAATCCGGGCAGATTCCAGACAGGCATTCCCACGAGGTGGAAAGCGACTACATCGAGTGGGAGGCCATGAAAATGGAGAAGCGCCATTGACTTGCCATGCTTCGCCAGGTTTCAGAACGTAACTGATAGGAACCGCACATGCAGAGCGCTACGGAGTTCCGGCGTGAGCTTCTGAACCATAATCCCGACCCTCTTTCCACGGGCTTCGGCGCGAATTCGGAGAGAAAGCCAGATATCTCTGAAAGTGCGCGTCGAGTGGTCTGCGACAGTGTGGGCTGATATCTACTACAACGCTTTGAATGGCCGAACAGATGATGCGTTGATGGCGGAGAACCACCGCGTGTTTGGCATGGACAACCTTCGGGAGTGGCACTGTCACCCATTGGGTGATGCCACCTCCCACGTGCCTTGCGAAGCGCCAGAAATCGATGACGCGCTCCGAGATATGGCCAGAATCATTGAGATACACTATTCAGGCACATCAGACGGTGAGGAGACTTAACTACTGCAATGTCCAACCCACAGTCGAGCTTCACCAATCTCCACATCCACACGCCCTACTCCTTTTCAGCGTTCAGCTCCGTGGAGCAGGCGGTGCAGCTTGCCAAGAAAGAGGGGGTGACCGCGCTCGGCATCAGTGACTTCGATACCATCGACGGCTACCCCGAATTCGCTCAGGCGTGCAAGGCGGCTTCCGTCTACCCGTGCTTCGGAATCGAGACGATGGCGCTCTCCGTTGAGGACCAGGAAAGGGGGAGGCGCTGGAACGATCCCGGCAATCCCGGACGGATATACTTCTGCGCCAAGGGACTCACCTTCCCCTCCAACCTCTCTCAGTCGGTGCGGAATCTGCTGCGGCAGAAACACGAAGCCATGCAGGCGCAGATACGGGAAATGGTTTCACGTGTGAACCACCACCTTGACGCGGTGGGACTGGCGGAGTATCAGGGCAAGTCCCTGAGACTCGATTATGAGTTGATTCGAAGCACGATGACGGAAGGAACGGTGCGGGAACACCACTTGGTAAAGTCCCTGCAAAAGCGCATCGCTGAAGTGGAGACATCTCCCGATGAGCGGGAAGAACTCCTGCGGGGGTTGTACGGCGGGACAGAATCCAAGGTGGACGTCTCCGACTCCGTCGCCCTGCAGGACGAGTTGCGCGCCAACCTGCTGAAAGCGGGCAAGCCGGCGTTCGTTCCTGAAGATACGTCGGGGTATCTGAGCTTTGAGGCGGCCCGAGACTTGATTGTCGATATGGGCGGAATCCCCTGCTACCCGATCCTCGCTGACGGGACGAAGGGGGAACCCACGGAGATCGAGGCCGATCCCGACCGGCTGGCCGAGGAGCTACTCGAACGCAAAGTGTACTGTGTTGAGTTCATCCCCGCTCGGAACGATATTGATGTGCTGAGGAGCTATGTGAGAGCCTTGCACGCGCGTGGGGTGCCAGCGCTTTGTGGTACCGAACACAACACGCCCGCGCTCGAACCGATGGCGCCTGCCTGCAAGGGCGGGGTCCCATTCGACGAGGAGATGAAGGACATTTTCTGGGAGGGCGCCTGCGTAATCGCCGGGCATCAGAGAATGAAGAGCCTCGGGCAGGATGGCTTCATAGGTTCATCAAAACCAGATACCCTCGCGGCGCGCGTTACGAGGTTCCGCGAGATCGGGGAACGCGAGATACTGAATGTTGTTGGCGCACACTGACCACCAATCCATCTGAAGATGAATAATCGTGCCATGAGCAAATTGGGTGACAAATCGGACCAGCTGGTTGAATTGTCGGACCTCTATGGTCGCGATGCCGACTTTGTGATCGCCGGAGGCGGGAACACATCGGTCAAAGTAGGCGACCGTCTACTCATCAAAGCCAGCGGCATTCCACTCGCCGGAATCACTCGCGACGGTTTTGTGGAATTGGACCGCCGCAAGGTTCGTGCCACTCTCACAACAGATTACAGTAAGGACCTCATAGAACGCGAGGCGCAGGTCAAGTCCGATCTCCTTGCAGCGCGGGTCGCGCCCGAAAAGGGAACGCGCCCCTCCGTTGAGGCTGCCTTGCATGAGTTGATGGAGTACTCTTATGTCGTTCACGTTCACGCGACCATTGTGAACGGCATGACCTGCGGCGAGAATGGGAGGCGGGTCGCCCGCGAGCTGTTTGGCGATGACGCCCTCTGGATCGACTACTGCAATCCGGGATATGCGCTCGCAATGAACGCCGTTGCGGCGATCGAGAACTACCTGGCCGGTCATCAGGGCAAATGCCCAAAGGTACTCTTCCTCGAGAATCATGGTGTTGTTGTCGGCGCCGATCAGCCGAGAGAGATCGGGCGCTTGATCACACAAATCGTTGGTCGTTTGTCGAAGTACGTCGCGGAACGACTTCCCGAGAACCCCTTTGGACTTCCCACCGTCCAACTCGCAGAGAGCGGGCGTCTTGCGGAACGGGCGAATCAGGTTGCCCCCGCCCTGCGTGGAATGCTCACGACCAATGGACGCGCGCCAGTCATCACCTTCAGTGATGCCGCGGTCGTTTGTGAATTTGTCTCCTCCGAGCTTGGACGAAAGATCGTCAAGGCTGGTCCGTTCACACCGGATCAGATTGTCTATTGCAGGTCGTTTCCTCTGTGGGTCGGCCACAGTAGACTGAGCAAGGGGTCGGTCGTCGATGCCCTCCGTGACGCCATCGCGCATTACCAGGAGCGGCTCGGAGGACTTCCACGAGTGATCCTTGTAGAAGGGCTGGGACTCTTTAGCGTTGGAGACACCAAGCCAATGGCGGCTACCGCGTCAGCAGCTTATGTAGACGTGATGAAGGTCGCGCGTTTTTCGACTGCCTTCGGCGGCCCCCATGCATTGACCTCTCGTGAATGGAGGTTCGTCGACGGCTGGGAAGTGGAGCGCTATCGCCGTAAGGTTGCCACCGCTGCGGCTGCTGGAAGACGAGGCAGGCTGGATGGGAAAACTGCCGTTGTCACCGGCGCGGCGCAAGGCTTCGGCGAAGGCATCGCTCGCGGGTTAGCGCAGGAGGGCGCCACGGTTGTCATCGCCGATCTGAATGAAGCGAAGGCCGCCGAGGTGGCCCAGGAGATTACGCAACAATACGGGAAGGGCAGCGCCCTGTTCGTCAAGGTGGATGTTACGGATGAGCCATCGGTGAGTGAGATGGTAAACGCTGTCGTGAGAGAATACGGGGGCATCGATATTCTCATTAGCAACGCCGGCGTGCTGAAGGCGGACAGTGTGAAGACGTTCCCACTCAAGGACTTCGAGTTCGTCACCCGTGTCAACTACACCGGATACTTCCTGTGCGTGAAACACGTCTGTCCCGTGATGGCCACGCAGCATGAAGCGGACGCTGACTACTCGGCCGACATCATCCAGATCAACTCCAAGTCGGGGTTACGGGGGAGCAATAAGAATGCCGCGTACGCAGGAAGTAAGTTCGGCTCCATCGGGCTGACTCAAAGCTTCGCCCTGGAGCTGGTGGGAGACGGTATCAAGGTTAACTCCATCTGCCCCGGCAACTTCTTTGACGGGCCGCTCTGGTCAGATTCGGATCGAGGTCTGTTTGTTCAGTACCTGCGCGCCGGCAAGGTCCCCGGCGCTCAATCCATCGAGGATGTGAAGAAGTCTTATGAATCCAAAGTGCCCATGCGACGCGGCTGCCGCGTCGAGGACGTGGTCCGCGCCATACTGTACGTCGTCGAGCAGCGATACGAAACCGGTCAAGCGATACCCGTTACCGGCGGACAAGTGATGCGATAATCACTCATCAGAATAGTTCCACTAACCATCTGGAGGACTAAAGATGTCCAAGACATGCCCATTTTCTGGAACTCAATACGCCGTCCAACTTGTGGGCGCGGACAAGCTGCAACTGAATACCTCGAAGGAGGTTCACCCGCCGGGCCCCCGTCAGGTTCTGGCAAAGGTGGAGGCAGTGGGGCTTTGCTTTTCCGACATGAAACTGCTGCACGCCTTCGAGAGCCACCCGCGCAAGGGACCAATCGTGGGGGGTATCGATCCCGCGGTACTTGCAGAGATTCCCAGCTACGTTCCCAATGAACAACCCACCGTGCCCGGCCACGAGGTTTGTGCGCGCATTGTGGCTGTCGGCGACCAGGTGACCCACTTCAAGGTAGGCGACCGCTACCTCGTGCAGGCAGACTATCGGCATCTTCCTACCGCCGACAACAATGCAGCCTTTGGGTACAACTTCGAAGGCGCGTTGCAGGAATACGTTCTGCTGGACGAACGCGTCAACATCGGCCCCGATGGCGAGTCCTTTCTTGTGCCGGTGTCCGATGACCCCGGCGCGTCATCCATCGCCCTCATTGAGCCGTGGGCGTGCGTGGAGGACTCGTACTGCTCGCAGGAGCGCACCGGCATCAAGCAGGGAGGAAGGATGCTCGTTGCGGAGGACGCATCAGGCGTGCCACCGGACCCTATCAATATCTCCGTCCTGCTGACCGAGGACAACCGACCGGGAGAGCTGACGATCGTCGGTTTTGGGGACGAGTTACGGGCCGCCATCTCGAAGGCCGCCAGACACCTAGCCATCAATCTCAGGGCGGTCCCAAGCCTCGATGGCCTGGCAGATGCGTATTTCGATGATATCATCTACTTCGGATGCCTCCGAAACAGTATCGAGATACTCGACACTAAACTTGGGGAAGGCGGAGTCCTGAACATCGTGACCAACGGCAGGAAGATTGGGGAGTCCGTGGACCTCGACGTCGGACGAGTCCACTACGCCCACACGCGGATCGTGGGCACCACATCCGGAGACCCTTCGTCGTCCTATCACCACATTCCCTCCACGGGTGAACTTCGGCCTGGAGATGTGTTGCTGGTGGTTGGCGCGGGCGGCCCGATGGGAACCATGCACGTTGTGCGGGCCCTCTCGATGGAGGCAGGTCCCTCGAAGATCATTGCATCAGACTTGAGCGACGAACGGCTCACTGCGCTGGCCCGCAGGGCGGGATCGGTGATGCAGGACAAGTGCATTGAGTTTGAGTTGAACAACCCCAAGTCGGACGGCCCGATTGGGCAGCAGGTCGATTATGTGGCGCTTCTCGCTCCCGTTCCCGCGCTGGCATCGGCTGCCGTGCCGCAACTGCGCAAAGGCGGCATCCTCAATCTGTTCGCCGGCATCAAATCGGGGACGAACGCATCCATCGACCTCGACCACTACATCGAGAACGAACTCTACATGTTCGGCACCAGCGGCTCTACCGTGGAGGATCTCTACGCCGTGCTGACCAAAGTAGATCGTGGCGAGTTGGAAACCAACGCTTCCGTCGCAGCCATTACAGGGATGCGCGGCGCCATCGAAGGGCTGGAAGGTGTGAATGAGCAGCGCTACGAGGGCAAGGTCATCGTGTACCCCTGGTTGCAGGAAATGGGGCTGATTGAGCTCACCGCCCTCGCCGAGTCACACCCCCAAATCGCCGCAAAGCTGAACGATGGGATGTGGACGAAAGAAGCGGAAGAGGCACTTCGGAGTTAGGCAATGCCACCTGCGCTTCCAGATGGCCGTTGGACATGCGCGCATTCCGATGGCAGACTTCCACTGGATTTCTTTCCCCGGACTTGGGGTCACCTCTTTGATCTTTAATATTGGCTCTTATCACCATCAATCACCCGACCTGCGGAATTCCGTGGTGTCCCGCATATCTCTGTTGGTACGGGCTCATCAATCACGTAAATCAGACCAAAACGCCTATTGACCTAACTCACACAGCAGGCACGGCCATGAATTCCCTTTTACGGGTGAGCTAAGTCAATAGGCGTTTTCAACATTTTACCTGGTACCCCCACGGGGAGTCGGGGAGTTGGGAGAAAGGCGCATCTACCTGCTCCCACTAAAGAACCGTTTCGAGTTGCGGCTGGCAGCCTAACGTCGCCCAAGCCATTGACACCAGGGCAAAATCACGCGTATTCCATCGGTCTCCCGGCTCCCTGAGACGTATCCAGACACACACGGTGTCTATCCATGCACGGCGACACCATATTACGGCTTCGGACGACAAGCCGCAACCGAGGGAATGACCGACAGATGGATACACACACAACACAGAGATCACGGAAGCGTGGACTGCCAACGCCACTTCACACATTCTTCGTTTGGTGGTAAAGCGATGAAGACCTACCTCACACCCGCGGACATCATCGAGAACTACCGCATCTCCTGGGGAACGCTCAGGAAAAGGATTCGGGAGGGTGTGTTGACACCCCACGCCGTCGCGCGGGAGAGCAACCAGCGCGGGAAGGTGCTATTGTTCACCGGCGAGGAAGACCTATTGCGGACCTTGCGCCCGAGGGGTTGCCAGCACTGCCACACGTGTGGCGCGGGACTCCAGCGAGGTCACTACTGCCCCACCTGCCGCGTCTTCCGCCACTACGCCTCACACGGCGACCCCGAACGCCTCGCCAACCGCAACTGGAGTGACCAGTTCGACACCCCCTGCACACTGCCTCCACCCAAGCGACCCCACCGCAAAAATCCGCAGGTCACAACACGATCCGGGGAACTGCGGCAACTCATCGTCGGCAGGAAGTGACCCTGCAATGGGTCAGTAGACAAGCGCTCAGCCTTCACCACTGCATCTACAGCACCGAGATATCCTCTTCATCCTTGGGTGGCTGGGGTGCATTCTCGAAGAGGTTTATCTGCCCGGGGTACTCCCTGCGTCCATGCTGAATCTCCAGATGCTGGTTCCTCTCGGCGTTCCGCAGGAGAGGGAGCTCAACAACGCTGCTCTGGGGTTGAGTCGCGCTCAGATACACCCATTTCGTCGCCCGCGCAATCCCTACGAATAGGAGGCGCTGGCGAAGCTCACCTTGCACGAAGAAGAGCGCGTGCTCGTTCAGTCTCGGAAGCATCACCGAGTCAAACGTCAGCCCCTTGGCGCTGTGGTAGGTCGCAATGATAGGACACAGGTCATCAAATCTCACGGGGGGATCCGCTCCGCCACTCCCATCTTGGGGGGCGGCCGCTGTCCTTACCACGATCTTGCGCTGCGCAAGACCCGCGGCAAAACCAAAGAGCTGGTCGTTCTGTGGCACGATGATCCCGACTCGCTCATTCATCATCTGCCGGCGGCGAATCATCTCCGCAAGTCGATCCATCTCTTGGTTGTGATCGTAGGCGATGAAGCAAAGAGGACGCTCTCGGTCCGTTTGAGCTGTCCTCACCTGATTTAGGTAGTTCTGACGAGACTCAGGGTCTGCGATGAAGTAGGACCCCAGTTGTGCAACATACGGAGAGTTCCGCAAAGCCTCCAGCAATGTCGCATTCCGGCGGTCAAGGCCCAAGCTCCGAAGAATTTGCTTCTCGCCGGCGCCTCCCTCAAAAATTCGTTGCCGGTGATCGGTGAAAACCGTGACGTGCCTGGAAACCCGGCTCAGAATCTCAAACGCCTTCGGGGAGAGGTCTTGCCCCTCATCCACCATCACGAAGTCCAGCGACCCCGCCAGATCGTGTCTCCTTTGGACGGTTCGAAGGACCCCGTCCTCAATCGCAGCAAAATCGGGGCGGTGACCTGCGGCATCCCAAGGCAGACGGTCGCCAACGAACTTGCGGTAATTGTCACAACACCACTTGGAGAATGTCATCACGCCATCTTCCGGCAGATCAACCATCTCGAGGGACGATCGGATGAAGTCCTTCAACACGTTGGTGAAGACGAAAATGCGGAACCTTTCTGAGGGGACCTTGTACTTCATCCGCAGATGGTCTGCCCGGTGAATCAATACTTGCGTCTTCCCTGATCCCGCAGGACCGAACACAACCCGATGTTCATCCCATGGAAGCTCCACCGCTATCAGTTGGTCCGGCGTCAAGTCTGTTCGTGGCAGAAGGAATGTGCTCATGGTTCCCTCCTCGCAATGGACTGTGGCTCCGCAACTGCTGGCCGCAACCCGCCGTTGTCTGTCTCCTCTTGAGACCCGGTCGCTCGGCGTTCCCGCTCCAGCCGCGCTGCCTTGCCCAACGCTTCATCGCCAAGGGCACCCGCGCAGATTGTCAGCCAACCGAGCTCCCAGTCGTTGAGGTCCCTGGGAGCCCCAAACGCATCCGCCGCCTTCCCGAACTCCACGTGTGCTTCTTCCATGCGCTCCATAGATCGCAGACACAATCCGCGCAGTGTCAGATACGGCGCTTCTCCCGGCTCCTTCGCCAACGCACTGTCAATCGCCCCAAGTGCTTCCTTGTGGAGATCGCGATTGCGATAACTCAGCGCAAGGTTGAACATGGGACCACCCCAACTTCGGTAACATTCGTCCGCCGCACGGTATGCTTTCTCCTGACGCTCAAAGTCACGGAGGTCACCGTAATAGCCCCCCTGGAGGTGCAGTATCTCTCCATCAGCGCGGTTGACCAACCGTAGCGCCGTCTTCAGGATGTCGATGGCTTTCTCGGTCTGTCCAAGTTCCGAGTACCACTTGGCCAACTGTACGTAGTCATCGCGTTCTTCAGCGCCTCCTCCGCCCTTCTGCCGCAATCCTTCCTCCGTCTCCTCAATCCGCAACCGCACCTGCCCGGGATTCACAACATTGACCAGAGGGTTCTCAACCGAGTGGCTGAATTCGGAATCGGGATGGTCAGCGAGGTACGCGCGGCATTCAAACTTCTGCGTGGAACCCAGCCGAAACTCAACGGTGATGGAGTCTCCTGCATTCGCGAAACGGTTCAGTCTCCATGTCTCCTGAAACAGCCGCTGCCCCGACGAAGCGGCAACCACCTCCATCCGCAATTCGGAAGCAAGGGTCTTGGGCACCACAAGCGATTCCAGCCGCGCAAAGGACCCGTCTGCGGGAAAGGGAACCTCGCTTCCAGCAGGGATCAGAACAGTCTTGTCCCCATCCCCCGTCAGCAGCGCAATGGCATCGTGCACCACCGGTTGCACCAGGGGCTTGCCCGTCACCTCCAGGTGAAAGGCGTGCCAGGCAGCCCCGCGGGCCACCGCCGTCTGCGTGGCCCTGTCGTCCTCAAACGAGCAAACCTTGCCGTTGGCAAAAAACGCTCCAACGGCGTCCCGGACCTCCGGGATTAACGTGCTGCCACCAACCAGCAGGCAGAAGTCCACGTCTTGCGCACTCATGCCCACCCGGTCCAGGGCGTCCGTGATCGGGGCGAAAACCGATTGAGTCATTCGGTACTCCGTCTCACGCAAATACAAGTGGTCCCTATCAAGGAACGGAACCAGTATCTTCTCCCAATCCTCGGCAGAAAGGGAAGGACGCTCCAGGTGGAATTCACGGTTCCCCAGCCTGCACGTCAGAGAAGGCTGCCTCGCGACGATGGTGCTCTTGTCCGCTGACGCATATCGCCCGAACTTCTGCAGCCGGTCAATCTCTGTGCAGATGGCAATCTTCAGAGCCTCCGCCGTTCCCAGAAGCTGAGGCTCCAAACCCTTCTTCTTCTCAGTCCACCCCAGATCGGTCGGCTGCAGGTTGTTCTCCGCAAACAGTGCCGGGATCAGATGCTCATGCACAATCGCTACATCCGGGTCTCCTCCACCAAGACGGTGATACCGCGACACCGCCCGCGACGAGATTCTCAGTTGCCGGGTTGCCGGATCGGTCCCAACCTCAAGAATCGCCACATCACACGTCCCCCCCCCGAAATCGAAAACCAGAGCGCGTACAGGGCTCCCGGGAGCCACAACTCCCTCCTGCGGGTTGCTGAATAGGTAATCGATCAGAGCTGCGATGGGTTCGTCAATCAGTTCATGGTCCTGAACCGCAATACCAGCAAGACGAGCCGCCTCCAGCGTGTCGGCCCGTTGATTCAGTTGGAACGACGCCGGCACCGACACGGCAATGAAGTCAGCCGATACACCTCGCGTCTGCTCCGCTCCCTCCTTCAGAAATCTCAAAATATGTCCGGCAATCTTCGACGCGTGGTTGTACGGTTCCGGTGCCCGGTAGTATGTCTTCAGCAGACCGATGTCGTTCTTGGTCCCGAAGAACAGCGTCCGCTCAACAACCAGCGACTCTTCCTGTGGTCGAGTGCGAAGCCGCTTCGCCCCCTCACCCACCCAGTGTCCGCCTGCCGGGCGAATCGCCAGCACGGAAGGAACTACCACGCCCGTGTACACCCCCTCCCGTGTCGGCTGGTCCAGTTCCAGACATCGACAGGTCGGGAGCTTCTGGAAACCATCCTCCGGCGACCACACCACCTCGGCCACTGTCGAGTTGGTGGTCCCCAGGTCAATCCCCCAGGCATGGATCGGTTCCCGTCCCCTGGCATCCGCCAGCCAGGAATTGTAGATGGTCAGTCCATCCAATGAAGTGCTCCAACTGAAGGGAAAGCGATAACCAGCAACGGAACCACCCAAATCACAACCCACGAACGGGATACGCTTGCCGGGTCCGACCCATGGTTTGGCTTGGCAGCCTCCCTCTCATCAGGAAATGAACGGCTCAGAGTCAACCACCGGAAAGCAAACGACTCTCTCCGGTACGTCACCGGTTGACCCCGCAAATGTACCACTGTGGGAAGACCTCGTCAAGTCTCTCCGCACATGCCATCCCCCCTACCGTCGGGTCACCTGTTGCCGTTCGGGGACGAGATTGATATACTACCATCAACCCAATAGTCCGATAGATTCAGGTTACAGGGCGGATGATGCGCGATGAGTTTGGTGGTTTCCCTCAGAATTCCGGATGGAATTGTGATCGCCGCAGATAGTCTGGCAACCACACAAATGCAGTTCTTCGGCAAGACGAATATCCCTGCTACTTGTCCGGAATGCAGGAAGGATATTGAGCTGAGAGACGTGCAAATGCCGCCCGTCAACACGCCGGCGTCTACGTTTTCCTATGCCCAGAAGCTCTTTTCATTCCATGAGAGATTCGGCATTGGTTCTTACGGGATGGGCATCATCAACGCAAGAACCATCTACTATCATGTGAAGCTGTTGGAGAAGAAGCTCCGCGAAGATGGAAGCAAGGTCGATAGAGTGAGCGACGCAGCGGAGAGTGTCCGTGATTATTTTCAGTCGCAACTCCGGGAGCAAATGCCCGATCTCGATGGTGCGCCCGATGACTTCTATCCTTTGGGACTCCAGGTAGTAGGATACAACGATGATGAAGCCAAGACGATGCAAGTGCAGATCGGTAAGGAGCCGAAAATCGAGCCCCAGACCGGGTTGGGCTGCACAGTCGGGGGAGACCTGCTCGTCGTCAACAAGCTCTGGACTATCGAAAAGGAATTCCCGCAACGAGCCGTGAACTATGGTGCCTTCTCGTTGCAGGATGCAATTGACTATGCCACATTCCTGATAGACACGACAGCGGATTCCCAGAGGTTCACCAGGCTCATTCCCACCGTAGGTGGTGAAGTAGACATCGCTCTTATTACGTCGCTGAAGCCATTCACCTGGATACGCTGTAAGGAACTTGTCAAAGTTCTGGAAAAGGTTAATACTGCTGATGCACTTCAGAGGTGAATACCATGGACCAGGCTATTAGAACAATGACACATCGGGGAACGGACGCCACGCCTTTCAGTTGGGTTGAGCTCCAAGTCTTTGTCAAGCCGGTTGAGCTCAGCGCAAATATGAATAGCATCAGCTTTGGCACTGAGATCGCCAACGCTCCTGCAATAGACGAAAGGGTTGATTCGGACACGTCCTCCATATTGGCACGGCACAAGCACCGTTTTGCCGACGCGTGGAGAGAACTCGCTGACCGATGAAATACCTCACAAGAGCGGAAATAGTCGGCGTTAACCGCGTCATGATCCGCGACTTCGGAGGCTTATACACAGCCGCCAATGAGAACTTGGCAAACGCAGCGTCTCTGGACTATGTTCAGGAGGCAGTGATGGCAGAAATGTTTGGGCAGCAGCTATACCCCTCGGTCTGGGAGAAAGCGGCTGCCTATTCATTTCATATCATTCAAGGACATGTGTTCAGCGACGGCAACAAGAGGACTGGAATGGAATCAGCCTTCCTGTTCATGGAGCAGAATAGGTATGTCCTGAAAGATGAAGTTACCAGCAAAGACGTCGTGGGTCTGGCTTTGGACATAGCGTGTGAATCCATGACACTAAAGGATTTCGCAGGCTGGCTTCAAGAAAACACCTGCCCGATCCTCTAATCTTCTTGCGTGCATATCGGCGCTGTTCCTATCGACCACTCACACCCACCGGGAACCTACAGGGGACCCACGCGACCCTCGGCACTTCCCCCCTCCCCCTTCCCCTTCACTCCGTCCAGGACTTTCCGTCCTTGCCACGAGTTTTTGCAAACGCAAAAACTGGCTCTTCACCAAAATGTGTGGGTAAAATCAGGGTTGCGTTTATCGCATTGGTGGCCGAGGTGGATGGAAGAGAGGGACCCCTTGGAAGGGATCCCTCCACCTCGGTCCCCTGGGGCGGCGCTCGGGTTGCTCGCCTCGAACTCGCAGAGTTCGCGCAGAGCTCTATCCTCCGCCCAGGTCACGAGAGATTATATCGTAGGGAGGTGAAGAGGAGAAGCACCGGGCTATGTCCAAAGCATTGATCGGTCAATCGATGCGGAGGAGCATAGCCGGTGCAACTGAAGAGTATATTGAATCGGTGCTA
>Ga0210051_1003005_pt1 | contig 16919 bp, 19 predicted proteins | sample CryGey092014_all_FD_185464 | JGI IMG/M metagenome (GOLD analysis project Ga0210051, IMG submission 185464) | Groundwater microbial communities from aquifer - Crystal Geyser CG23_combo_of_CG06-09_8/20/14_all (SPAdes) (version 2) | ecosystem: Environmental > Aquatic > Deep subsurface > Groundwater... | reverse complement strand
CTTTTGGAGAATCCCCGTGCGTATCAAACCAACCCTTATCCTTTTCCCGCTCCTGCTCCTGGCCCTGCTGCTCGGCAGTTGCGGCCCCAAAGAGACTCCCGTCCCGACGGCGACGCCCACCCTCGTCCCCACCGTCACGCCCACCGCCACGCCCGCTGTCCCGCTCGCCATCCTCGTCGTCCCGGCGGATATGGACCCGGCGCAATCCAACCTGTACCAGACCACCGTCTACGACCTGGCGCAGGCTTCTGGTTATCGCTTCCAGGTGCGGAACACGCTCACCGCCGCCGACCTCGACCCGTCGCTGAAAATCGCCGTCGTCCTGCCGCCGGACCCAGGTATCCTCGCGCTGGCCGCGGCCGCGCCGCAGACGCAGTTTTTGGCGGTCAACCTCCCCGAAGTTACGCCCGGCGGGAACGTCAGTGTGATCGGCAGTCAGAACCGCCCAGACCTGGTCGGTTTCCTGTTCGGCAACATCTCGGCCATGATCACTAGCAACACCGAAGATGATTACCGCATCGGCATGATCCTCCCGCAGGGCGACCCCAACGCGCAGATCGCGTTCGCGGCCTTCAAGAAAGGCATGGAATACTTCTGCGGCTCGTGTCCCCAACAGTTTTATTATCAAAACATTTATGGGGATTTGCTATATCCCCAATCCGTGGAAATCCCCGCCGATGAAAAACTGGAGCTCTACCCGGCCTACGGCAACCTGCTGGCGGAGAAAAAAGTCGCCATGGTCTACGTTTACCCGACCATCGCCACAAATGAATTGCTCGCCACCATCGGTACGAACGGTATCCCCTCCATCGGCGATGTGACTCCCAACCCGCGCCCGCTCTACTGGACCGCCAGCCTGCAACCGGACGTAGCCAAAGCCATCCAGGCGGCCTGGCCAGACCTTTTGGCGGGCCGCGGCGGACTGACGTTTAATCCCCCCTTCGCGTTAACCGACATAGACCCAAACCTGCTCACCCCCGGCAAACAGCAACTGGCCGAACAGGTGCTCGCGGACCTGCTGGCGGGGCGCATCAACACCAGCCTCCAGCCTTGACGCGTTTCAAACACGCATGATAAACTTCGCCCGCTTGCAAAAAGCAAATCTTACGAAAGGAGGCGCACGACCCATGGTAAAGAAGAACTTGTTCACCAGCACACTTTCTCACACCGCTTTCGGTGTTGATCCTTGTCGCAGTGCGTCTGTCCGTCGTTAGATACACCCCGCAGTAATTAACGGCCACGGCGCGCTCAATGCCCGTGGCCGTTTTGTTTTCTTGCCCCCCTGCGCGGCCATGGGTCAATGTGACCTGTGGCCGTTTTATTTTTCTTGGAGGAAACCATGCTCGACATTCAGACCCCCCTTTTTGAGGGACAGGATATCCGCCTGCTCCGCAAGTTCGACTTTGTGGAGGAAGTCCGCCGCCTCCAGTCCAAGGGCATGACCGAAGCCTCCGTCTGCGCGAATAGTGACAACCCGGCCGCGATCCGTTTATACAAATCGGTCGGCTTTCAAAAAGTCAAACGACTGCTTACGTTTCGAAAAGGAAAAACATCATGACTGCAACGATCCTCTCAACCGACTTGATCGCCGCGTTGAATGCCCCGGCCATCCCCGGCCTGATCTTCCGCCGTTTCCGCGGCCCAAGCGACTACCCTCACATGCTGGCGGTGATCAACGGCAGTAAGAAGGCCGATGACATCGAGCGCAGTGATACGCTCGAAGCCATCATCAATAACTACAACCACCTCGAAAACTGCGACCCATACCGGGACATGCTGATGGTGGAATTGGACGGGCAGATGATCGCGTACAACCGCGCCTTCTGGGACCAACAGGAGGACGGCACGCGCGTCTATTCCGTGTTTGGATTCCTCCTGCCCGAATGGCGCCGCCAGGGAATCGGCGCGGCCATGCTGGCGCACGGGGAAGCGCGCCTGCGCGAGATCGCCGCCGAACATCCCCGCGACACGCCGCACTTTTTCCAGTCCTTTGTGGCGGGCGGCGAGAAAGGCGCCATCGCCCTGCTGGAGAGCGCGGACTACAAGCCGATCCGCTACAACTTCGACATGAAGCGCGATCTCTCCGAACCTTTCCCCGATACACCCATGCCGTCCGGCCTGGAAGTGCGCCCGGTAAAAGAGGAAAATCTGCGCGCCTTATGGGAAGCGGACAACGAAGCCTTCCGCGATCACTGGGGCTACGTGCCCGGCACCGAGACCCGCTACCAGGCCTGGTTGAAACAGCATGACTTCAACCCGTCGCTTTTCAAAGTGGCCTGGGACGGCGAACAGGTGGCGGGCGCGGTGCAAAACTACATCAACAAGGAAGAGAACGAGGAGTACAACCGCAAGCGCGGCTACACCGAGGGCATCTTCGTCCGCCGTCCATGGCGCAAGCGCGGGCTGGCCCGTTCGCTCATCGTCCAGAGCATGAAGATGTTCAAAGAGATGGGCATGACCGAGACCGCTCTCGGCGTGGACGCGGAGAACACGAGCGGCGCATTGCGCGTCTACGAAAGCTGTGGCTATCGGCAGGTGAAGAAGTCCATCATCTACCGCAAGCCGCTGGAATGATTCATTCCGTCATTGCGACCTTCGGGAAGCAATCCCCTGCTCGACGAGGAGATTGCTTCGTCGGGAAGAGCGCCCTCCTCGCAATGACGGGGAACAGTGTGTACGCTCAGAATTATTGTTTTCTGAGTTTTTGATAACGAGGACACCATGACTACCAACGAAACCCGCATCTCACCCGGCCTTCTCCTGCGTCCCGCCCAATGGAGCGACCTCGAGGCGGTTGCCAAACTCATCCTCGACGTGTGCGCCGCCGACGGCGACGCGACCCTGGCTGTCACCCCCGAGGAATTGGCCCGTGAATGGAAGAACGAGGACTTTACCCTCGAGACCGACGCCTGGGTGGTGGAAGCCTCCAACGGACGGATCGTCGGCTTTGAAGAATTCAGCAATCGCCACGCGCATGCCGCCCTCAGCGGCGACGGCTACGTTCACCCCGACCACCTGGGACACGGCGTCGGCGCCGCCATGCTGCGCGCCATGAACGAACGCGCCCTCGCGGAGATGAAACTGGCCGAGCCTGGCCTGCGCGTGTACATCCGCAACGGCATGTCCATCGGCGACACAGTCGGGCGCGCGATGCACGAAGCCGAGGGCTACCAGCCGGTCCGCTTTTCGTGGCGGATGGAGATCAAGCTCACCGAAGCGCCGCCTGCCCCGACCTGGCCCGCGGGCGTGGAACTGCGTCCGTTCCTGCCCGGCGACCATGATCGCCTGCTGTTCGACGCCACCGAGGACGCCTTCCGCGATCACTGGGGACACACCCCCGATAATTTCAACGACTGGCAAAACCGCAGGATCAAACATGCAGATTTCGACCCGTCCCTGTTCCATATCGCCTGGGAAGGGGATCAGATCGCCGGCTTCACGCAAAACCGCTTCCGCATGGGCATCGGCTGGGTCGGCACGCTGGGCGTCCGCCGCCCCTGGCGCAAAAACGGACTCGGCCTGGCCCTGCTCCTGCATTCCTTCCGCGAATTCCACCGACGCGGCATGAAAACCATCGGCCTCGGCGTGGACGCCTCCAACCCGACGGGCGCCACGCGCCTGTACCAGAAAGCCGGCATGGGCATCGCCGCGGAATACGTGATCTACGAAAAGGAATACCGCCCCGGCCGCGAGACGGCAGAAGAGGAATAGCGCCAAACGGTTGTTTCGGCTATACTTATCGCATCCGAAAGGAGCAAAACATGAACCTACGTTGCACCTATTGTCAAACCCCCTTCTCTGTCGGCCGGATGGAAAAACTGGCCGCCCTCCAGCGCATGGAAGCGGAAAACCTGCATCATTACGACGCCTTCTGCCCGCGTTGCCGGCGCGCCAACTCCGTCTCGCGCCAGCGGCTGGAAATGTTCACGCCCGGCTGGCGGGAGGGACTGAAAACCCTGGAGGCCGAGGCCGCCCAGCTCGACCAGCAAACGGCGGAACCCGCGCCGCCCACCCCGGTGAAGACGGAACCCGTCGCGGCCGCGCCGCTGGAGGCGACCCGGAACCGCCACGCCCCTCGACCTGTGGCTGCCGCGCCGGCCCAAGCCGAATCCACATCGTCCCCGATGGGGAAGCCCGCGGCAACATCGTCCCTGGAGGGGAAACCTGTCGCGAAGCCCAAGCCGGTTGCCAAACCCGCGGCCAAAGCCAACCCGGCAGCGACGTCATCCCCGAAAGGGAAGAAGCCGGTCACAAAGGCCAAGCCAGCCGCGGCCAAAGCCACATCGTCCCCGAAGGGGAAACCGGCCGCGACATCGTCTCCGAAAGGAAAGAAGCCAGCCACGAAAGCCAAGCCAGCCGCGGCCAAAGCCACATCGTCCCCGAAGGGGAAACCGGCAGCGACACCGTCTCCGAAAGGAAAGAAGCCAGCCACGAAAACCAAGCCGGCCGCGGCTAAAGCCAAACCGACAGTGAAAAAGCCTGCCGCGAAGGTCAAGAAACCCGCCGCAAAGAAAAAATAGCCTGAACACCGGCTGGAAAATGGAATGGATGGACTGTTGCGCCCCATCCTCAAGGAGAACCAAATGGACATCGCCTGTTGGAATTGCAAAACCGGCATCAAGCTCGACAAAGCCGCTGTGGAAGCCGCCCTTGCGCAAATGGACGCCTCCAAAGTGGGCTTTCACGATGCGCACTGCGCCAGTTGCGGGAAATCCAACCGCGCCACCCGCGATGTGTTCACCGCCGGATTGGAAGCCTTTGCCAAAGCCGCTAAAGCCGCCGACGAACCGGCGCTGACCAGGCGCGGAGCGGCCAGGAAGACCAAGGCAGAGAACGCCCGGCGCCGCGGTGAGGCTGTCGGGAAGGGCGCCAAAAAAGGCCGCAGGTAATTCGCGCATCCCGAATGAATATTCGCGCTGTCTTTTTCGACCTGGGCGGGGTCATCCTCCGCACGGAATACCAAGCGCCTCGCGAACATCTCGCGGAACGGCTGAACATGGAATATGAGGATCTCGTGCGGCTGGTCTTTGAAAGTGAGACCAGCCGCAAGGCTTCAGTTGGCGCAATCAGCGAGGAGGCGCACTGGGAAGCGGTCGCGCGCCGCCTGAACCGTCCGCAGGAGATCGAGGCCATCCGCGCCGAATTCTTCGCGGGCGACGTGCTGGACCGCGGCCTGGTCAACTTCATCCGCTCCCTGCGTCCGCGCTGGAAAACGGGAGTGATCTCGAATGCGTGGTCGGGGATGCGCGCTTACATCACGGCGCAGAAGTTCGACGACGCGTTCGACGGCCTCGTCATGTCGGCGGAGGTGGGGGTGGCGAAGCCCAAAGCGGAGATTTACCTGCTTGCGCTGGAACAACTGGGGGTGAGTCCGGGCGAGGCGGTTTTCGTGGACGACTTCGATGAAAACGTGGAGGGCGCGCGGGCGGTCGGCATGTCCGCCATCCACTTTCGCGATCCCGAATCCGCACTGGCTGAGTTGAAGAACCTGCTGAAAATATAATCCCCCGTGTTCAAACAAAAAGCGAGGGCCGCGCGGCCCTCGCTTTTGATTCTGATGGGACGATCCCGACTCTACTTCGGCCTCTTCGCCAGCGTGACAACAATATCCACTAACTGGTCGCCGCGCAGGACGGTCAACACGACCGTATCGCCCGGCGATTTGTTGTTGATCAGATAACGCAGGAGATCATCGAACACCTTGACCGGCCGCCCGTCAATGGCAATGATCAGGTCGCCGCCAGCCGGCAGGTTCTGAATGCTGGTGGGTTGGTCGCCCGCCTGGATGCCCGCCTTGTCCGCGGGACCGCCCTTGGTCACACCGGTCACGTACGCGCCGACCTGGCTTTTCAGCCCCAGCGCCTCGATGACCGGCAGGCTCAGTGCGTTCATCGAAGTGATGCCGAGATAGGGATAATCGTATTTGCCCTTTTCGATCAGCACGGGAACCACGCGTTTGACAATATTGGATGAGACCGCGAATCCGATGCCCGAGTTGAGCGGCTCACCGCTGGTCGTTGAGTTGACCGTGCGGATGGCGCGGTTGATGCCGACCACCTCGCCGTCCAGGTTGAAGAGCGGCCCGCCCGAATTGCCGGGGTTGATGGCCGCGTCGGTCTGGATGATGTCGCCTGCGGTGAAGACTCCGCCGCCGGTGGTGGTGTGCATCGAATCCAGCGTGCGCCCGAGGGCCGAGACGATGCCGGCCGTCATGGTGCTGTCCAGCCCGAAGGGATTGCCGATGGCGATCACCGTCTGCCCGACCTGCAGCGCGTCCGAATCGCCGAGGGTTAACGGATGAAGCTCTTCGGCAGGCGCGGTCACTTTAACAACGGCCAGGTCCGAGTCCAGGTCGGCGCCGATGACCGTCCCGTAGGTTTTGAGCCCGCTGGTGAAGTCCACCTCCACCTGCTTGGAGCCTTCCACCACGTGATAGTTGGTGACGATGTGTCCCTGCGCGTCGTAGACAAAGCCCGAACCGAGCGATCCCGCCTGGTCGCCGACGGTCTTGATGGCGACTACGCCGGGGTTGACGCGCTGGAAGAGCGCCACCAGCAATTCCTGGCTTTGCGCGGCGCTTTCTGGGACCGGCAGGGACTGTTGGATGGGCGCGGTAACGGGCGTGGCCGACGCGGCGGGCAACGCGCCAACCTGGCAGGCCAGCGCCGCTAAAACCAAAACCGATAAAGCAAGGGAAATCCGTTTCATTATTTTCTCCGCGGCAAAGTGACTGTCACTTTGCAGATTAGAAGTGGGTGCGTTTCACGTGTGCCTGCACTTCTTCGTCGCAGTGCAGGCAAATGAGTTGAGAGAAAGCCGTGTTGCGTCCGCTCCGCTGCGCTACGGGATGTGTTTCGTATTCCGTTTCGAAGGTTTATTGCGAAGTACCCCTGTGGGACGGAACACGCAACACGTTGCACGCGGCAAGGTTCAACTGAAATGAAACGCGCCCATTAGAATTTGATCTTCGAAGCCTCTTCGAGCAACTCGCGTTGCTTTGCCGAAAGATATTTCGGGATCGTCACTTTCAACTTCACGTACAGGTCGCCTTTGACATCCTTCTTGTTCAACTGCGGCATGCCGCGTCCCGCCAGCCGAAAAACCTGTTCGGGTTGCGTGCCTGCGGGAATGCTCAATTTAACCTTGCCCGCCATCGTCTCCACTTCGGCTTCGCCGCCCAGGATGGCGGTGAACGCGTCCACGCTGGCGACGGTTCGCAGGTCGGCGCCGTCGCGTTCGAAGCGCGGGTCTTCGCTCACTTCCACGATGAGATACAGGTCGCTCCCTTCGGGAGCCGCGCCGGCCACGCGCACCTTCGAGCCGCTCCGCACACCGGGCGGGATCTTCACTTCCATGCGCCGCGCCCCGGTCGTCAACCGGCGTCGCGCGCCGCTATAGGCCTCGGCCAGGCTGATCGTTACGGGTTGCTGGTAACCTGCCGAAGGCCGCGCCCGCCCCGAGGTCCTGGACGAAGCGCCCATCCCGCCGAAGATCGAGCGGAAGAAGTCCGAGAACACGTCCCCGCCCGCGCCGCCGAACATCTCGTTCAGGTCGTCCACGCTGACGCGCGTGCCGCCTGCGCCGCCGGGCGACTGGCTGAACCAATCGCCCCAGTTGAAGTCGCGGGGCGAGCCGCCGCGTTGCTGCCAGTTCGAGTAGGCGCTGCCGAGTTGGTCGTAGCGGGCGCGCTTCTGGTCGTCGCTCAAGACCTGGTAGGCCTCGTTGATTTCCTTGAAGCGTTCCTCCGCCGCCTTGTCGCCGGGGTTCTGGTCGGGATGGTGTTTCATCGCCAGTTTGCGGTACGCCTTGCGGATCGCGTCCGCCTTGGACGAACGCTCCACGCCGAGAATTTTGTAGTAGTCCTTATAGTCCATGGCTTGGATTGTAATCCTTCCAATTGCCGCGTCAAGCATCAAACGCGCCGACTAATACAACTCTAACATGGAAATATTGCGTGTTGCGTGTTACGTACTGGAGGACTTGGAACGCGGAGTCCAACGTCTCCCGACGTTGGATTTTTCTTCGGGGTGAACTTTGTGGTAAATTTACGGGACTTCTGTGCGCGGAGGAATAATGGACTCGATTTGCGTTTTTTGTGGATCTTCGGACTCGGTTCACGCGGACTATTTGGCGGGCGCGCGTTTTCTGGGCGCGACCCTGGCCCGGCGCGGCATGCGCGTCGTCTACGGCGGCGGCAAGACCGGGCTGATGGGCGCGCTGGCCGACGGCGCGCTGGAGGCGGGCGGCGAGGTGATCGGCGTGATCATCCCCTCGATGAACACCCCTTCGCTGGCGCACGCGCGGCTGACGCGCATGGACGTTACCGCGCACATGCACGCCCGCAAGGCGCGCATGCACGAACTGGCGGACGGCTACGTCGCCCTGCCCGGCGGCTACGGCACCTTCGACGAGTTGTTCGAGGCCATCACCTGGGCGCAGACCGGCGCGCACGAAAAACCGATCGGCCTGTTGAACCTCCGCAATTATTACGCCCCCTTGCTGGCGGCCATTGACCACGCCGTGGCGGAGGGATTTATCTTCCGCGAGCACCGCGAGTCGCTGTGCTGTGAATCCGAGCCGGAGAAATTATTGGACGCGATGGCGAATCACCAGCATCCGCACGCGGCGGTGAAGAGGTGGATGAGGGAGGGGTAGGGTGTTAAGTCCGATGGTCTGATAGTCTGATAGTCTGGTAGTCGGTTGGTTCGTGTTGCGTATTGCGTATTGCGTGGTGCGTAGGGAGGCTAATCCCGAAGGGATGTGATGATTGTAGGATTTTCATCGTGATCCCAACCCCGAAGGGGTGGCATGGACTGGAAGATCATGCCATCTTCGGGATTTGGTTCCTCATGGTTCGAGGAGGATGAAGATTTTTCCCAATCCCAGATAGGCGCCGTCGAATTCGTAGATCAGTCCCTGAATATTTTCCGGCACTTCAAATTTGGCGGTGGTGACCAGGGAATCGCCGGGGAAGATGGTGGCATAACTCAACGCAAAGTCGGTGGCATAGCCGTAGCCTTCCGCATCTTTGAGATAGGCGGCGTAGACCGGGTCGATCTCCAGATCATTCGAGCCGAGATTTTTGAACACCAGGTCCACGTGGATTTTTTTGTAGCCCAGCGGGGTCAGGTGGTCATCCGGCGGGTAACTGACGCCAGTGACCTGGATGCTCACATTGCCAAGTGTCACGGTTTCGCCAATGGCGTGGAGGGTTAGCGGTACCTCTCCCTCCAGAAGGACGGGAGCCTCCACGGCGCAAGGGACCGGCCCAAGGTCCCAGATGAGGCGCTGGGCGGGGAGGCCATAGTTCGTGTCGGCTTCCAGCACAAGCCGGGAGGGTTGCGCCTCCACCAGTACGAACGTCAGCCACTCGCGGACGCGTTCGCCGGGGCCGAGGGTGGTCCAGATTACGTCATAGGTGTCCTGCCCTTGAATGTCTTTGGAGGTGTAGTAGTTTTCCACGTAGGTCAACTGGCTGCTTCGGTTGACCATCAGCACGTCCACGTACAGGCTGGGGGCGGGCATGAAGGCTTCCTCGGCCGTGTACCAGCCCAACACCATCCAGGTGACCGAGCCGGAGCGGACTTCCTGCCCGACCATGTACATGTTTTCAGCGGGGACGTAGGCGGGCGGCGGGAGTTCCGGCCTTCCCTGCGAGGGACCGCTGGAATTCGAGACCTCTTCATTGACCTGCTGGATGGTTTCGATCATTTCGACCGGTTTTTGCGCGATGGCGGGCAAGCCGCAGGCCAGCGTGGACAGGATCAGGATAAGGATGGCGAGGAATGGGACTTTTTTCATGGCGGCTCCTTCGATTTTTGGGATTCGACGCTGTTACCACGATGTTATCCCTGACCGCTTTTTCTCGCAAGCCGCGAAAGTTGGGGTTGGCCTCCCCTCTTTGGGGACCCCTCGAGGATGGGAACCAAAACCTCGTTTTCTTTGAGAAAACGAGGTTCCACTTCAAGGATGGGTTATGGCAAAAATCCTGCCAGTGGAGCTTGCGGATCAATCAGCGCAGACCGGCGCGCACGAAAAACCGATCGGCCCGTTGAACCAGGGTAGATTGACAGCCGTACGGAAATATGTTATCGTGTACGGCAAACAGAGGTGAACAATGGAAGAAACCAAACTAACCGTTCGCGTACCGCGTACGCTGCTTGAAAATGTCAAGCGTTATGCGCGCCAGCACAATACTACTCTGACCAGTTTGATTGGCGAGTACCTGAAACGAATCCCTGTTCAAGAGGAGTTGTTGGTCCAGGCTCCGATTGTCAGACGGCTTTCAGGAATACTGCCGCAGGATGTTTCGGTTGACGCCTATCGCCAGCATCTGGATGAAAAGTATGGCGCAACCCATTAAGGTTCTCTTTGACCTGAACGTCATTCTGGATGTGCTTCAAAAACGCGAGCCGTTTTATGAACATTCTGCGCGGATACTGGCTTATGCCGAGACGGGAAAAATCAAGGGATGGGTGGCCGCCCATTCGATAACCACCTTGTTCTACCTGGTCGCGAAAAGCCAGTCGGCAGAAATGGCGCGCCTGACACTGAATAGCCTGCTCCAATTTCTTTCGGTAGCGGCGGTGGACCAATCAGTCGTCGAGCAGGCCATGAACCTGGCATACCGCGATTTTGAAGATGCAGCGCAAATGATGTGCGCTGTACAGAACAAGGTAGACTACCTGGTCACACGAAATGTACGCGATTTTCAGCCCGCGTTGCTTTCAGTGATTCAACCCGTGGATCTGGTCGCATTGATATAACCGCGTTGGTAAACTCCGTATTGCGATTGAAGGGCGGTGGTTTGGTAGTGCGTATTTCGTATTGTGTAAAAAGCGACGGCCTGGGTTTGGTTGTCGCTTTTTTATGTGATTGCCTTCAAAATCTCAATCGTCTCCTCTTTTCCCCCAATCCCATTTTCCCCGGCGGGACCGACGCACGAGGGACAGCCGTCTTCGCACGGACATGGTTTTCATCCTTCGATCTTATCGTCTTGAATTTTCTCGATAAACTCAGCCGGGCTGAGGACGGGAATGTTGAACCGTTGCATGAAACCGAAATGTTTCCTGTTGCCCGTCACCAGGAATTGCGCGTGGGAGGCCACGGCCACTTCGGCGAAAGGCAGGTCTTTGGGATCTATGACATCTTTTGGGGAAAGATCGAGGGGTTGGGAATCTGTTCGGAGACTGGACGCGTCGATCGCCGCAAGCGTGGTTTGCCGATCCAACGGATTGATTTTCAAATGTGGACGTTCTGTGACAGCATGGTACTCACCCAGAATACGGCGATCCACTGCGAGGCGAATTACCCTCGCCAGAACCTGTTTCACAATTTGCCCGGGAACCCCATTGGGATTCAACAACCCCGAGATCAGCACATTGGTATCAAGGACGATCAGCATATTGTTTTTCCCGCCTGACTGCCTGTATTTCGGCTTCGATCTCCTCGTCGGTAAGTTTGTCCGTCCCATTAAGCTTTGCTTCTGCCTGAATTCGACTCAACGATATTTGCGCCCGCATGAATAACGCGTTAAGAAGTGTCTCTTTTTCCGAGTCGCTGATGTCAAATTCCCGGGCAGCCGCCGCGGCGCCATCCTGCAAACAGCGTTCCAGCAATGCGTCCAGCGAAATTCCGCGTTGGTTTAATTGTTTGCGAAGGTCTTCCAATAAACCGTCTGCCGCCTCATCCAGCGGTTTGATCACGATCCCGCTTTCTGTCTCTACAAACGCGACCATATCGCCGCGTTTGATTTTCAACCTTCGCTGAATTTCAACGGGAATATCAACTTGTCCTTGTTCGCGAACGGGAACAGCGCTAACCATTCTATGCTCCTTGATCAATCACCCTGATTATACACCTCGCGTCACCTCTCTCAAAATCTCCACCGTCTCCTCTTTCCCCCCAATCCCATTCTCCCCGGCGGGACCGACGCATGAGGGACAGCCGTCCTCGCACGGACACTCAATCACCAGTTCGAGGGCGCGGGCGAGGAGTTCCTCGTGGATCTCAAATAGTTTTTGGCTGAATCCAATTCCCGCGGGGACTTGATCGTAAAGAACGATGGACGGCGCGCCGAAGACCGCGCCCGCCGCGTCCACGTGCAGGCCGAGGTCGCCGGGATCGCACATCAGGAAGAGCGGCGCGAGTTGGGAAAGCACGTAGCCGAGTCCCGCCAGTCCGCTTCGCATACGGACGTTTTGCTCCGCTTTGCGATGGCAGGACGGGCAGAGGGTGACGAGGTTGTCGAGGCGATGGGCTTGTTGGAACGCGGAGTGCAAAGTCTCCCGACTTTGCGGTGCAAAATCTGGCCCCAAAGGGGTGCTTCGCGAAGATTTTGCACTCCGGACAAAGTTGCGAAACGGGATTTTGTGATGGACATCGTGCTGGCGGCCATTCTCCGGCGCGCCGCAAACCTGACAGCAGAACCCATCCCGTGCGCGGACGCGGTCGCGGATCTTCGGCCAGTCGGGACCGTAGTCGTTCGGGTCGTTGGACCAGGCTCCGGCCACGCGCAGACGCGTAATCGTCTCTTCGGAGAGGGAGAGCCAGTAGCCGGTCGTTTGCAGGTCGGAGGGCGGCAGGTCGAGCGGTTCCTCGCCGAGGTTCTCGCCCGTCAGCCAACTGCGTTTGCGGAAACCTGTCACTTGCGTGGTGACCTGGAGTTCGCCCCAGGATTTGGTAAGTGGGGATTGGTAATTGGTAACTGGTAATTGGTGATTGACGACTGGCGGCGGATAAGGAATGTTGGGGGACGATTGGTCGGTGACGGATAAAACTTGAATTGTTGTTTCGCGCAGGGGCTCGGTGTAGTAGTCGAGGGCGACGGGGATGAGCGCGGCGATGTTCTTTTGCAGGTCGAGTTCCTGCGCAAAATATTGCTGGCCTTCGTGCAGGTACACCGCGCGGGGATGCACCATCCAGACCGCGCTGGCCAGGTCCACTTCGCCGATGACGCGCGGGCCCGAATCGCCTTCGGTGTGGAGCACTACGTTGGCGGGCGAGGCGGAACGGAGCGAGATGTTCGCAGCGGGATAGGCATCCGCCATCCAAAAAACTTTTTCGGCGGAGGCGTGGGCTTCGCGGTTGGCGACCAGCACATCCAGATATTCGCGGACGGTTTCAGGGGCGAGTTTGCCAAAGCCCTCGCCGTCCTGGAACGGCAATTCGAAAAGCGCGCAACGCAGGTGCTCCAGCAAAATTAACAAGTGGTCTGGATTGACGAGCGCATGTTCGGGCGACTGGCCGAAGAAATATTCGGGATGGTGCGCGAGGAACTGGTCGAGCGGATTGGGAGAGGCGACCAGCACCGCCGCGGCGGGATCGTCCCCGCGCCCCGCGCGCCCCGCCTGCTGCCACGTGGACGAGATGCTTCCCGCGTAGCCGACGAGGATCGCCGCGCCCAGCCCGCCGATGTCTATGCCCAGTTCGAGGGCGTTGGTCGCGACGACGAGGCGTACGGAGCCGTCTCTCAAACCGCGTTCGATTTCGCGGCGCTGGGAGGGGAGGTAGCCGGAGCGATAGCCGCGGATTGGTAATTGGTGATTGGTAATTGGTAATTGGTGATTGGTAATTGGTAATTGCTGACGAGTGGCGGGTGACGTGTCTACGTGTGTACCTGTGTACCTGTTTACCTGTATCCCTTCATTGAGTTGTTTCAGCAGGATTTCCACCGTGCGGCGGGAGCGGGCGAAGACAACGCCTTGCACACCGTTGTCGAGCAGGTCACCGGCGAGACGGATGGATTCCTGGATGGAGGATTTTCGCAGGCCGAGGGATTCATCCACGATGGGCGGGTTGAAGATGAGGAAGTGACGCTCGCCGCGTGAGGAGCCGTCGCGGTCAATCAGCGTGACGGGTTCCTCGATGAGATTCTCCGCCAGTTCTTTCGGGTTGCCAATCGTGGCTGAGGTGAGAATGAATTGCGGATGCGATCCGTGAAAGGCGGCCACACGTTTCAACCGGCGGATCACGTTGGCGACGTGCGAGCCGAACACGCCGCGGTAGGTGTGCAGTTCGTCAACCACGATGAATTTCAGATTACGGAAGAATTCGTCCCAGTTGGTGTGATGCGGCAGGATGCCCGTGTGGAGCATGTCGGGATTGGTGAGCAGGAGGTTGGCGGTCTGCCTGATTTTGGCGCGGGAGGAGGTGGGGGTGTCGCCGTCGTAAATGCCAGTGATCAGTGAACAGTGATCAGTCATCAGTTCCTGAATCACTGATAACTGATCGCTGATGACTGATAACTGGTCTTGTGTGAGGGCCTTCGTGGGAAAAAGAAAAAGCGCGCGGGTGGAGGGATTCTCGAGCAGGGTCGCGAGCACGGGCAGGTTGTAGGCCAGGGTCTTGCCGCTGGCGGTGCCGGTGGCGAGGACAACGTTCTCGCCGCGCCGCGCGGACTCAAAGGCGGCGGACTGGTGGCGGTAGAGGGCGTGGATTCCGCCTCTCGAAAGCGCGGCCGCCAGAGGGTCGGGAAGAGGCGGGAGCGGGACCAGGTCGGGGCGACGCGCGGGCAGAGTCCGCCAGGCGGCGATGTCCGGCGCGGTGGCCGCGTCTACTTTCCAGCGCGAGAGCAGGGAGTCGAGCGACACGGTTCAGGCTTCCGACAGGTGCAGATACCGGAAGGCCCACGCGCCGACGGCCAGCGAGATCCAGAAGGTGACGGCGCGATAGACCAGGGTGACAACCACCGCGGCTTCGTAGGGGACGCGCAGGGAGGCGAGCGTGAGAGGCAGGATGCCTTCCACGATGCCGATGCCGTTGGGCGTGGGCGAGACGATGAGGAACAGGTAGCCGATGGCCCAGCCCGCGACGATCGTCCCGGCGGAGAAAGGCACGTCGAAGGAGAGGAAGGAACACAGCAGGATGCCGATCAGCAGGGCTTTGTTGAGGAACGCGTGGAGCAGGGGAACGAGCAATTGCCGGGGGCGTTCCGTCAGGCCGGACAGTCCCTCGGCGATTTCGGTCGCGAAGGCGTGGGCGCGTTCTTCGCTTAGGTAATCGTGATGCAGGAAGGGCCTGGCGATGCGGTTGACCAGGTGCGCGATGCGCGCCAGCGCATTTCCCAGCGCGTCGGCAGAGCGATAGCCGAGGTAGAGCAGAAAGGCGAAGATGCAGGCGATGACCAGGAGGAGCAGGGAGGCGGAGATCTCACCCGCGTTCAGGTCATTGCGGCGCAGGAGCACGATCCAGCCGAGCGACAGAACGCACAAAAAAGCGGTCAGATCAAAGATCAGAAAGAGCGCGCCTGCCAGGGTCGCTTTGCCGGGCGGATACCCGCGGCGGCGCGCGTCGTTGGCGAAGACGGCGATGCCGCTCATGCCCGCGGTCGGCGCGACGATGTTGACGAAGGTGGAGGCGGCGGCTACGAGGGTCAGGCGGCCGCGGCTTTCCTCGATCCCCAGGAGGCGATAGATGGATTGATAGGTCAGCCCGACGTTCACCATCCACAAGATTTCCAGGATCAGCGCGACCAACAGGTAACGGAGATGCGCCTGCCGCAGGGTGGCGAGGATGTTTTCCAGTTCCCCAAAACTCAGGGCGGCGACTGCCACGCCGAGGAAGAGGAAAATCACGATGATGAGTTTTTTCATTGCGGGAATTATACACACAATGCCCCCAATAAAAACAGAGACCGGGGCTCAAGCGGAACCACGGTCTCATACATGGATAAAGGTTAAACCACAGACTTCATTGCCATTAATTCGTCCAGCATGCGACGGATGCGGTCAGCGTGTAATTCGATCTCGTTCGAAAACTGGTCGAGGTCGGCGGGCGTGATCTGGCCTTCCTGATATTCGAGCCATTCTGCAGGGTGGTTGCGCCAAACACCCTTCGGGGAACGTATCAAAACCATGACGCGTGAGCGTGAGACAGCCACATCCTCTACCACCCCAACCCAATGCTGAACTTTTACAATTGCGCCGACTTTGAGCCAGTCGGGAGGATTACTCGTCCCATCCATTTGACAACAACCTTTCTGCCAATTTGATGGCTTCTTCACGGGATGTCGGATGATAACCAAATTGATTGAGCAGGGAGACCAGGATGTAATGTTCACCCGATGCGCTGAAACTGTCGGCTAATCCAGGTGTGCGGCTGAATTGAATATCCAGGGCTTCCCATTGCTGGCGAGCTAGTTTCTTGTCTGGTTTCAACATGTTGTTATCCTGCCATCAAGATTTTATCATTCTTTACGAAGAGACCAGGTCTCTCGATGAAACCTGGTCTCTGAAAGGGACAGATTAACTTCTTCGCCGCCCGCCCAGGCCGCCAACCAGCGATACGTAATACAGCAGTTGCAGGACGGCGGTGACGAGGCCGGCCACGTAAGTGAGCGCGGCGGCGTTGAGCACGTTGTTCACGCCGCGCTGTTCATTTTCATCGCGGATGATGCCGCTTTCCGCCAGCATGCGTTTGGCGCGGGCCGAGGCGTTGAATTCCACGGGCAGGGTGAACAGGGCAAAGACCGCGCCCGCCGAGAAGGCGATCACGCCCAGCCAGGCCAGGGTGGTGAATTTCAGGAGCAGGCCGGCGATGATGAGGATCCAGCCCAGGTTCGAGCCGATGTTGACGGCAGGGACGAGTGCGGAGCGCATTCGCATGGGCAGGTAGCCTTCGCTATCCTGCATGGCGTGGCCGAGTTCGTGCGCGGCAATCGCTACTGCGGCCACCGAGGGTGTGTTCGCCACGCCGGGCGAGAGTTTGAGGGTTTTGTCGCGCGGGTCGTAGTGGTCGGTGAGATTGCCGCCGATGCCCAGGATGCGGACATCGCGCAGGCCCTGACCCTCGGCGGTCGCGTAGGAGGCGCTGGAGATCAGCCGTTGCGCGGCCTGCGCGCCGGTGAGTCCGCTTTGGGCGCGCACCTGGCTCCATTTTTTGTAGGCCGCTTTCACGTACCAGGAAGTGGCCGCCATCAA